>SDBT01016824.1_pt1 | contig 11565 bp, 10 predicted proteins | sample 2277101 | NCBI WGS metagenome assembly SDBT01 (sample SAMN10404973, study PRJNA504765) | marine sediment metagenome | isolation source: marine sediment core GS10_PC15, 103 cmbsf | place: Arctic Ocean: Southern Knipovich Ridge | collected 2010
CTGCCCTGCCAGAGAAAGCTCATAGGAATTAGTGGGTGCAAAACTTGAGTAAGGTATTACAATAAATTTAAAAGCGGAGGAAACGATGAAATGGCTTTTAAATATTATCGGGACTTCCATTGGCAAGAAGCTGATGATGGCTGTCACCGGCCTCAGTTTCTGCTTTTTCCTTTTAATTCACCTTGCCGGCAACCTTGCTGTTTATGGCGGCAAAGATGCTTTTAATTTATACGCTGAACGTCTCCATTCATTAGGTGCGATAATTACAGTATCTGAATGGGGACTTTTACTTTTTGTAATTATACATGTTCTTTTCGGAACAACTCTTTTTTATGAAAATCTTGTTGCCAGACCAATAAAATATTCGGTCAAAAAAAGCGCCGGCGGAAGCAGTCTTGGATCGGCGACAATGCCATATACAGGTTTTGTTCTTCTTATATTTATTGTCTTTCATCTTTTCAATTTTCATTTTGCAGATAAAACTAATCAAACTATATTTCAAATCATAGTAAGTACATTTGCGAGGCTGGAATACGTGATCATCTATGTTGTTGCAGTTTTAGCTGCAGCAATTCATATAAGTCATGGTTTTTGGAGCGCATTCCAGACCATAGGAGCCAACCATCCAAAATATATGCCCTTTATCAGGGGGGTAGGTTTTGCATATAGTCTGATTATAGGAATAGGCTTAGGTTTTATTCCGCTGTACATATTGCTTGTTTTGTAAAGGGAAAATTATGCAGCTTGATGCAAAGGTGCCCGGAGGGCTTCTTTCTGAAAAATGGGATAGACACCGTTTTGAACTGAGACTGACAAGTCCTGCCAACAGAAAAAAGTTTGACATAATTGTTGTTGGGACAGGATTGGCTGGGAGTTCAGCATCTGCAAGTCTGGCAGAACTTGGGTATAATGTTAAGGCCTTTTGTCTTCAGGATAGTCCTCGCCGCGCTCACAGCATTGCAGCTCAGGGAGGAATAAACGCGGCAAAGAATTATGCGAATGATGGTGACAGCATATGGCGGCTATTTTATGACACCATAAAGGGTGGTGATTTTAGATCAAGAGAGGCAAATGTTTATCGCCTTGCACAAATAAGTAATAATATTATTGATCATTGTGTTGCTCAGGGTATTCCTTTTGCGAGAGATTATGGAGGATCGCTTGCAAACCGGTCATTTGGCGGTGCGCAGGTATCCAGAACTTTTTATGCTCGCGGTCAGACAGGCCAGCAGCTCCTTTTCGGGGCATACAGCGCTTTAATGCGACAGGTTTCAGCAGGGAAAGTTACAATATTTCCCCGCAGGGAAATGATGGAGTTAGTAATTATAAATGGGCAGACCAGAGGGATAGTTACCAGAAATATGATTACAGGAGACATCGAAACCTATGCCGCAGATGCTGTTATTTTAGCTACCGGTGGTTACGGCAATGTTTTTTCACTTTCTACAAATGCCATGTCATCCAATGTTACGGCTATTCTGAGGGCTTATAAAAAAGGCGCATTTTTTGCCAATCCGTGTTTTATTCAGATTCATCCCACCTGTATTCCAGTGCACGGAACTTATCAATCAAAACTGACGCTCATGAGCGAAAGCCTTAGAAACGACGGACGCGTATGGGTTCCCAAGAATTATAGGGACACACGCTCTCCACATCAGATCCCAGAGTCAGATAGAGAGTACTTTCTTGAAAATAAATATCCGGCTTTCGGCAACCTTGTTCCGCGCGATGTTGCTTCGCGTAGTGTTAAAGAACAGTGCGATATGGGCAAAGGAGTTGGCGAAACAGGTTTGACTGTATTTTTGGATTTTGAAGATGCAATTAATAGAGATGGAAAAAATGAGATATCCAAAAAATACGGCAATCTGTTTCAGATGTATGAGAAGATTACAGGAGATAATCCCTATGAGACTCCGATGATGATTTATCCTGCTGTTCACTACACAATGGGCGGTCTGTGGGTAGACTATAACCTTATGACAACTATTCCGGGCCTTTTTGCCCTTGGAGAGGGAAACTTTTCAGATCATGGAGCAAACCGGCTGGGTGCCAGCGCTTTAATGCAGGGACTGGCAGACGGGTATTTTATTATTCCCTACACTATAGGTAATTATCTATCAGGTACGAGCTTAGATAAGATAACCGATGAACATCCTGCTTTCAGAGAGGCAACCCAGGAAGTAACTTCACGTATTAATAAGCTCTTATCGATAAAAGGAAAGCGTACTGTTGATGATTTGCATAGAGAACTTGGCAGGGTTCTCTGGGATTACTGTGGTATGGCAAGGAACGAAAATGGCCTTTTGAAAGCTCAAAAACTTGTTCAGCAATTACGGGAAGAGTTCTGGGAAAATGTCATTGTGCCAGGCTCGGAAAGAGATTTTAACCAGAGCCTTGAGAAAGCCGGACGTGTTGCTGATTTTCTTGAATTCGGAGAGTTAATGATAGTAGATGCTCTTGCCCGAAAGGAATCATGCGGCTGTCACTTTAATGAAGCATATCAGACAGAGGAAAACGAAGCAAAACGCGATGATGAAAATTTTTGTCATGTCGCTGCCTGGGAATATGCTGGTTATGGCTCTGAACCATTGTTTCATAAGGAAAAACTTGTTTTTGAGAATGTCGAGTTAACACAAAGGAGTTACAGGTGACAAAGACCATAAATTTAACCTTAAAAGTCTGGCGTCAAAAGAGCTCTGATAACAAAGGCGGTTTTAAGACCTATTATTCAAGGGATATCTCAACAGACATGTCATTTCTTGAAATGATTGATGTCGTAAATGAGCAGCTCACTCTTGACGGAGAAGATCCCATTGCATTTGACCATGACTGCAGGGAAGGTATATGCGGGATGTGCGGGACTATGGTAAATGGCCGCGCCCACGGTCCTGAAAAGGGCACAACCCTTTGTCAGCTTCACATGAGGCATTTTTCAGACGGCGATACAATTGTCGTTGAGCCCTGGAGGGCAAAGGCATTTAATACAATAAAAGATCTGGTCGTTGACAGTAGCGCGCTGGACAAGATTATACAGGCAGGTGGTTACATTTCTGTGAACACAGGCGGAGCACCGGATGCAAATACCATCCTGATTTCTCAGGAGAGATCAGAAAAAGCTTTTGATGCTGCAGCATGTATCGGATGCGGCGCATGTGTTGCAGCCTGTCCAAATGCTTCCGCCATGCTTTTTATAGGAGCCAAAGTCTCTCACCTTGCACTTCTTCCACAGGGAAGACCTGAAGCTGCGCGTAGGGTAATTGCGATGGTAAGGGAAATGGACAGTCTTTGTTTCGGAAACTGTACAAATGAAACAGAGTGTGAAGCAGCCTGTCCCAAGGAAATTTCAATAACCAGCATTGCCCGGCTTAATCGTGAATTTTTAAAAGCAGGATTTTTCTCAAGCGTAAAATAATTGAGACGTTCAGGGGAAGGCTAAATCTTTCTTCTTAATCTGTCCGAGACTTCCCTTGTCAACCTGAGAACTTTTTTCGCATTTTCCAGGCTTAAAGAACCTGTACCGCAGCTTGGAGTTATTAAAGATTGCGACAGAATTTTAGACCTGTCAAATCCAAGGTTTTCTAAATCTCGCACTTCATCTTCCCATTTTATCACCAGCGAATCGACTGTCTCTTTTTCAATATCTTCTGCATTTGAAGTGGGCACTATGCCCCATGCAAGAATGCGTCCTGATTCCACAAATTTTCTAATATGATCAGCATAGAGAATAAATCTGTCAAAAAAAGAATATGCATCAAAGCTGACTATATCTGCTGAAGAACCAAGAACTATCGACCAGTCAGAATTGGCGCAAACATGTATTCCGGCAAGACCACCTTCTGAATGAACGGCCTCAATAACTTCATTAAAACATTTTGCCACTTCGTCATTTGTTATGCTTATAAATGCGGATGAGCCAATACCAGCAAGAACAGGTTCATCAAAAAAAATAATTACAGGAACTCCGAATTTTGAAAGTTCCCTGACCTGCCATCTGGCTTTTTGAGCTAAAAGCTTTACAGCCACATCTCTTATTTGCTCGTCATAGAATATCGCTTTTCCATCCTGGTCATTCATACCTGTGCAAAAAGTTACAGGACCTGTTATCTGGCCCTTAACTGCAATCGGAGGAACGGAAACGGCCCTTAATTGCTTCATAAACTCAAAAAAACCACCTGCTGTATCTTCAGTAAGAACAAATCTTGATCCGGAAAGATCGCTTCCCCCTTCAACTACAGCGATGTAGTCTTCATAGAATTTAAGAAGATCTTCACCAAAACCACCTGTACTGGTATCTATGTAGGCTCTTTCTTTTTCAATTGTAAGACCCGGTAAACCCGGGACAAATTGAGCTATCATTCCTTCTTCTTTATAAACCGGAAGCTGAACCCATAATGGAATTTCAGGAGTATATCTGAAAACAAGTTTTACAGCTTCTGCATGGTTGTCCATAGGAAGACTTCCTATTAAAGCAGGAAGACCGTTCGCCTGAAAATTTTCAATCACAATTCATTCTCCTTTCATACCCTAACAGCCTGATGTTCATAATTCAGCAACTTAAAATAACTACCATGAAATCAATAAGTTTACAAGGAATAGATAGTCTTGCTGGCTTCGTAAAAGGATTATTGCTGTAATCTGTAAAAGATTGACACTTAACTACGCCGGTGTTATGTTTGATGTAAGAAAATAATTTATTTCTCGTTCGTCTGGAAAATTTAATCTATTATGGCAAATATTATATCACTTGATAGTAAACTTCAGTTATCCAGAGATAAGAAAGTTGAGTTAATAAAAAAACGCAAAATTTTTGCAGTGCAGAAGGTTTTTCAATGTACCAAGTGCTCTTTTAAATGCGAAAAATGCGGCTCTCAAATTAGTCTCGCACATCAAAAGAAAAATGATTCCCGCAAAATAAAGGTGTCATATCGACTCTGCGAGAGTTGCATGGAAGAATTTAATGACTATATTGAAAAAATTAAGGGAAAAGGAGACTCTGACTCTTACTGGCACAATGATGCTTGGGCAGATGTCTGGAAAACGTGGATAGATTATCAGAATGCCATTGGCCAATATCTAAAGTCAAAAGAGTTTAAGCAGCTTCTGCAGGAATTTAAACAGAATGAGCCTAACAAATAGGGAGACCTTGGTCTCATAGGAGGATTTTATGTTTGGAATTGGCATGCCCGAACTTATAATAATACTTGTTATTATTCTGATTATATTCGGAGCCGGTAAACTTCCGGAAATCGGAGCAGGTATAGGCAAAGCAATAAAAAATTTTAAAAGTGCAACAACCGACGCTGAAAAAAAAGAAGCCGATAAACTTGATGAAGCTGATAAATCATAAAGTTTCAATTTTAGCTCAACAGGTTTTACCTTAAGAGTATTCCAGAACCAACCGCCCAGCACAACACGATTGCTGTGATAATCGCACAACTTCCGGCAAGAATTTTGTGAAGAAGTCTTTCTTTAGCTCTTTCATTGTAACCCATAAAAAACCCAAGAACAGCTCCTGCCAATATTCCACCTCCGTGTCCCCAGTTATTGATGCCCGGCACAACGAAACCGAATAGCATAATTCCAAGTGCCCATCCGCCGATTTGTCTGTAAATAGCCTGCCCGTAAGTTCCTCCGCGGCTTTTGCCATAGTAAATTGCTGCCCCTATCAGACCACATATGGCGGCGGAAGCACCTATGGTGAATGTAACACCAGCTAAATAAGAAATCCTGAAACCGATAATTCCGCTTAGAGTATAGATGATAAACATCCTGTAAACACCAAATTCCCGACTGATCAGTGGTGCTATTTGCCTGAAAGCAAACATATTAAAAAGAATATGTAATATCCCCCCGTGAAGGTAATTAGCGGAGACTATTGTCCACCATCCATGCATATTATCAACCGGAATGGTTCCTGTTGCTCCCAGTAACAGAAGGCTTCTGTTTTCAGGAGAAAAAATATAAAATGGATTAAACGAAAGGCCCGGCAGGCGGGAATTAAACAAAAGCGATATAATGTACATCCCTGCGTTGGCATAGATTATTGCTTTGATGATCTGATCAGCACTGCTAACGCCTTGAGTTAATAAATTATTTTTCCACCATGACCCGGGCTTTGATATGTTGCAGTACGGGCAGCGAGATTCATCGGCGCTTATCAGTTTTCGGCAGTTGGGGCAAAGAATGGAGCTTTTCTTTTGATTTGTCATTATTCAACCTGTAAATTTGTAATTATTCAGCTTATCCACTTATTCTTCTTAATTCCATACTCCCGGAATTTCAGCGTCGCAAAACTTGCATTTATTGCCTGTCAGATTATACGTCGGCAAGAAATAGCCTTGTCGCTCAATCAACAACTTGCTGCAATTATGACAATAGGTGTTATTCCCTTCATGATTTGGGACATTGCCGACATAGACATATCTGATACCCTCTTTCATGGCTAATTCGCGGAAATGCGTCAATGTTGAAACAGGAGTTGGGGGCAGCCTGTCAAGCTTGTACTTAGGGAAAAAACGTAAAAAATGAAGAGGATAGTCAGGCCCTAAATTATCAAGTATCCATCCGCACATCTTTTTTATCATTTCTTCATCGTCTATATATCCGGGCACTACCAGAGTTGTGATTTCTAAATGAATTCTTTGTTTATGCAACGTCTTTAAAGTGTTTAATACCGGTTGCAGCCGCCCGCCGTTCAATTTCCTGTAAATGTCATCGCTGTATGATTTAAGGTTTATGTTCGCACCGTCCAGCACCTTACAAAACTCAAGCAGGGGACCTTGATTAATGTAACCATTTGAGATCCAAAGGTTATGCAGCCCTTTCTCCTTTGCCAGTCTGGCGATGTCAATCATGTATTCAAAAAAAGTGACAGCCTCTGAATATGTGTATGCAATAGATTCAGATCCCAAACGCTGGGCCGTCTTAACCGCTTCAGCAGGAAAAAGCTCGTAATGGCGTACTTCATGGGGCTTGGCCTGTGAAATCTCCCAGTTCTGGCAATTTAAACAACGGAAATTGCATCCTGTAGCAGCAAGGGAAAAAACCATTGACCCGGGTCTGAAATGAAAAAGGGGCTTTTTTTCCACTGGATCGTTATGAACAGCGCATGGATTTCCATAAGCAAGGCTGTAAAGTGTGCCGTCTATATTAACCTTGGAACGACAGACACTGCGATCGCCCGGGGCAAGTATGCAACGGTGAGGACAGATGCCGCAGACAACTTTGTTGCCATTTAATTTATTATAAAGGAATCCTTCATGAGACCATTTCCACAATGTTTTTGGTGCATCGTTTTTGAACACCTTGCCGCGAATATCACCAGGACCAGATATAGAGTGTCTGTCCCCTGCAAAAGGCCAGCACACATCGGTAAACATTGCAGTAGACAGCAATGCTCCACTATAGTAAAGAAAATCCCGCCTGTTTATATTTTTCATTATACCTCCCACCTAAGTTGAGCAATTTTTTACTCGATCTGCGCCGATCTCTTGCGCATAAAGGCTTTGCAAAATTCCTCGACATATCCGCGGGTATGTCGAGGAATTTTGCAAAGCCTTATACATCAAGATCTCAGCACATATCTTCGCAAAAAATCGCTTAACTTAGGTGTTCCAATAACAATCAAACTTGCCAGCTTCAAAAATATTAGTCCAGCCGCAGCCCAGATAAGCCCAAAATAAGGCAAAAGCACCAAACTGGTAATCAGAGTGCCGCAAGCCGCACCGATTAAGTCGGCTGAAAAAGATCTGGTTACAGCGGAATTTCCGCCCCCTCCCAAATGGAGAGCCACAGGGAACTGAAACCCGCATGCAAGCGAAACCATAAAACCGAAAACAAGAAAAAAGAATACCGGTAGACGATCCCCGCCTATCTTCAGCGCCAGTATCAAGATGCCCATCATGAAAATGAGCAATCCGTCGGTCAGTACCAGTGTCTGTTTTCCCTTTTCACGCAGTCTGTCGCCCAGCAATGCCCCTGGCAAAAGGCCAGCCAGAAAGATTGTTACAATCAGTCCTATTTGAAAATAAATATAACCATAAAATATCTGAAAAGCAAAGATGACCAGCACTTCACTTCCCATCGTCATTGCTCCTGTTGAAAAAAGTACAAATTCTTCCCGCTTAATACGCAACAGATATATAAGGGTAAGCACAATAAGAGCAGCAATAAATCCGACAGGTGAACTGGAAAATTTGGCAAACCACTGCGAAAACATCATTCTCATCAAAAGGGGAGAATTATCGCTGTTTTTTGGTGTATTCGGATCCATCAGATTATTTAAATCCGAAATTCTTTCTTTAGTTATATTTCCATAATAATAGCCACTTATGTACTGGGTAATAATACTTTTTTCTGCAAGTCTGGCAGGAATATCCGTTTGGATTGAGATATTGCGGCAGAGGAAAAATATCTTAAGCCCCGGCATAAGCAGAACATGCTTAAAATGATTTTTTACGGTATTATAAAGAGAAGAAAGCTTCTGACGCTGAGGTTCTGCAAGGTAATTGTCGTAACCTTCCATAGAAAAACTCAAAACACCATCCGGCGCAAGTCGTCTCTTTACAAGGCTGAAAAACTGATCAGTAAAAAACCTGTTTACCTGAAACGTGTCTGGTTCCGGCAAATTTAAGATAATGATATCGTAGATTTTGTCTGAATTTGCAAGAAAAGCCCTTCCATCCTGATTGATTACATTCAGTCCTTCAATGTTTTCGATCAGACCGAATTTGAACTGGACAGCGGTAATATCAGGGTCAAGCTCAACGTAATCAACTGTTTTAAGGCCATACTTTTTCAGCTCCTTCATAATACCGCCCTCGCCGGATATCAAGAGGGCGCTCTGTGGATTGTCCAGTTGGGCCAGAGGGTAATGGATAGTTTCTTCCGCAATGCTCTGGTTCTGGTTGCTGAATATAGGAACGCCGTCAATAAAAAGAGTGTACTGCTCATTATCCTGATGAACGGCGATCCGCCCGTAACGGGATTCATGGTAGTGAACCAGCTTTCCCTCAGAAGGCTCAAGTGAAAAGGGTTCGAAAAAAATGCCCGTTGCTAATACTAATAATGTGATAGCAGCACCCGAAATAATTTTTAAATATTTTCTCTGCCTTTCTGTTGCTGAGAAAAGAAGAAATGATGCTACTACAAGTGGAAGGCTGGCAAGAAATATAGCCTCAAACGGAGTAACCAGAAAAACAAGAGCAAATGAAAAAAAGGCCCCTCCAGCTATATCTCCAATGTTATCAACAATATAAATGCGTGCGCCCGAATAATCCGGTGTTTCTGCTCTTAACACAAAAAGGCTGTAAGGAAGAACAAAACCTACAAGCAGACAGTATGGAGCAATTGTAAAAAAAATGTAGGCAAGGGTGGGATAAAAGCCAACTGAACTGCCGTGAACAAAGAAAAAATCCCGCAATTCACGAATAATAAAAATCTGAATAGCAGATAAAGCGGCCAGAATGAAAGAAAGCCGGCAGAGTCTGCTTGAGCTGGGCTGCCAGTAATGCGGTGTAATCAGATGAGCTGCAAGCGTTCCTATACCACCAAGTATTAACCAGCTGAAAAGTATTAAAGAAATGACAAATTCGTTACCGTGGAACTGGGCAAGAAACTCGCGTATGGTTATTAATTGTACAGCCACCGAAGAAATGCCGGTGGCAATGATAACCAGCAGTGTAGCGCGTTCATTTTTCTTCATCAAAATATTGAACCTGGTAGATCTTAACTTCCAGTTTATCATTTCGCCAGGCTTCTGCCGACATCCCTGCTTTCATGCAAAGATGACTCAAAAACTCTTCAGGTCTTGGCAGCTGTTTCCATACTTGTGGCAAAAAAGTTGCGCCGGCAAAGCCTTTTCGGATAATTACACCATCTGCATTAACTCGAAGTTTCGCAATCAAATCATCGCCATCTTTGTATTTCAGGGTCTCCGGCTGAGTGAGTATGCTTACCTCTATATCAACATGCTCCAGCTCTTCGGCTCTCAATGGAGAAAATCGCGGATCATGAAAAGCAGCATTTTTTACATTACGCTCGACTCCCTCCTTAACAGGTCCAGATGCGGTTATGTTCCCAATGCAACCTCTAAGCTGACCATTAATCTTTAAAGTAACAAAAGTGCCAAAATGCTCCTGAAAACAATCCTCTTTAAGTACTTCTTCCAAGGCTCTGGCCTCGTCAGCGCCTATCTTTTTATTTAGCTTTTTCATAAGCGTATGCCGGGCAAGTCTTACCAGCACCTGTCCCTGCCCTTCAGAGAACCTGTGCCCTGTATTTTTTTTGTCTTCCATATACTTATCTCCATAAAATGCTATGGCTGCATAGCCGACAACTTTACTGCGCCCGCCGCAGGTATCACCGCTGTTTGAATAATGTAGTAAAACCGGCTGCCATCCATATCGCTTAGCAAGGCTGACAAGAACAAGAATCGGGTCCTTTCCACATGCGTAATTATAACCTCTAATCAATTTGTCTGCATCCAGATTTAAAATCATTTGAATGGTTTCTTTATCTGTTTCAACAGCCAGATCATATTGTTGATAGTGGGAAAGATCCGAGCTGGCCACAAGAAGCGTGTTTTGATCTCGAGACATATCTATTTCACGCGTGAGTTCGCCAATATTACCTTGACTTATTACAATCGGAATTATCTCAAATTGCTTTAAATAATACTGCAAAAAGGGGAGCAGGACTTCAAGTGAATGTTCGCTAAGGTCAGAAGACTTGTTTGCGTGAAACAAACCTGACTGATTTCGCATTTTTACAGCATCTTCATGCAGTTTGACTACGCCAAGAGGAGTCTGGTAAGCGACCACATCGCTGATTGCTCCGTTTATAAATCCTACTTGATGATCCGGACCAAGCAAAATAACCTTGTCAAACAGCTTTTCGCTGAGTACAAGTGACGTATGGGCTGCTGTAAGTCCGGAGCATGGATATCCCGCATGTGGTAGTATGAGAGCCTTTAAATATTTTCCTGATGGAATTTTTACCTGAGTTTTTTTTGCCCGGCTGGTCAGCATGTCAATAGTTTGCAATAAATCAGAACTATTGGAAGGATAAAATTTGCCTGCAAAAACGGCTTTGCGAATATCATCCGCATGTGCCCATTCTATACTGAAAAGGCAGACCATGCACAAGGCCAGGAAAAACTTTATAATCGGATTAAATGCCTGCTTCATGAAGTGACCCCGCCTGTAAACCTTAGAGGGTAAGGGTAAGGGACAAGAGAACATATTAAATAAATACAATGAGCGAGCAATACTGTCAAACTAAAACTTAAATTGTTAATATCCCCACTCGAAACTGACATAGTGGTAATATGGGGTTTTTATTGACAAACCTGTGTAAATAAATAGAATTGCAAAATCTTGAGCATATAAGTTTGATGAAAAAAAGGAATCGGAATTTATGAAGGACAAATTAGGACTCTATTACTATCCATTTCCGGCCAACAGACGTGTTCGCATGTACGTGCACGAAATCCAGGACAAGATATGCTTCAAGTTCTGGAATGCGGATGCACCTGAAATATGGGACAAACAGAGATGGGTTGCCTAT
>SDBT01016825.1_pt1 | contig 11565 bp, 8 predicted proteins | sample 2277101 | NCBI WGS metagenome assembly SDBT01 (sample SAMN10404973, study PRJNA504765) | marine sediment metagenome | isolation source: marine sediment core GS10_PC15, 103 cmbsf | place: Arctic Ocean: Southern Knipovich Ridge | collected 2010
TCATACGCCTCATCACGGCCGAAGGTGCAACATTGCCCGGCAACATTCTCACCATGCGCCCTGAAATCGAAGGTCATAAAATTAAATTTGCCCTTAGGAAACAGATGACGTAAAAATGCAACATCAAATTTGTCACACATAAACCCATGGCATATTAAAATAGTGGCTATAGCGTCTTTGTAACGAACCAAAACCCCACTGCGCTCAATTTTCTTATCAGAATCAGCACGCTCCCTGGCATAGATCTTTACCCGTTCTACCTGCCCCTCGTTAATGTCGCCCTGGACTGAGCTAATACTGTTTCTATAGGTATTTCCCTTTGATGATTGGCTAAAAATCGTTGATTGCCCAAAACAAATAACCGTGCTCAAGGCTACTAATCGCATCAAACGGACAAATAGAACATGTGCCATTCCCCTTCCTCTTTTTACCAAATAGGGCGACCCAGTCGCGATATTCATTATTCTTCATACCTCTTCATATAATGAGAATAGCAAATATAAATTTCAGATTGCAACAATTTATCCTAAAGTCTTTTAAAATAAGCAGATTCTACGACATTCAATATAATTACAACTCGAATCGTATCAGTGAGGGGCTCTCGCCAAAGAAACGTAAAATTGGTAGTATTTAAGAATAATCAGGGAAAAAATACAGAAATCAAAAAATGAGCTTTCTCTCCTACAATTCGAGGAAATACCATGAAAACAGTGCATATTATTTTGTTATCTCTTGCTTTATCGACTGCAATAACCCCATCTGCGCAAGCCCTAAGTAATCATACCAAGGCAGCAATGCTCGCCGGTGCAATTCTTGGCGGATCAATCGAAGCCTACCAGTACATCAAATCTATTGAAGAACAGAATGAACCCATTCCTGAGAATGAAGAAAAAAAAGAGCTGAGCAAAAAAGAACTACTTTTGCATGCCACCCTAGGAGCAATTAAAGGAAGTTTTGTTGGAGCTGCTTGCCTGCAAGTGACACGATTAATACAATTTATAAGTACACTTGATTTTTCACCACGCATAGAAATTGACAAAAATGATCTCGAAGCAATAAAAAATGAGCTTCCCGGTGTAAAAAAAGCATTAGATGAAGAAAGGGCAAAGGTTACCAAAGATAAAGATGGTAATGTAATCTTTGCAAGCTTTACCGCGTATGATGTACTCGATATTGATAAAAATGCAAGCGGTAAGAAAATCAGAACAATGCATCGTGAGCTTTGCAAAAAGTGGCATCCAGATCAGTATTCAGGAAGCAACGAAGAACTTGCAACTACGGTAATGGGACTGGTAAACGAAGCATGGAAATCCATTCCAACACACAAAAAATCAGATAGTACACCTCGTAACAATTCCAATGATAGCCAGCCACAGCAGAACGTTGAAAAACAAAACCAAAAAGAACAAAAATGTGCTGATTTAGAACATGAAAAAAAAGAACGAAAAAATCAAGTAAGAAATGACTATCGCAAAAAACTCAAAACTATTCGAGCGAGCGGAGCTGGATACAATCAAGATCGGGCTATACTACAAGCAGAGCAAAGGCAAGAGCAAGAGCTTGTTCGTGTAGAAACACATTACGCAAATAAAATGAACAAATTGTTATAAAAATTAAGGCAGGGAATTCCCCGCCTTTTTTGTGTATCACTTACCAGTCAACCGGTACCTTCTTCTTGCAGAAACTGTTCAATAAAATCAGCAAGCTCTTTCTCATTCATTATATTACTATAACGTGCTACCAAGCTACCATCACGAAACACCATCATGCACGGCACTTTGTGGACAAATAACTTTTTCACCACGTCAGGTGCTTGCTCCACATCAACTTTTGCAAACGTTGCTTTTCCTGCAAATTCTTGCGCCACTGATTCAAAGTGTGGCAGCATATGCATGCATGATGAACAGTAATCCGCAAAAAAATCTACAAACACAAAACCTTCATTCTCTTCCACATTTTTTTTGAAATCATCTAAGCTTTCGATTTTTTGTACACCATGAGCCAAAGCTTTTTTGCATGCGCTGAATAAATGTGATTCTAGTTGCGCTGCAACCTGTGCATCAAAACCGATATCCCCTAAAAATGCTGTTGCATCCAAAGCAGCCCGTGCACCACTACCCGCAGCAACTATTGCTTGCCGGTATTGTTTATCTTCAACGTCACCGGCAGCAAATACACCAGGCACTGATGTTTTTTGTGAACGATTTTGTACACAAATATAGCCTTGGGCATCAGTCGCAAGACTCTTTTTAAAAAGCTGCGTATTCGGATCATGGCCAATAGCCAAAAATACACCACTGGTTGGCATCACCGATGTTTGTTTCGTTTTATTATTATACAGTTCAACGCCAGTTACATTCATATCATCGCCAATAACTTTTTTCACTTCAACGTTATATTGCACTGCAATGTTGCTATACCCTTTCAAACGATTTTGCATAGTTGCCACAGCACGCATGTGATCTTTTCTAACCAGAACGGTAATCTCGCGCGCATAGGAAGAAAGCTGAATCGCTTCTTCGACCGCTGAATCACCACCGCCAACAACAACCACTTCTTCGTCTTTGAAAAAAGGCGCATCACACACAGCGCATGACGTCACCCCACTTCCCCAATACGCCTCCTCTCCTGGTACCTGTAATTTGCGCGGCGTGGCACCCGTTGCAATAATTACCGTCAACGCGTGCAATACTTTACCATCCTCAGTATGCAAAACAAACGGCCATTGCGAAAAATCAACACGCGCAACAGCATCAGTAATAAATTGAGCACCAACGCGCTCTGCCTGCATACGCGTTTCTTTAATCAAATCAGGCCCCAAAATAGAATTATAGCCTGGATAATTTTCAACATCAGACGTTTCGGTTAACAACCCGCCAGGCTTATTCCCTTCCAAAACAAAGGTTGGCACCCCTGCGCGCGCACTATATATTGCGGCACTCAAACCAGCTGGCCCAGACCCAATAATTGCAACTGGAATAATACTTTCACGTTCAATTGCCTTATTTATATCAAATGATATACTGAAACTACTTGAAAAAATTGTTTTAACCGCAAAAAATCCACCGAGTAGTGCAATCGTTGCCACCATCAGGCTAGCAAAACTGAGAAAAAGTCTTTTATTCATATACCTCTACCTCGTATTAAAAATAAGACATTACGGTGAATAGCGGTCGACAAAAATTACATATAATTATATTATAGTACTTGTAGTCTTATCAAAAGCTAATGTTTACAATCCATTAAATTTCGAATTGGAGGAATAGCTCTCATGGACATTACAAATAGCAAAAAATACTTTATTGTTCTATTAACAGCATTCATAACTATACCGCATATACATGCTGATACCAACCAAGAGATTAAAAAATCAAAGATAAAAAAAACATCTGCAATAGATGAAGCTGTAGCGCCATCCACCGTTAAAAATGCTTCACAATCCAAAGGGGCGCAAGCACCAGTTACCATTCTCGACGCTATTGTTGATGAAGCAAAACGACAGCTTGACCAAACTGCCATTATCTTAACAAGCTTGGCGGGCATGGTCAGCAACAATCAAATTCCGGCAGCGGCGAAAAAGAAAAAGGAAATATTACAAAGCATTCAACAAATGATCTTGCGAATACAAAAAATACAGCACGAAAAATTTGTAAATATCGATCTTGCAACCATAGACTCTGTTTTGCGTTTGAACAACGCAATGATGAATCACGTGCTACGCGCACTTGAAAAAGGATTTTCAGATGTACCACCATTTGACGAAAAACCAATCATTACGCGCAAACAACCATCACCGCAAGGCATTCAACAAGCACTCATTAAAAATAAAAAACAGCTCGAAACCCTCACCAAAAAAGCTGATCATGCAGGGTTACAATGGTTTAATCATGCATACCGTGCATTAGACAAATATGTAATGGCTCCATGCAATAAATATGCAATTCCACGTCGTAGCCTCACTGCGTTTGCAGCATTTTCTACGGTAACACTCTTGTGGTGGCGCTTGGGGAACGAATCATTTGAAAACCAGGCACCGGAATGGCTCAAAAATAAACTTGGTCCATTGCCGGTTTATAGCGACCACGGTACCATTGAGAATAAAAATGAACTGAGGACATTTGGTAAGCTTGAGCATTACACTTCAGAATTAAGCCGTGGACTTTTGCCAATAACTGCTGCTATCGGTGCCCTTGCAGTGGGAGGAATTGCTGATGAATGGGGCAATGATCACTATGGGTTACGAGCAAAACTCGGTAACAAATTATCTGAATGGGATAACTGGCTTAAAGGTGGTGCGTATCTAAAAGAGGCTCAACGAATAGCACAACGCATTGATGAAGTAACATTCGATGATTTGATTGGCTTGGACCACGTTAAAGAAACATTTAGCAGGCTGAGGGACTACTTGATTAACCCCGAGTCACATGATCGTCTTTGCCTCACACCCCCAAAGGGCATATTGCTCGTCGGTAAGACAAGAACCGGTAAATCGTACAGTGTAAAAGCTCTTTTTTGTGAAATTGACACCATGCTCAAACGCCAAGGACGCCAGAACGAGTTCAGATTTATCGAGCTTGACGCTCCGCTCATCAACAAAAAAGGAATAGGTTACTTGCTTTCTTTAGTCAAAAAAGCGGCACCTTGTCTTGTATTCATTGATGAAATCGGTTTACTTAATCTGCAAGGCAAAGGGGAAATGCTTAGTGAATTCTTGACCTGCATGAGCGGTACGCTCGACAGCAAGAATCCAAAAAATCAGGTTATCATCATCGGCGCAACCAATCGCCCTGAAAACCTTGATGAAGCATTACGCCAACCAGGACGATTTGAAAAGGAACTACACTTTGAGTATCCATCTGCACAACACCGTAAAGACTATATTCGCCATAACCTTGAAAAGCTCTCATTGAGTCCTCAAATGTTTGATATAGACAAACTTGCACAGGATACAGAAAATAAATCGTATGAGCACTTGAATACATTGATTAATAACGCGATATTCAAAGCCCGTATAAATGGTGAAATGATTACGCAAAAACATCTTGAACAAACGCTTGATGAAGAGTTGCGACACATCATTGCATCAGATAATAAAGATATTCCAGAACATGAAAAACAGATCCTCGCAGCTCACTTTGCTGGCCATACAGTTGCCGCACTACTGCTTGATATGCACACAAAACTTTCCAAAGTTACTATCAAACAAGTCATGACCGATATTAAAGAAGAGGCCATGGAATTGCGCTTATGGTACAAAGATGCTGATGACAAAGAACAAAAGCGTTTTGAATATGGCAAGCTGTTTACCTATCATGATAACGATACAATCAATATGAACACCCGAGAAGAAAAACTGGCACTCTGTAAATTAAACCTTGCCGGTATTGTTGCAGAAGAAATGCTCCTCGGTTCTTGTGGCTATAGTTGTCATGAAGAAGATAAGCAGCGTGCATTGCAACTAGCAGAATCATTAGCATTTGAAGGATTGGATAGCAAACAGGTGCCAAAACATATCTATAAAGAGCGGTATGACAAAGCGCTGCAAATACTGAACAAATGTGAGCAAGAAATACGACAATTGCTGAGCCAGCATAAAGATGCGCTCGAAGCAATTGAACACGCATTGTTAGAAAACGAAACATTAACAGCTCAGCAAGCACTCGTAATTATCACCGCCACAGAAAACCCGCACGCGGCTCCTGTGGCGTAGCATTTATTGCATAAATACATACAACTCCCTGCATGACAAATTACTCATGTAGGGAGTTTTTTTAAAATGCATCAACCATATCAAGCCGTTCTTGGTAGCGTCCACCAAGAAATTCAGCTTCAAGCCAGGCCTTAATCATAGCCACTGATTGCTCAGCAGAAACAAAATCTGAGGGAATGACCAAAACATTGATGTTATCATGCTCACGGCTTACCCGCGCAACTGCTTCATTCCAAACAAGCGCTGCATATATTTTTGGGTAGCGATTTGCAACTACCGCCATACCCACACCGCTACCACAAATTAAAATACCCAATTGCGCCTTGCCATCAAGTATCGCTTTGGCTACCGCTTTTGCAAAAACCGGATAATCCGAACGCTCCATATCAAACGCGCCGACATCAAGCCACTCAATTGCTTTCTTTTCATTCGAAAGCTGTTTCTTTATATATTCTTTATGTTCATAGCCACGATGATCGGCACCAATTACAATATTCATTCTATCCTTTTGATGTTTTTTGACGCTTTTTTGATTTATTCTCGTATATCATCTGTCCGAAACTATGTTCCGTGTTTCATACAGAATCTCATAGTTATTCAATTATTTATCGATAGTAGTATCCTAAAAGAAAGAGTCATGCTTTACAAGAGGAGCCATCGTGAACAAACTTTCATTTTTTATTGCCTGGCGTTACCTTTGGTATAGTGCTTATGAGAACAATATATCTGCCATGATACGTATTTGTTTTATAAGTATCCTCATCGGTACATTCTCTCTAGGCCTGGTCACCGCAATTATGCACGGATTCGAAATTGTTATTCATGAGAAAATGCAAGGTATTCACGCACAAGCGACCATTCAAGGTCACGGCCAAGCCCTTAATATAAAAGCAATAAGCACGGTACTGAACAATGAATTTCCGAGCGTTGCTGCATTCAGCCCCAGTATAACTGAACATGCACTGGTGCACACTGAAGACAAAGAGGCGCCACTAACAGTTGTTATACTCAAAGGAATAGATCCCACACAAGAAGCTCAGGTAAGTCGCTTACAAGACAAAATCGTACGCTTGCCGGGCACACCAAGTACGCTACAAGAAAGCATACACGATAACCGTATTTTAATTGGCAAAGCACTGGCCGAAAATCTTGGCGTAAAGCTCGGTGATGAGATCGACCTTTTTTATCTTGAAAAACTTGAACAAGCACGCAAAAAGGTCACCCTTGATTCTATACAAGCGATTATTGGTGGCATTTTTGATACTGGCATCGATGAATTTGATACGGGGTTGGTATTTTGTTCACGTGCATTCCTGGAATCCTTGTTTGCCGAAACAGGAATCACCAGTATCAACCTGAAATTCAAACCCGGTACTGATGAACAGAAAGTAATAACACGATTAAAAGATCGCCTTGACCTTGAAGTTTATTCTTGGAAAGATTTATATCCTGCACTTGTTTCCGCACTCAAGCTGGAAAAATATGTCATGTTTTTCATTCTTATGCTCATTACCCTCGTTGCAAGCATGAATATGATTTCATTGCTCTTCATGCAGATCACCCAAAAACGCGGTGATATCGCTATTCTCAAGGCAATGGGCGTTGCTCATCATACTATTACGAGCATTTTTGTCGTTATCGGCATGAGTATTTCCAGTATTGCAGCATCTATTGGCCTGGCCTTGGCGTGGCTTGCAAGCTGGATCTTGGAACATTATCCGTTTATTCAATTACCCGATGCATATTATGTCTCTCATTTGCCCGCAAAAATGGAGTGGTCAGTTTTAGTTGTTGTTTTTGCTTCGGTAATGCTGTTGAGTTTTATTGCCACCTGGCTTCCTGCACGCAAAACACGGAATATTAATGTTGCCGATGTGTTACGATTTGAGGGATAGAAACTCATCAATTATTTACATAAAAACTTATTATGCGAAAATAACAGGCCTTGATATCTTTGCATGCTGTGGCTACGATATGAACGTATAAATGAAGCGCTCAACGGCTTAAAAGCCGTTGTATCGCGCGAAATTCTTCGAAGCCAAACCCTACTTCGCTAAAGCTTCGAAGGGTTCTACTCGCCATTCATCCCCAGGCTTAAAAGCCCTGAGGTATTTTGGCGTAGTAGAATAAACTAACAAAGTTGGATTATACTTAATGAAAATCAAATCTAAGCTACCAAACTGGAATCTTGAGAACAAACGTATTTTACTGCGCGTAGATTTGAATGTACCGCTACGCAATGGAAATATCTTAAATGATTTCAGACTTCAGACTACTTTACCAACTATTGATCATATTTTAGATCGCAACGGCATTGTTGTTCTCATAACGCATATTGGACGGCCCAAAAACCGTGAACCTGAGCTTTCAACAAAACATCTTTTACCATGGTTTGAACAACGAGGGTATAGTATCGATTTTGCCGAAAACCTCACTGCTGCCCAAGAAAAAAGTGAAAAAGCTCAACCTAAAACAATCATATTACTTGAAAATCTGCGATTTTTTCCGGGGGAAAAAGCACAGAATAATAATTTTGCTCAGCAACTGGCGCAACTGGGTGATGTTTATGTTAATGACGCGTTTGGAATACTGCATCGAGAAGATGCTTCGGTTACCTTGGTCCCCAAACAGTTTCCACTAGAAAAACGCACTATTGGCTTTTTAGTTGAAAAGGAGTTGAATATTCTTAATGCATTACTTGAAGATCCCCAAAAACCATTTGTTCTTCTTATAGGTGGTGCAAAAGTTACTGATAAAATTCCCGTAATCGAGCATCTGATTGATAAAGCTGATACGCTCTTACTCTGCCCCGCCATCGTCTTTACTTTCGAAAAAGCACTGGGCAAGCGAGTGGGAAGATCCCTCGTTGATGACACTACTTTAGCATTGTGCAAACAAATTCTTCAACGCGCACAAGAAAAAAACGTAACCGTGGTATTTCCTACCGATTATCAAATTGCTATGCATACCATACAAGGACCACTTTCTATTGTACCCTCGGATACTATCCCCGATGATGGCATTGGTATTTCTATTGGCCCGCAAACGGCTGAATATTTTTCAGAGATAATCAGTAATGCCGGTACCATATTTTTCAATGGCGCAATGGGATTTTTAGAAAGAAAAGAAACGTTGCACGGGGTAAAAACCATTTTCTTGGCAATGGGAAAATCAAGGGGAACAAGCATTATTGCTGGTGGCGATTCAGTTGCTGCTGCTCAATTACTTAACGCAACCGCTGGTATCGATCACCTTTCAACTGGTGGCGGTGCAACACTTACTTACCTGGCCGACAAACCACTACCAGGGCTTGTGGCGTTGCAAAAGATGTGACGATTATTTTTCTTCCGATAATTAAAATACCGGACAAAGACTTAATAAACTCAGGCCATTTGCAATATCTTCGTCACTACAAAGCCCCTGGCACCCTGACTTTTCATAAACAAAAATACCGTGGTTATCGTTTTTCATGTTCCAACAAGAATAGCCTGGGTCCTTAATTTCTAAATCTGTTGCCACGGCATTAACAATATCCTGATCAGAACCTCCGTGTGCTCGAATACTTGCCCGCACCATTCCACGCACTTTTTGATTGAAAGGAGACGATTGCATATGCACGGTAAACGTATCAGGATTTTGCCAAATGTCAGCTCCGGGGTCGTATGCTTGTGCTCGCCAATAGCCAACCACCCCCTTCAAGCAATCAAAATCAGGGTTATCAACAAAGTACGCGGCCTTTTCTAAATTAAAGCATTGCTCATGGCATAGTTCATGGATAACAAATTCAGTAACATTCTCATGGCCATGCAACTGAACAATCTTACGAGGCAAGCAGCTCAAGTGGTGTAACATTTTGTTTTTTTGCTGGAGTATTGCTTCTGGCTTCATAACAAACCCTTTCGGGTTAAAGAGTTTAGTGAATAGCTTCACCAAATCATGGTACCAAAGTGTGAAGGGTAAAAGCAATACGCCTTCCATACTCCTATTAAATCCACAAAAACTATGCCAACCGGAATCACGGTGAAACTTCCACACCCAGGCGCGCTAAAAAATTCGAAAAGAAAAAAATACCCTTTTCCCAACTAATCAGGATTGACAGATAAGAGGTACTTTTGTACCCTATTAAAATATGTTTTCTCTACTATATTACGATTTTTTATAAAATTTTTATACGACACCGTGAAAAGCCATGAAAAATATATCTAGCTATTATCGTATTCTTTTTTTAGGTATTGTCTTGAGCAATTGTTATGCGCAAGCACGAAGCCCCTTTCGGAAACGAGAACGGGGATTGCCAGAAATTTCCACACGCTGGTCAGGTGAAACACAGCTATATACAACCAGAAATTCTCACCTTGAAGCATACCCACTCTTTGCTTTCCATGAAAAAGATCTGGCTCAAAATCTCCTACCACAAGAGAAAATAACCTATAGAAATGATCCTACTAAGTCTGTCCAAGGAGCTGAGTTACGTGCACTCATTGAACATGGCCTGCATGAAATTCAGCAAAAAAAGAAAACCTTAACTCATTTTACCGTACTACAGAAAAAAAACTTTAATCGTAACTTATCGTGTGGATTGATTGTTCTTCGGTTTAAACGCTATCCTTTCGTCCTGAAATTATTCATGGAAACGCCACATACTTGTGCCAATCCACATGGTAAGGGCATTGAACCTATCAGTTTTTTCTATATGGCCGGCCGCGCCAACCGTCACCTGACAGTACTGACCGCCATTAAAAATGCACAATCAGTAAACCACCGCGTTGCCAAGCTGCCACAATGGAGCACTATTGTTGAAACACCACGCAAATGGTTTTGGTTGCCAAAAAATAATAAATCGATTGAGATTACTGGCAAAAATATTGGCACTACAAAAGAGTTGCATACACAATTACCGGCAATTTATGGGGTAGTTGCCGACGCAATAGAAACTGACAAAGAAATACCAATATCCATGCAAAAAAAGAAAAAAATGGTTATGAGTTTGTGCAACGACTTGGATATGCTTATTGATCCGCATTACAACAATTTTAAATTTCTTAAAGGAGACACCGAGAAAGAGGTTAAAATTGTCATCGTCGACACGGAACACTTTCCCACCATTGTTGGACTGAAAAAAAAGAAACGCTTTAGGAACCACAACTCCTGGTATCAATATTTGGCAGCAAAATGTTTTGAAGATACCTACCTACGCACTAAACGACAGCGACGGCACGCACAAGTAACAAGAAATAGGCTTGCACTGGTTTAGTAGTGGTGCTAACGCATAATATCTTGCTCGATGCGCTTGATCTTGCTTTGCAAATCTGGTTGTTCCTCGATGTAGCCGTGCACTTTATCCAAAGCATGCATCACCGTCGAATGATCGCGACCACCTAAAAAGCTCCCAATATCGCGCAACGATTTATCGGTCATTTTTTTCATCAAAAACATGGCAACATGACGTGCCTGCGCAAGGTCTTTATTTCTATTTTTTGATCGTAAGTCAGTAAGCGTATATGAGTAATGCTTACCAACAGTGGTTATGATACGATTGAAATCAATTACGCGCTTCTTTTGCTCTACACTACGAAGCAACACGCGTTTGGCCAACTCAAGCGTAACCGACTGATTAGTTAACGATGCAAACGCCATGACACGAATAAGCGCCCCCTCGAGCTCTCGAATATTGGAAACCACATGCGATGAAATAAAATGAGCAACACAGTCATCGATCACTTCATTATTGTCGACTGCTTTTTTCTTCGAAATAGCCACTTTTGTTTCTAAGCTCTGCATATGACTTTCGGTGAGCAGTCCGGAATCAAGCAGAGAACTGTCCTGTTCAGCTACACCCTCAATAAGCATCGGAA
>SDBT01016826.1_pt1 | contig 11565 bp, 13 predicted proteins | sample 2277101 | NCBI WGS metagenome assembly SDBT01 (sample SAMN10404973, study PRJNA504765) | marine sediment metagenome | isolation source: marine sediment core GS10_PC15, 103 cmbsf | place: Arctic Ocean: Southern Knipovich Ridge | collected 2010
AAGTTGGAAATAAGCCCTATTAGTTCCTAGTGTCATTGCGAGGCACAGAGTGCCGAAGCAATCTCCAGAAATACCCCACCACCGAGATTGCCACGCCTTCGGCTCGCAATGACAATAATGAAGAGGGTCAGGTGTCACTAATCATATGAACGAGTACAGTTGTTTGAACTTCTCACCTTGTTATTGTTACAATGGGTTGGAGTCATAAGTTCAAATGGAGAAAAAAGTGCAAGATTCCACTATCGTTTAATCTAACTCCAGTTCCCATATCAGATTAAGGAGGTGGCATATGTTATCTAGTTTTCCGGTTGTTCCAACCTTACCGGTTGAGGATTTAGTTCGGGCACGGCAGTTCTACGAAGACAAACTTGGTTTAAAACCTCTGGACACAAGCCCGTCAGCAGTGCTGTATAATTGTGGGAAGGATACCAAGCTAGCGATTTACCAGGCAGAGGTTACGGGAACGAAGCATATAGCAGTGTTTTTCGAGGTAGAAAATCTTCAAGATGAAATAGAAGCATTAGAGAAGAAGGGAGTGGTGTTTGAACGGCGGAGAACACCAGAAATCGTAGAAATCGATGATATAACCAGTTTGTCCCCCGGTAATGTAGTATTTTTTGAGGACAGTGAAGGTAATACTTTGGCAATGTTGCAATTAGGAATGCTATTCGAGTTGAAAGGTGAAGAGTTACCATTCCGAAAGTAACATTCTCTTCCTTTTCTACTGTGAACAAGCTCTTCATAGTAGCGTTCCAGTGTGTGCACACCTGTTGCCGGAGCTACACCATCACCCTGGGACGCCGCTATAAAAAGGTTCGCCAGGTCCGACATCCGTTTACTAAATGGTTTAATTACGCCTGCAGCAGCCTTTACCAGCCAGACTGGTAGGTGAGTAAATTTTCGTTTTTTACCAGATATCAAAAGAGCAAGTTCGGCAATTTCATTAAGGCTATAGGTTACCGGGCCCCCAATTGGTATTTCATGCGCTTTACTACTAACTGCATGGTAGAGTGAAGCAAAGGCTGCTGTTATTCACATAGTTGCAGGAATGATTCCCACAACGAGGCAAATCAGCCCTGCAACTCAGAGACCTATTTACTGCCATTCTGGAGTGGATAACTCGGCTATGCCTATCACCCGGCTGAGTACATCTGAGGGCAAGCCGGCAGTTAGGTGAAAAAGATAGGGGAAATATCGCCGAAATTCTACCGACACCAAGTAATGATAACTATGTGGTCGGCGGAGCTAAAGGATAGATTCTTAGCCCGGCCATTGAGGATGTAATAAAATCTATTGACCTTGCTGGAGGGTGAATAACTATTGAGCCGATTGAAGAATTGCTGGCTTAAATCAAAGAGCGCCGATGCCAATGATTGTGCACGCTACGGCTCCACACCAGGGGACGATTGATTCCTCCTTAACTTCAGGGCTATGACCTAACTGTGCGCCGCATTTCGGGCACTCCAGCTCGTTGGGGTGAAGGCGTATTTTACACTCAGGGCAGTAAATAACGGTAACAGTAAAGTAATAGTGAATGTTGTCAGCCCCGAGGAAAGTACATGATGATGCCAACACCAACAACCACTACGAGAGCTCCAACCGCGTCGTAGAGATCTGGGGGACGCTTGTCCACAAGCCAGCTCCAGAGCAGAGCCATAACGACAAATACCCCACCATAGGCAGCATAGACTCTCCCAAAGTGGGTCGGCTGAAACGTCGGAATAACCCCGTAGAGGAAAAGAACTGCGCCCCCCAGGACTCCCAGGAAAAGCGGCTCGGCCCGGCGAAGCCACAGCCACACCATGTATCCTCCCCCTATTTCGGCAAGACCCGCCAGCACGAACAGAGCAAGAGATTTCAGAATCAGCATTTTCACCCCCTGACAACATTATTTCAGATAACAATTTAATTGTCTATGGTGGACAGATGGTATTATGCAGAAAAGGGGCTGGCGCTTGGCAGCCAGCGGTGTCAGGACGGACTACAATGTCCCTGCAGATGAAGTATGCGCAGTACTCGAACTCGTCGCCGATAACCAAGGTCTGCACCAGGCAGAAATCGGTTTCGACCTAGCATCCTGGGTGATCCTTATCGCCCTTGGTGGTGCGCTGTACCTCGCATTCAGCCCTCACCACCGATTGCTGGCGCTGCTGGGAACACTTGGCCTTGCGGCTGGAGGCATTATTCTGGCCATCCACGACATCTTTTGGTTTGTGTTTCCGTCTGTCGCAAAAGATTTCGTTTCAGCGAGCGGTTCTCAGGCCGAAGCGTTGCAAGCCATCGGTCGGGATCACCTTTCTGGGCTTGGGCATTTTCGCCTATGGTGTTTTGATGATTCGGAGCAGAGCCGTGCCGACACCGCCGGCGGCGCTGTGAACCAGGATACGCTCGCCTCTCTTTACCTGGGCACTGCGGTGTAGCATGCGGTGAGCGGTGAGGTAATTTAAGACGGCGCTGACGACTTCGGCAGGGTCCAGTCCCTCAGGTACCGGGACGGGTAGGTTTTGCGGTACGTTGGCGAATTCAGCATAGCCGCCGAAATGAGGTAACAGCGCGGCGACAATCTGCCGTTGATAGCGAAGACACGCCGGCGCCGACCTTATCCACCACACCGACGATGTCGTAGCCGGGTGAGAACGGAATGGGTGGTGCTGTAGGATACATGCCTTTGCGCGCCGCCACGTCGGCGAAGGCGACCCCGGTGGCGGATACTTTCACCCGCACTTCGCCAGAGGCAGGCTCTGGCAAATCTTCCTCAATGACCTGCAGCACCTCCGGCCCGCCTTTACGACTGATGACAACGCGCTTGTATTTCACAAAAACCTTCTTTTAACCAGTTCTGCCCCAAATGCCAGCCGGAACTTTAGTCGCTAAGACTATAAGGTGGATAGCGGTCAGTGGTCAACAGGAAAGCATATACTGCTACTCTCAGGGACCACCGGAATACACCGACCACAAAGTCAAATAGGCCCTTAGGGTAACGGCCGGTAAACAAAATAGCAAACCAGGCAATTACTACGGACACCAGGACAGCGATATAAAGGAAGGAAAGAATAATGTAGTGTGGGATGGCCAGGAACCACTTTACCAGCGGCATCCCTCGCTTAAGGTCTTTTAATGCGTCCGGGTAGGCTATCTCAAGGTGAACCGCCTGTTCTTCATCCGTGGAGGGGTACTCATCCCTGAGCAGCATCAGGTAAGCTGAAACACGAGTGCTAAACTTGGTCAGGGCTAAATTCCAGTCAAACCACCACCTGGGATATTTCTTCCGGAAGAGCAGCATTAATACGAGGGGTAGAACAACAAGTCCAGCAGCGGCATACTGGTAACTCCACCCACCACCTCCATCCCCTTGGCCTGAGCCACTGGTAAGTAAGCTCAAGATGATAAAGATTGGAATTACCGTGAAAATCCTGAACAAAGTAGTCAGTTTGTCTAATTTCTCTGGATAGTCTATAGACAAACTCATCGGGTACCTGTTTGAAGTTTCTACCATGATAGTCCCTCCTTACGCTTTTTTTGTAGCTCTAATCATGAGTTCTCATCTTAACTCTGAAATGACGCTGTTCCCACCCCTTTCGCCGTTGGCTCGGTAAGTTCACCCCTGATAGAGACCGGATAGGTTTCCTGTTGTTTAGATATGCTGTACCTTCTTTTCAAGATATTTTGTTATTCTGCCACATTACTACTACCAGTGGTGATTGTCAATAACCTCATTTTACGGAACAGTTCGGTATATCGTTAACCTTTCCCTCTTATATAAATGGAGTGACTATTAACAGAGATAAGGTATAATGTGATTTAAGATTGTTAATCAGCGAAAATCTAATTCAGGGAGGTTAGCTATGGCTCGAGTTCCTCTGGTGGAGAAGGAGCAGGCATCAGACAAAGTTAAGGAGGTGTATCAGAAGGTCGAGGATAACGGCGCCAGGGTCATCAATCTATTCAAGGCGTTAGCCAATAGCCCCACTAATATCCTGCTTAATGTCATTAGATTGGGTCACTCCATTATCGGACAGTCGGGGCTCCCTCCGAAGCTGCGCGAGTTAGCCATCCTGCGCGTCGCCAGGCTCAGTGGTAGCGAATATGAGTGGCAGCAGCATGTTGCTCTGGCTCTGGAGGTAGGGGCGAAGCAGGAGCAAATCGATGCTATTTCAAACTGGCAGAATTCGTCTCAATTCAATGATGAGGAGCGCACTGTACTGCAATATACTGATGAGGTAGCCCGGAAGGTGAGTGTTAGCGACCAGACTTTTCAGGCGCTGAAGAAGTTGCTCAGTGACCAGACTATCGTTGAGCTGACGGTGACCATTGGCTATTACGGCATGCTCGCCCGGGTGCTGGTACCCCTCCAGGTGGAGGTGGATGAGAGTCATATCGGCTCAGTCGGTGAGCTGATAGGGAGGCGGAGTCAAAATAATGAGGGGGCTTCACCTTAGTTCCCCCTTGTTTCTTGACCCGCTATAGCTTTAGACCTTCTGCGGCTGGCACTTGGGACAGAAATAAGTGCCGCGGTTTCGCACCGGGATGCGTTCAACAGGAGTGCCGCAGACTGTGCAGCAGTCGCCACCGAGGCGGTGGGCCACCTTGAACTGAAAGTGGGCGGTGCCGGTCTCACCACTGGGACGGAAGTAGGTGTCCGTGCTCGCCCCTTTGTTGCCGATAGCTGCCGATAATACCTGCTGGATGGCGCGATGAAGTCGCTTCACCTCGTCCGGGGAGAGGCTGCCTCCCGCTCTCAGCGGGTGGATTCGGGAAGCAAACAGGGCTTCGTCAGCATACATGTTACCGATGCCGGCGATGCGGTTCTGGTCGAGAAGCAGTGCTTTTATTGGTGCCGTACGGTTGCTCAGGAGCTTGGCTAGGACTTGAGGGGTAAAGCCTGCCTCCAGGGGCTCGGGACCGAGCTCTGGCAAAATGTCGTTCTCGTCTTTTGTCTGCCACATCTTGCCGAATTTACGCGGGTCACGGAAGTGTATTGTCTTGCCACAATTCAGGTAGAGTATCGCGCGGATAAAGCGTTCCGGCTCGGCTGAGTTTGGCTTTAGCAGTAACGAGCCGGTCATTCTCAGATGGATAACCAGCTTTTCACCGCTGCTGAGGCTAAAGATGAGGTATTTGCCACGTCGGCTGATTCCCGTTATTCGTTGCCCGACAAGGCGTGAGCGGAATTCTTCAACCGAGGGTTGGCGCACTATCCCCTCCCAGAAGAGGGTAACGCCAGTGATGCAGTGCCCCACGACATGAGGTGATAGCTCATTCTTTATCGTCTCTACTTCCGGTAACTCAGGCATCTCCGCGTTATTCCATCTCCCCCCAGTTGCTGCCAATCTTAACATCCACTTTTAATGGCACGCTTAGCTCCAAGGCAGTGGACATTACCTGTGGCGTCAGTTGGCACATCTCTTCTCGCTCCTCCTCGGGCACCTCGAAGACAAGCTCATCATGCACTTGGAGCAGGAGTTTGCTCTTCAGTCGACGCTTTTCCATCTCTCGGTGTAGATTAATCATGGCTACCTTGATGATATCGGCTGATGTCCCCTGTACTGGCATATTTATTGCCATGCGTTCTGCGGCTTCCCTCACCTGTCGGTTAGCAGAGTTAATTTCCGGGATAAAGCGTCTTCTGCCCAGCAGTGTTTGCACATAGCCCTTTTCCCTTGCCTGTTTTTTGGTAGACTCGAGATACTGCTTTATCCCCGGGTATTTTTCAAAGTATGCGGTGATGAACTGGGTAGCTTCTTCCCGTGATAGCTCGGTTGCCTGTACCAGCCCGTAGCCGCTCATACCGTAGATAACCCCAAAATTAACCGTCTTTGCCAGGCGGCGCATATCCGCTGTTACCTGTGCGGCATTTACACCGAAGAGTTGGGCGGCGGTGGCAGCGTGGATGTCCTCGTCTTGGTGAAAAGCGTTGCTCAGGCTGGGGTCCTGAGACAGGTGAGCCAGGACGCGAAGGTCAATCTGCGAATAGTCTCCCGCCAGGAGGTGAGAGCCGGGTGGAGCAATAAAAGCCTGCCTTACTTCTCTTCCTATTTCACTGCGGATAGGGATATTTTGCAGGTTGGGCTCACTTGAGGAAAGCCGACCGGTAGCCGTTCTGGTCTGATTAAAGCTGGTGTGCAGCCGACTTGTCTTGGGGTTTACCAGCGCAGGCAGAGCGTCAATATAGGTTGATTTGAGCTTGGCTAGCTGGCGGTAATCTAAAATGAATTCTATTATGGGGTGGCTGCCGCGCAGTTCGTCCAGCACTGAGGCGCCAGTGGAGTAACCGCTCTTAGTTTTGCGAGTCGATGGCAGCTTCAGCTCCTCAAAGAGGATAGAGCTTAGTTGCTGGGGAGAGTTGATATTGAAGCGGTGACCGACACTGTTATAAACCTCAGCCTCCAGCTTGAGTAGCTGCTTACCGAGGCGGTGTGACATCTGCCTCAGCAGCTCTGTATCCAGGGCTACCCCGTTCCTTTCCATGTTGATAAGCACCAGCACCAGTGGCATCTCGACCTGAGAAAATAGTTGCCATAATCCTTGCTGATGCAGCTCTTTGCTTAGCAATTCAGTTAGCTGCCCGGTGATGTCAGCATCGGCACAGGAGTAGTCGGCAGCCTGATTTACCTCTACCATCGACATAGAAATCTGCTTCGCCCCTGAGCCGATAAGCGCGGCAATCGGTGTCATCTCAATACCGAGCTTGCTGAAGGCGAGGGTTTTCAAGCTTAAAGATTTCTCACCCAGCAGGTAGGCAGCGACCATAGTATCGAAGGCAAGGTTGTTGACCGCTACCCCGTATTCCGCCAGTACCGTCATATCGTACTTGCCATTGTGGGCAAGCTTGGGGAGGGCGGGGTCTTCTAGGGGAGGTTTCAGTAGTTCGATAACCTGCTTCAGTGGCAGTTGCTCCACTTGCATCAAGCCGATATGACCCACCGGGATGTAGTACGCCTCGCCAGGAGCTGGCGATAGAGATATGCCCACCAGTTGGGCAGACATGGCGTCCAGGCTCGTTGTCTCCAGGTCAAAGGCAAGAGACTTGGCTGCCGACAGGCGGTTGATGAGGTCATCAAGCGCTGCGGTGGTATTGATAGTTTTGTATGCTCTCTCAGGCGGCTTAGCTTCAACATGAATGGCTGAGGCCGGGACTCCTTCTACTTCAGGTAATTTATCTAACAGACTGGAAAACTCAAGCTCGCGAAAAAGTTTGATTACCTGATTTCGGTCATAACGGCTAACCTGGCAGTCATCCAGGTTAAGAGTGACTGGTATCTGGGTGACGATAGTAGTCAGCGTCTTGCTCCGCTGAGCGACGGCTTCATTTTCCCGTAATAGAGCCTGGAGTTTGGCGGGGGTTACCTCGTCTATCTGGGCGTAGATTTGGTCTATGGTGCCAAATTGGTTGAGCAGCTTAACGGCAGTTACTGGACCGATGCTGGGGACACCGGGGATATTATCCGATGTGTCTCCCACCAGTGCCTTGAAGTCGGCAATTTGCTCCGGCTTGACGCCATATTTCTGGCTCACTGCGGCTTCATCATAGAGGTCGGTGTTGCTGAAGGGTCCCCTCGGTTTCGGGGAGAGCACCTTCACTCTGGGTGATACCAGCTGCATGGTATCAGCGTCACCGGTGATAATTATGGTATCAATGCCCTGGTCGCTGGCCTGCTGACTGAGACTGCCCAGAATGTCGTCTGCCTCATAGCCATCAAGCTCAAAGATAGGAATATGGAAGGCTTCAACCAGCTGCCTTACCCGCCCCAGTTGATTGACCAGTTCCTCAGGCGTTGGCGGTCGCTGTGCCTTATACTGGTCGAACATCTCATGTCTGAAGGTAGGGGCTTTCGTATCAAAGGCAATGGCACACTGGGTTGGCTGCAGATCACTTATTACCTTGAGCAGCATGCTGGCAAAGCCATAAACAGCACCTACTATCTCACCAGTCGTTTTTACGGTAAGTGGTGGCAGGGCGTGGAAGGCACGGTGGACTAAATTATTGCCATCAAAAAGCACCAGAAGCGGCTTTTTCATAAGCTTATTATAGCAGAGTAGGGGTAGCAAGTGACTTTGTGCTGGATGGCAGCAGTGAAGGAAATAGAGTATAATCCTGTTTAAAGGGGGAGATGCTCTATGATAACTACATTTTATTTGCCAACCAGGATTATTTTTGGCGTGGGCAGCTTTAAGCAGCTTGGTACAGAAGCAAAAGAATTTGGGCAAAAGGCTATGTTGGTCATCGGTCGTAGTAGCGTGCGCAGGACAGGTGTGCTCGACAGCGCTGTTAAGGATTTGAAGAGCAATGGTGTCGATACCCTTATTTTTGATAAGGTAGTACCTAATCCCCGTGCCTCTACTATCGATGAAGGGGCTGGAGTGGTACGCAGGGAGGGCATTGACATGGTAATAGGCTTGGGTGGAGGCAGCGCCATGGATACCGCTAAGGGGATAGTATTAGCTAGCACTGGCACTAAACCATTTTGGGATTATATCGGTACTGATATTAAAGTATCTGGGCCAGTGTTACCGCTTATCCTGGTACCAACTACTGCTGCCACCGGGTCTGAAGCTAACTACTTTGCCGCAATTACCAACTGGGAAACGCGGGAGAAGAAGGCATGTATCACTCCATATATATTCCCCAGGGTCTCTATTGTTGACCCTGAATTGACACTCTCTGTCCCTAAACAGGAAACAGCGGCGGGGGGAGTAGACATATTTTGTCATGTAGTCGAGAGTTATATTACTGCACAAGAACCCTCGTCTTTAACCGACGGCATAATGGAAACGGTAATGAGAATGGCGGTAGCGTTTCTGCCTAAAGTGCTAACCGGATTAGATGATATTGAAGCCCGCACTCAGCTTTCCTGGGCAAGTACGCTTGCCTGCTCCCTGTTTGTAACTTTGGGGGGTGGGTATGGTCAGAGGACCCTTCATTTCATCTCAAATCCTCTAAGTGGCCACTATGATGTTACTCATGGCGATTGTCTGGCCGCTCTCCTTCCTGCCTGGATGAGGTATACCTTGCCGGTGAAGCCAGAGAGGTTTCGCTCTCTGGGGAAGAATGTCTTTGGCGAGGAAGACGGGATAGTTGCCACTGAGAGGTGGTTAGACAAAGTGGGGATGAAGTTCCGACTTGGTGACCTTGGCATTGAGCCAGGACTCTTTGAAGAAATAGCAGCTCACGCTGCCACTGAGAGTCGGCTCAAGGTTCATCCTAGATTACTTGATGTGGGAGCCATTAAGCAGATTTACCAGGATTCTTACTAGTGTTGGGTATACCAGGTAGCGGCGCATCTGGAGCTTGCCAGAGCCTACCAGGGATTCATGGGACTTCATTTTACGATTGGCAGTCCTTCTGTAAACCACTGGTCAATCCCGCCCGACATATTATAGACTTCCCTGAAATTAAGCTCCTCCATAATAGCTAAGGATTGCCCGCTGCGATTCCCGCTTCGGCAGTAAATGAGATAGGTTTTGCTCTTGTCCAGAAGGTTAAGCTCATCCCGGAAAGTGTCCGAATAAAAGTCTATGGTGATAACATTTTCCAGATGCCCGGCAGCAAATTCTTCCGCTGTTCGTACATCAATAATGACAAAATCGGGATTGTTCTGGTTATCCTGTATTAAGGTAAATGCTTCCTGGGGAGTGATATTTTCAATTATTTGGGTTGGTGCTTCACTGCGAGCACAACTACCCGTTACGACAAGACCAACCACCAGTAATGCCGGGAGCACCAGTATCCTTAAATTTTTCCGTCTCATTTCTACCCCCTAAGCTATCTGTCCCTGTATTCTATCACTAATCAAAAATCACCGAGCGGAGTTTTCTGGATGGGTTTCAAATAAGCGGTGTTATTGTGCTCGGTGAGTATGAAGTGACCGTTCTCATAAATAAAGGTGGTGATGCCACACATATCCTGTCTTATGTTCCAGAAGTGAGAATTGTCCAGCCCCAGTAAGGCACAGATTAAAACCTTATTCACTACCCGATGGGATACCAGGACTACCGTGCCCTTATCTTTGGCTATTGCATTACTCACCACCCCGATAGCTCTTTTCCTGACATCGCTCAGGCTTTCACCATCCGGGATTTTTACCTTGTCGGGGCGATTAGCCCATTCCGCATAAAGCTCTTTATATTTAGTCTTTACCTGCTGATGAGCTAAGCCCTGCCACTGTCCATAATCAAAATCTATCAGTCCCGCAGCAGTTTCTACAGCAAGTTGGTGGTAACCGGCAATTATTTCGGCAGTCTGTAAGGCTCGCTTTAACGGAGATGAGTAAATGGCAGCTATCTTTAAATCAGTTAAATATTCAGCTAGAAGTTCTGCCTGTTTGATTCCAGTTTCATTCAGCTCGATATCAGTTCTGCCTCTGAATACCTCTGCTACATTCCACTCAGTTTCCCCGTGTCTTACTAAAATAATTTCTGTCATTTTTAGTGACTTCGAACACTCGATTATCAGAAGTTTCGATTAGACCCTACCACAGTGATGACTACTTTTCCTAGGGCGTGTCCTTCTTCAAGATACCGGAGAGCTTCGGGAACCTCACTTAACGGGTAACGTCTATCTATAACAGGCACTACTTTGCCGGCTTCAAAAAGCTCTTTCAAAAAAACAAAATCTTCTTTGTTTGGTTTCCATATCACTACACTCATTTTCTTAGGTCCTAGAAGCATATTTAGAAACACTCTAGTCATGGAACCTCCGACAAAGACCACAATTCCCTTCGGACTCAAAGCACGCTTGTAATCGAAAAACGAACGATGTGCCACAACATCTAGAATCAGGTCATAATGCTGCCCATTTTTGGTGAAATCTTCTTGAGTATAATCAATGACATGGTCTGCACCAATTGAGCGCAGCATGTCTAATTTCTTCGTGCTGTCCACGCCCGTCACTTCAGCCCCAAAGTACTTGGCAAGTTGTACCGCGAACGTACCCACACTACCACCCGCACCATTAATCAAAACCTTCTGCCCTGGCTGAATCGGTCTCTTACCGCGAAGATTATGCAGGGCGAGGATTGCCGCTGTGGGTATCGCCGCTGCTTCCTCGAATGTCATACTGGCTGGTTTCGGCCTCAATACGTTTTCAGGAACAGAAACATACTCAGCAAAAGCGCCCCAACCACACCCAGATAAGTCCCCCCATACCTCATCACCTGCCTGAAATTGTGTTACGTTTCTGCCTACCGTTTCAACTTGCCCCGCTATGTCAGTTCCGAGTATCGTCTTTTTTGGTTTGAGTAATCCCTTGTACACCAGGCGGGCTATGAACACACCTCTCAGGTATTCAAAGTCAGTGGCATTTAAGGATGCTGCATGAATTTTTACCAGTACTTCATTGTCCTTGGGGATAGGTTTGGCTACCTCTTTGAGCTGAAGAACATCCGGTGACCCGTATTTTGTGCATACAATGGCTTTCATTTTGGTATCCTTCTTTTAACCGGAATTTCCCATTTCAACTAATATGGCTATGTTAAACCCCAGCTTGCTGGCTGTCAATACCCCAAAATAGCGATGAATTCTTGAGCGTGGGAAGGTGGTCACAGCTTCAGGGAGGGAGGTAGTTCT
>SDBT01016827.1_pt1 | contig 11565 bp, 7 predicted proteins | sample 2277101 | NCBI WGS metagenome assembly SDBT01 (sample SAMN10404973, study PRJNA504765) | marine sediment metagenome | isolation source: marine sediment core GS10_PC15, 103 cmbsf | place: Arctic Ocean: Southern Knipovich Ridge | collected 2010
TCCCCGTTCGGATCGCTGGCCTGCCAGCTGACCCGGTAGGAGCTCCCGCACGCATTCCCTCCGCCGGACGCCGCGCCTCCGCCCTGCGCCGGCTTCCCGCCTGCCGGCGGAGTCACGGCAAGTGAAGAGACCGCAGGCCCCAGGTTCGCGGGAAGGTAGGAAAGGCGGACATCGCGCACCTCCGGACCCGGACCGCTCTTCGGCGCGGTCAGTTTCATCCTGTACTGGACGAACCGCGCTCCTGAACTCACTATCCCGGACCCCGCAGAGCGGCGCAGTTCTCCGGCCCAGTCCTCCCACGTGTCATCCGGCTCCCCGGTGTTCCCCGAGCGCGTGGAGAACTCCGCCGCCGCCCCGCGGGGCACCTTCTCGCTCCACGACAGCGCGCCCCATGCAACGGGCAGGGAACAATCCCAGACAGTGGATACGAACGTGCCCGTGGGGGAAGACGTCCGCTTCACCCTCGCGACAGCAGCCGCGTCGGAGGTCCCGATGACCAGGAGCGTATCGGGCCCCCGGCCGCGCTCTATCGCCAGCACCTTGCGCCCATCCGGGTCGCTGACAAGCAGAGCCGCGTCCCGGTCTGTGTCTATCCTGTACACGCGGCCCTCGTTCCCAGTAGCTACATATACATTCCCCGCAGCATCACAGGCAAGGCCGAAGATGAAGAAACGCTTGGTCTGGAACACCTTCCTGACGATACCGTCAGCTGTTATCCGATAGACGGCATTGGGCGTCGACGGCTGGTCCCCCGGGAGCAGCACCGGCCGCGCCGGCATGGTCTTTCCCGCGTTCCCTCCCGAGGCAGGGACTGCCGTCTCCTTCTCCATCCCGGCATCGCCGGGCCCGGGAACATCCGGTTCCCCGGCCCCGGCAGGACTGCCGCCATGCGGCCCCGGTGTCCTCTCTCCCGCAACCACCGGCGGTTCCGGCGGGCCACCCATACCCATTGTCCCTGCTGAAGGCTGCGAAGGAGACACCGGCCTGGCTCCTCCTGCCGTACCTGCATAAAGCGTGCCTGCGTCGTCCAGGGCAAGCGCATGGATGTCGGTCTCGTCGGCATCATAAAGCACGGTCACGCCTCCCCTGCCAAGGGATACGCGGTACACTATGCCATCGGGTTCCGAGCCGGCGTACAGGTACTTCTTCCCGTCGGTCACCAGGCACAGGATATGGGCCTGGTTCGAGTCGTAGATCTCCTCCAGCTTGCCGCGCGGCGACACCCGCAGTATCTTGCCGCCGGGACCCGTCCCAGCGTAAAGATTGCCCCGCCCGTCAAGCACGAGGTCCCACACATGGTTTTCCCCGGTCCTGCACAGTTCCCTCGCCTCTCCCCCGGGGGAGATCCTGTATATGATCCCGTTGGGCGAGGTGCCCGCATATACCTCGCCGTCGGGCCCGAGCGCCACGGAAAGTATCTCCGGCTCGTCCGAGTCCAGGAGGACCGACACTTCGCCCTCTTTCGAGAGCCGCAGGACCTTCCCGTCGTTTCCCGTTGCGGCGAACACAGTGCCGTCGTCCGCCACGGCGAGGTCCCAGACGAAGTTCTCGTCCAGTACGGCGATAGTCTCCCTGTGAGGCGCCAGCACCAGGGCGCCCCTCGACGTTATAGCCACGCCCTCGGCGCTTCCCTCGTCAAACTCCTCGAACCGGACCTGGCGCCACTCCGCCGTGCTGACCGCTTGAGCCGCGCCCGCTGCCAGGCCCGCGCAGAGCACCAGGACCCCCCCGTAGCTCGCTGCCCGCCTTTTCAACGCCATGTTATCGCCCCGCCTCCCTGCCCGTCCGCGCCTTCTTCACCACGACCTTCAGTTGCTTGCGGCCGGAGACGACCCACCCGGTCTCGATCTTCTTCTTCAGTTCCATGCTTGCCGGTCCGGAATCGGTGTCAGGAGAAGAACTCATCACAGCCAGCACCGAATCCGGAAGTGAAGGCACCTCTTCTCCCCTGACCGTAAGTCCCGTGCGCTGGAGGGAGACCCGGGCCACGACCTCGGTCTGCCGGTCCCGCTCCCGGACCAGTTCGAGGAACTGCTCCAGGTCTGACGGGAAAAACCGCCCGGGCACCCGCGCCATCTCCATCGAACGGCTGGTCATCCCGTCACACACAGTCACCATGGCGATGCCTTCTCTCGCATCCTCCGGCACCGGCACTGTAAGGAGGACCTCGGAGACTTCGCCGCCGTAGGGCTTGAGCTTCACACGCAGCCGGATCTCGCCGCCCGGGGCTACCCAGCTCGTCTCCGCCCTGGCGGAGACGATAGCGGCCGTCCTGCGGCCCTCCTCGATCTCCACACGCACCTCCACATCCTCGATGGTGACCGGGCCAAAATGGCTCATGGAGAGCCATGCAAGCGGAGCAGCCAGGGCAGACACCGGTCCCGCCGGTGAGACCGAGTAGAAGCGGTCCTCCATTTTCAGCTCCCGGACGTCCTTCCCGTCGGAGATGCGAGCCTTGAACTCTATGTGCGAGGTGACCCCCTCGAGGCTGCTGCTCGAAGCCAGCAACGCGTTCGCGATCCCGGTGCTCACGAGCTGGGGAGTAAGGAGGTTGTGCCTGATGACCTTGAACCGGTAGGTCCCGGCATCCCGCTCCCCGCGCCTGACCGCCACCTTCACGGGCACCATAGCCGGCATGCGGCCCACCACACCGCCTATTCCCTTCTGCCTGTCCTGGACGACTGTGCCGAACATCTCCGTGGCCGACGCGAGCTTGAAGGAATGCTGCCGGCTTGCCAGGATGACGTGCACGACTCCTCCCGTCATCGGCAGCTCGATCTGTCCCCCCGACAGCATCGGGTGGCCGAACCCTACCACCTCGTCTCCCCTGCGCCACGTCACCGTGCCTATCGCCGTCATGTCCAGATCGCCGCGCATGAGCTGCGCTCCGAGCGCCGACCCGGCACGCAGCGGCGCTGCGCCGCGCCCGGCTCTCACGGCCCCACCCGCCTGGATGGGTTCGAGACCCAGCGGCCCGAGAAAGCGCTCGAGTTCCCCGAGCATCGCCTCCTCGAACCCTGAGACCATCAGCGGCATGGCCATCGGGACAAACACCATGGAGCGGCGGTCCATGGCCGTTCCCGAGCGGCGGTCCCTGGCCGCTCGTGGCATTCCGGAAGGCGAGAAAAGCACCCGGTCGAACTCCTGCCCCCTCACGGCGAACGGCTCGGCCAGCAGCACCGCGGCGCGCCCTGCCGCGTTCCGCTCCGGCTCCCGCCCGGCCCCGGCTGCCATGATGGAAAGCATCTCGCCAGCCGGCGTTATCCCGGAGATGGCTTCCTGGGCAAACGCGAACCCGTAAGCCACCGCGCCGATCAGCTTCCCGTCCACGTAGACAGGACTGCCGCTCATGCCCTGGATCACGCCCGTCCGGGCCAGGGGGCCTCCGGACAACCGCGCCAGGATGAGATCCCCACGGGGGAACACGTTCTTCAGCACACCAAGGATCTCGGCGTCGAAAGTCTCGATCTTCTGCCCGGAAAAGACCGTCCTGCCCTCCCCCTTCATCCCGACCCGCAGTTCATCCACCGGCATTATGGCAAGAGGCTCTGCCGCCCCGCCCTGCGGAACCGTGCCCGGACCAAGGAGGAGCACCATCGCTAAGCATGCTAACAGGTAGTGTTTCATAGCTTTCTCCACCATCGGCTGCAGTCTATCAGGACGGCTGTAGACGGTCAAGCTCTTTCAGGAAGCCGGCAGGAAGCGGCCGCTCGCGTGTCGCTTCCTCGTGTGCATCCATGCCGTATTTCGGTATGCTGTTCTTCCTTGCTGTTTTTCCTTTGCCCCCCGGGCCGCGCCGTGTTAGATTGGGTGCGGGAAGAGTATACGAGGAGGGGGGACTTCTGATGGATACAATGCGCGGAAAGCGGTTCACCGTTGGAGTTGTTGCGGCACTGCTGCTTGCGTCGGCTGCCGCGGGTATTGTCCGGGCAGGAGGCGTGTACCGGCGGGAGGAGCAGGAGCCGGCACGCCGGGTAAGTTCGCTCGACCGGCTACTCCCCGACGCTCGGGAGCTCCGGGGCCTCGGCCTGGATCCAGACCCGAGGCGTTCCGGCCGCTTCCCCAACCTGTCCAGGGGCCCCCTGTCAAGGCGCCAGGGACTGCTCCTCCACCAGATGGACTACTGGAAGATAAGAGAAGGCGACATACTCAACATACTCAAAATAGGGGTCGCTCGGTTCGCCCGTCCCGCCCAGGCGGAAAGGGCCGCGATCTCCATGGTCCGTTCGATGCAGCGGGTTCCCAGGCGAGGCCTGCACACCGAGTTCCCTGCACGGGTATGGTGGCGGGGCGAAGCACCGGAACAGATCATATTCGTCGAGCGCAACGTGCTGGTCAAGGTCCAGATGTTCCCGCGCATCAAGGACAACTGGGAGGTCACCAAGGATGTGGGGCGCCTGGTCTTGAACAAGATATCGCCACCGGCCCCGGAGCCGCAGAAGCCGGAAGAGGATGAAGAGACCGGTGAAGCTGGCGCCCGCGGAGCCGGCGTTGATGAAGAGGAAGAAGAAACATTAGACCCCGGGTCCAACTCGTCCGCAACGGATGAAGCCGACTAGCTCCGCCTGCTATACATCTGCAAGACTCGTCGGCCCCCTCATCCAATACACCTATGCTCTTGTTTCACCGGGTAAGCGGTCCAGTGCGCCGCTGACCCTTGCGATGACTTCAGCACGTACCGCTTTGAGCTGTCCGCGTATCCTGCATCCCGATGCCAGCCGGTGCCCTCCCCCGCCCCAGGATGCAGCGATGCTGTTCACGTCCGCTGAGCCGCGGGACCGGAAGCTCACTCCCACCTCCCCGCCCTCCAGTTCTCTGAAGAGCAGCGCGACCTCCACCCCCGGGATGTAGCGCGCGAAGTCGACGAACTTCTCGGTGTCTTCCATACTGCACCCCGTTGCCTTCAGCATCTCCCGGGTGACCTGGAGCCAGGCAACCCGCCCGGCACACCCCTGCTCGATACCGGAAAGCGCCGCCCCCAGCAGCCTCCTCGCCCCGACAGTCGCGGCCTCGAGGACCCTTTCCGATATGTCCTCCGGCCGCACTCCTTCCTCCAGGAGCCGGGCAGCCATCTCGTGTGTCCGTGCAGTCGTGTTGGACTGGCGGAAGGAACCGGTATCGGTAAGGATGGAAGTGTAGAGTGCGGACGCCGCCAGCCCGGGAGGCACATCCATCTCGTCGAAAAGCCCGAGAACGATCTCGCCCGCCGCGGCCGCCGTGGGATCCACAAGGTTGATCTGTCCGAAAAGGTCGTTGGACGCGTGATGGTCAATATTGATCACGATCTCCGCCGCCGCCAGCAGGACCTCTGCGGAACCGGTCCTGTCGAAGCACCCGCAATCAAGCACGAGTGCCACCTCCGGCTGCCTGACGTCGGGCCCTGGCGGACGGATGTCCGCGCTGCCCGGCAGGAACGAGAAGGCCGGCGGGACCGGGTCCTCGTTCAGCAACGTGTACTGCTTCTCGAAGTGCCCCAGCAGGTGGCCCATCGCGAGGACCGACCCTATGGCGTCGCCTCCAGGCCTGACATGGCTTCCCACGAGAAAGGTCCCGTGCGTCCTTATGGCCTCGGCAACCCGCCGCCTATCCTTCCCGAGTCTCATCGTCTCCACCTGGCATACCGTCGCCTTCGGCGCTACCGTCGCCTTCGGCGCTACCGTCGCCTTCGGCGCTACCGTCGCCTTCGGCGCTACCGTCGCCTTCGGCGCTACCGTCGCCTTCGGCGCCGCCGGAGCCCGGGGATCCCGCGGAACCCATGGCCTCTTTCAGCAACCTTGCCACGTGAGCTCCCTGTTCCATGGAGGGGTCAAACACAAATGTCAGTTCCGGAGTGACGCGCATCCGTATGCGCCTCCCGAGCTCCCCGCGGATGAACCCCGAAGCGCTTCGCAGCGCACAAAGCGTCGCATCTCTTTCCCCCTCGCTGCCGAGAACACTCACGAAGACCCTCGCATGACGCAAGTCCTTGCTGACACGCACCTCGGTCACCGTTGCGAATCCCAGCCTCGGGTCCTTCACCTCCCGCTCCAGCAGACCGGCGATCTCCTCCCGCATGAGTTCCCCGACCCTGCGCACCCTCGATACGCTCATGCTGCCCCCTCGCCGCTTGTCACAGCAGCTCCAGACGATAGTCCGTCACATCCGCCAGGCGGAGATCCTCGACGAAGGTCACGACGTGTGAGAGCACCTGGTTGGCATGGCGCCGGTCTGTGCTGACGCAGGCGACACCCAGCGTAGCCCTCTGCCAGCGGTCATGCCCCTCGACTTCGGCTATCGCAACGTTGAACTTGTTCCGCACCCTGTCCTTGACGGCACGCAGCACCCGGCGCTTCCCCTTCAGGGAATGGTTCTGCGCCAAGAGGAGATCTATCTCGAGCGTCCCAACGACCAATCTGGCTGTCCCCCGTGCAACGAGAATCTCATCTTCCTGCAAAGTCATCATGCAATGCGTTGCCTTGGAGTTTGCGTGGAGTTTACGAAGTAAACTCCGGCACAACGCAGTGCAACTAAACGGTGCGAACGAAGCATGCCTCTCGTTGTGCAAGCAACCTCCCGTGCAACGAGAATCTCATCTTCCTGCAAAGTCATCATGCGGTTACTCGCCGAGGAAGACTGTCTGGCCCCACCTGGATCCTGGACTTCTGCTGCAGACCACTACTGGAACCGCTCGTCGACTATCTCTATCGTCGCCCTGGCACGGAGGTCCGCGATGAACTCTTCCTTCTTCTCCCTCAGCTTCTCGTAGGCGATACGCCGCTTCGCGATATCCCTCACCCTCTCGGGGCTGCGGTCCATGATACGCCTGTAGCGGGCCCGGTTCGCCTCGATGTGGGCATCTATCTCCGCGTCGGTCACTTCTTTCTCGAGCTCGCCCGGGGAGAAGAACCCCTCCTTGTCCATGACGATCCTCGGGAGCACTTCGCCTCCCCCGGGGCCGTGGATCGTCTGGCTCCTTGCGACACGGGCCTTGAACTCTTCTGTCTCGTGCACCCCGTCCTGCCTCGCTTTCTCGGCTACGACATATCCCTTTACATATGCGATCAACATCGGGCCATACAGGAGCTGGTCGATGGGGATGGACCGCGCAGCGTCCTCCCGTCCCGGCACCGGTCCCCTCCTGCCGGAAAAAAGCTCGCTCAGCAACACGGCGGTGTCGCCCATGCCGATCTCGGCCCCCATGATGCGCCGGCGCGACTCTTCCGAGTCGCCCGTCACTCCGACGACCGTGCGTATGTACTCCGCCAGAGAACCGCCCAGACCCGCGCCGGCTTCCCGCGGCCCGGGTAAGAGCCCGTTTAGCGCGTCCTGAAGCATCTCGAGCGGTATCTCCTGGCCGTTCACAGTGACAGGCACGCTTTCAAGGACGCCGCCCAGCCATACCTTGTAGCCCTGGTTGTACTTCTGCATGGAAAGCATCCACTCTATTGCTTGCTTGGCCTTGTCCTCGCCGAGCCGCTCGTACCGCTGGCGGTGCTGGCCATAGTATTCATCCACCTCCTCCGAAGTCGCCTTGAGGGAATCCTTCATGGATCTCAGTTCCTCGTTCGACTCCTCATAGAAACCGGCAAGCCGGTTGACTTCCATGCGCTCCGCCATCTTCTCCTGCTGCTCCACCATCTCCCGGTACTCTTCGGTCTGGTCCAATCCCTGTTCCACGCCGTACTGGCGCAGCAGTTCCTGGTCGATCGCAGCATCAAGCATCTTTCTCGGATAGTCGCCCGCAACGCCTTCGATCACCTGGTCGCTGAGGCCACGCGGCCCGAATACCTGCCGTTCCATTATTGGCATCCCGTTGACCCTGGCAAGAACAGTGTCCTGCAGATGCACAGGGCGCGAGGTGGTCCTCTCGTCTCCGGAACGGGTCGCCGGCTTCGGCGGCCTCGGCCGCTGGCCGCGGTCTCTCGGGCGAGACCTGCTCCCGTGCGCAGCGGCCCCGGCAGGCTCCGCGGGCTGCGATGCATCAGGTCCCTGCCCCTCGTCCAGCGAGAGCCTTATGGAAACGACTGCCACCACTATGACCAGGAACCCCAGAAAGATGGCGACCTTCTCGAATGTCCTCATCTCCTGTTTCCCCTCGGCTCCGCATTCCTATCTTCTACGGATAACAACACTTCCAGCTATTAACGAAAATACCACCAACGTCCGCAAAAGTCAAGGATGCCAACCCCGCTCACCCTCGCTAGTCACCTTATAGGGTGAGCTCAGAGTTTGCTACGCAAACTCGTGCATGGGGCTACTCAAACCGGTCAGCACTGCCAGGAACCTTAGGGGTGGGCGCGGGGCGGAGAGCCTGGGCGCCAGGAACAAGAAAAGCGGTCGGCCGGGCTCATCGTCCGCCCGGCCGACCGCATCTGTCAGCCGCAACGCCCCCGGGCCGCAAGGCCCCGGGCCTACCTGTAAGGCGCGTCGACCGGCACGGCCCCGTACGGGTCTTCGACTGCCTCCCCCTTGAACCGCTCGTCGACTATCTCTATCACGGCCCTTTCCCTCAAGCCCTCGAGGAAATCCTCCTTCTTGCCCCGCAGCTTCTCATAGGCCATCCGCCGCTTCGCGATACTCCTGGCTCTTTCAGGACTGCGCGAGATGATGCGCTCGTAACGGCCCGGGTCGGCCGCGATGTGCGCATCTATCTCCTCATCGGTCACCTCTCCCTCCAGATTGCCGGGAGAGAAAAGCCCCTCGCTTTGCATGACCAGCTGCGAAAGCACATCGCGGTCTGCTGACATGTACCCCGGCGGGCCCATACTCATCTGGGCCTTGAACTCCTCCGTCTCGTGCACCCCTTCCTGCCTCGCCCTCTCGGCGACGATGTACCCCTTCATGGATGCTATCAGCATCGGCCCTCGCAGCATCTGATCGATCGGGATGCCCGGTCGCCCGCCCTCCGGGCCCGGCACAGCTCTTCTCGGGGGTTGCGGGAAAAGGTCGCCCAGCCGTATGACATCCGACCCCACGGCGATCTGGGCATCGAGCAGGCGCTGGCGCGATTCCTCGGAGTCATCCGTGGCACCTGCGACCGTGCGGATGTACTCCGTCAGGGCGTTGCCCTGCATGAAACCTGCCGGCCCCGTACCCCTCTCCCGCCGTGCCGGGAAGAGCTCATCCATTCCCTGTCTCAGGACGTCGAGCGGTACCTCCTGCCCGTTCACCGTCACCGGGACGCTCTCAAGGGTTCCTGACAGCCATCCCTTGTATGCCTGGTTGTATTTCTGCGTGGAGAGCATCCGCTCTATGCTCGCCTTCGCCCTCTGCTCACCCAACCGCTCGTACCGCTTCTCGTGTTCCCGGTAATACTCTTCGACTTCATCCGGACTCGCCTTGAGCGACTCCTTGAGCGCCCTGAGTTCTTCGCTCCTCGACTCGTAGTAGCCGGCAAGCCGGTTCACCTGCATCTGCCGTGCTTTCCTCTCCTGCTGCCCCTTCATCTCACGGTACTCTTCGGTCTGATCAAGTTTCTGTTCGGTGCCGTACTGGCGCAGCAACTCCCGGTCGATGGCCGCGTCCAGCATCGTTTTCGGGTTTTGGGCCCCTGCCCGCTCCATCATCTTGTCACTGAGGCCGCGCGGCCCGAACACCCTCGATTCCATGATGGGCATCCCGTTGACCCTTGCAAGCACCGTGTCCGACCGGTCGACACCGGCGACGGGCCTGTCTGCGCCGGGACGCGTCTCCGGCCTGCGCGGCCCTGCCCGCCCCTCGCCCGGGAGGACCGGCGGCCTGGCCGGCGTACCTCGCGTCGTCGTAACCCTGCCGGAAAGCTCGGGCGGCTTCTGCCCCGGTACTCCCCCCCCGGGCAGCTTGAGCCTGATGACGACGACCACTCCCACCACAACGAGAAACCCGATGACGATAGCAACTTTCTCGAATGTCTTCATCTGCCCTCCCCCATCTGCGCTGCTTTCCTATCTCTCTCACACAGCACTACTTACGGCTACATAAAAGAATACCGCGCGGCAACATCAAAGTCAAGGCCACAAACCTTTTCGGCAGACCTTTTCGGCCGCGGGTCTTCTTCGCCCCCTCAGGCTCCGGGCGCCTGCGCGAGGCGCTCGAGGTTTCTGAGCAGTTCGGCCCGGCGGGTCCGGTACTCGGCCTGCCTCGCTCGTTCCTTCTCCACGACAGTGGCAGGGGCCTTGCTCAGGAACTCCTTTCGCGAAAGCTTCTTCTCCGTCTGTCCCAGCTGGCGGTCGAGCTCTCCGAGCTCCTTCTCAAGCCTGCGCTGCTCCGCTACAACGTCGACCGAGCCCTCAAGCACGAGGGCTACGGCAGTGCCGGAAGGCGTAAGCCGGACGGGGCAGTTCTCAGCCGCGGATGCCTCCTCGTCCAGCTGCAGCTGTCCACGTATGAGGGCCTCCACCTCGCGGCGGTCCTCCTCCAGCACCTCCCGCTCGCGCGCTGAAGCGGGCTTCACCCGGAAAGCGGCCTGGCGTGACGGAGGCACGCGCCACTCGCTCCGAAGCGTCCGGGCAGCAGTGATCATCTCGAACTTGAGCTCCGCTTCCCGGGCGGCGGTCTCATCCACGTCCTCCTGCCGCGGCCCTGGCCAGGAGCAGCGCATGATGCTATCCCCCTGGTGGGGGAGCTGCTGCCAGAGCTCCTCGCTGATAAACGGCATGAACGGGTGCATGAGCCGAAGGCTGCCGTCCAGGACGTGGGCAAGCACCTGCTGTGCGGCCCGCCGCGAGGCATCATCAGGCCCAAGCGCAAGGCGCGGCTTCACGAGCTCGACGTACCAGTCGCAGAAACGGTGCCAGAAGAACTCGTATATCGCGTGCGCGGCCTCGGCGAACCTGTACACCTCGAGCGAGGAGGTGACTTCAGCCGCCGCACGGTTGAAGGCCGTCAGGATCCAACGGTCGTCACGCATCAGCCCGGAAGGGTCGATTCGTGTGCCTTCCTCCCCGGTCCACTCCTCCAGCGGGGCATCTTCCAGGTTCATGAGGACAAAGCGTGCGGCATTCCACAGCTTGTTCGTGAAGTTCCGCCCCACCTCGTAGGTCGCATCGGTTATCTTGATGTCCTGGTCCACCGGAGCCACTAGCATGATCCCGAAGCGGACCGCATCGGCCCCGTACCGCGCTATGAGCTTTACGGGGTCGGGCGAGTTGCCAAGCGACTTGCTGATCTTGCGCCCCTGATCATCCCGGGCTATGCCGTGGAGGTACACGTGCGGGACGGGCACACTGCCGGTGAACTCCAGCCCTGCCATGACCATCCGCGCGACCCAGAAGAAGATGATGTCCTTGCCGGAATTGAGGAACGAGGTCGGGTAGAAGAAGCCGAGTTCCCCGGTCTCCTTCGGCCAGCCAAGCGTCGAGAAGGGCCACAGCCATGATGAGAACCAGGTATCCAGCACGTCCGGGTCCTGTTCCCACGACACCGAGCCGCACCCCGCGCATGCCGGCGGCTCATGCTTCGCGGCCACCCGCTCGCCGCAGCCGCCGCACTGCCAGACCGGGATCCGGTGCCCCCACCATATCTGCCGGGATATGCACCAGTCCCGTATGCCCCTCAGCCACTCGAGATAGACCTTGGTCCAGCGCTCCGGGAAGAACAGGATATCTC
>SDBT01016828.1_pt1 | contig 11564 bp, 7 predicted proteins | sample 2277101 | NCBI WGS metagenome assembly SDBT01 (sample SAMN10404973, study PRJNA504765) | marine sediment metagenome | isolation source: marine sediment core GS10_PC15, 103 cmbsf | place: Arctic Ocean: Southern Knipovich Ridge | collected 2010
CCCCGCACTTGTCCAGATCCGCGTCCCCGCCACAACTGCATATCGCGGATCGCGTGGTTTTCGCCAGAGACGAGCAGCTTGGCTTGGTTGGAATCCCGTTGGCTGCGTCACCGCGGCCGGCGGCGGGGCACCATCGAGCAGTCCGGTGACCTGGGCAGGCCGCTGGGGCGCTCCTCGAACTCACCTCTGACCGATAATGCAGCCGCCAGAGCACTCTTCATCGGCATGTAGCGGCCGACGCCCCTGTCGGCCGTAGGCGTTTCGATAATCCTGCGGCCGATACGGGGCTCGGCCGCTACAGAGTTTTTGAAACCGCTCTAGACGGGGCGATGCGGCGGGTTAGCCGGCATCAGAGGATGACGATTCGTGCGACGACGATTCGTTGGCGGTCCGCCCCGGTAATGCGGACTTCTGGCTGCGGTGGGCGGTCCACGACTCGGCCTCGATGAACACCCGGCGCACCTCCGGCAGGGCCTGCTTGATTCGTCGATTGAAGTCCGCGGCGGCCGCCTCCACGTCGTTGCTGGAGAGCTCGTCGGCGAAGTCGACGCTCATGTTCACCAAGATGCTCTGCGGCCCCATGTGCATGGTGATCAGCTCATTGACCTGCTTGATACCCGGGTGAGCGGAGACGATCTCGCGGATGCGGTGCTGAACCGCGGGATCGGCGGCCTCGCCGATCAGTAGACCTTTGGTCTCCCACGCCAGCCAGCACGCCACCGTGCCGAGTATGAGCCCGATGGCTACCGACGCACCGCCGTCGAAGTGCGGGATCCCGGTGAGTTGACCCAGGCCGATGCCTAAGAAGGCGATCGTCAGTCCAAGCAAGGCGGCAGAGTCCTCGAGCAGGACCACGAACATCGTTGGATCTTTGCCGCGGCGTATGGCCTCGATGTAGCCTCGGTCGCCCTTCGACGCGCGGAACCCCCGCCAGGCATACCACCAGGCCGCACCCTCGAAGACCATCGCGATCGCCAACACGAGGTAGTTGACCCCGGCGCGCTCGACGGGATTCGGATCGAGCAGGTGTTTCACGCCCCCATACAGCGATACGCCGGCTCCGACCGCGAAGATGAGGATTGCAACCACGAACGACCAGAAGTACACCTCCTTGCCGTGCCCGAGCGGGAAGCGCTCGTCCGCCGGTCGGCTCGCCCGCTTGATCCCCCAAAGCAAGAGCAGTTGATTGCCCGTGTCGACGACCGAGTGCACCGCCTCGGCGAGCATCGCGCTCGAACCGGTTGCCGCGAAGGCGATAAATTTCGTGACCGAGATGCCGGCATTCCCCGCGAGGGCGGCGTAAATGATCTTCTTCGACCCGCTTGCCATAGGGCGGATTATACCGGCTGCGCCCGCGCGGCCAACAACGGCGGCTGCGGTGACGTCGGAGCGATTTCGGTGCGGCAAGCCAGACCCTACAGGTGCAGGTGGGGAGGAAGGCAGCGAGGCAACGAGGCAACGAGGCATCCAGGCAACAAGGCAACAAGGCAACGAGGCATCCAGGCAACGAGGCATCCAGGCAACGAGGCATCCAGGCAACAGGGCAACGAGGCATCCAGCGATTTCGGTGCGGCAAGCCGCACCCTACCGCCGCGAAGCCGGTGAAGCCCGAGCCGGCCGGGGACGGCGTCTGTGCGGCTTCCACGACATCACTCGAGCGCCCTGTCCGACTGCGGCGGCGGGATCATGAACGGGGCCGGCCGCCGAGCCAGCCGTAGACGGCCGGAATGATGAACAGGGTCAGGATCGTCGAGGTCATCAAGCCAAAGACAACTACGACCGCCAGGGGCCGTTGGACCTCCGCGCCGATTCCACGGGCCAACAGCAGGGGCATCAGGCCCAGGATGGTGGTGATGGCCGTCATCAGAACCGGCCGCAAGCGCAAGAGGCCGCCTTCGACCAGGGAGTCTTGCAGGGACCGGCCGCGGGCGCGTAGCTCGTTGATATAGCTGACCAGCACCACGCCGTTCTGCACCGCGATGCCGAACAGCGCGATGAAGCCCACCGAGGCGGGCACCGACAGATACTCTCCGGTCACGAAGAGCCCGAAAACGCCTCCGATCAGCGCCATGGGAACATTGACGATGATTATGAGGGCGTCCCGCGCCGAGCCGAAGGACATCCAGAGCATGATGAACACGACCGCGATCACGATTGGAACGATGATCGACAGGCGCAACATGGCGCGCTGCTGGTTCTCAAACTGGCCGCCATACTCGACGTAGTATCCCGGCGGCAGTTTGACCCGCTCCTCGATGCGGCTCTGGATGTCGGCGATCACGCCGCCCAGATCGCGTCCGCGGACATTCCCCTGGATTATCCAGCGCCGCTGGTTTTTCTCGCGGTTGACCTGGATCGGCCCCACCACCTCCCGCACTTCAGCCACCTGCGACAGTGGGATCAGGGCTCCATCATCGGTGTGCACCAGGATGTTGCGAATGGCCTCGGGGTCCATCCGGCGATCTTCCCGAAAACGTACGTGAATGCCGAAGCGACGCGTGCTCAGGTACAGTGTGTCAATGACCTCGCCGCCGACCGCCAGCTCGACCATTTCCTGTATCTGGTTGATGCCGATGCCGAAGCGCGAGCAAGCGGCCCGATCGGCCACGACCTGAACCTGCGGCTGACCGAAGCTCTGCTCGACCGAGAGATCGACGAAACCGGGGACGTCCTCGATCGCGGCACTGATCTCGTTGGCCTGGTACCGCAGAATGTCCAGGTCTTCGCCGAAGAGCTTGATCGCGATTTGGGCCTTGATGCCCGACAGCAGCTCGTCGAACGCGTTTTGAATCGGCTGCGTGAAGTTCAGTTGGACTCCCGGCCAGGACGAGAGCTCCGCGCTCAGTGCCGCCAGCAGCTCCTGCTTGTTGGCAAACCGCGTCCATTCAGCGATCGGCTTGAGCGATATGTGTACCTCGGCGTAGTTCACGGGATGCGGGTGACTGCCGGCCTCCGGCCGTCCGATTCGCGATACGGTCTCCTCGACCTCGGGATACTTGACGATTCGCCGCTCCATCTTCATGACCGTCTCGGTCGCCTTCTCCAGCGAAATCGAGGGCGCCATGGTCACACCGATCAGAATCGAGCCCTCTTCCAGCGTGGGGATGAACTCGGTTCCGATGAACAGCAAGAGAACCATGCTGGCGGCGAAAACGGCGAGTGCGGCGGAGACGACCAGCGCCTTCCGGCGAATCGCTCGGATCAGCAGCGGGCGATAAACGCGCTTGAGCGCCGAAATGAGTGCGAGTTCCTTCTGCCGGCCTTGTTTGAGCAAGAAGCTGCACAACACCGGCGCCATGACCAGCGCCGTCAGCATCGAGCCCAGCAAGGCAAACGCCACGGTGAAAGCCATCGGGGAGAACATCTTGCCTTCCACGCCTTCCAGCGTGAAGAGCGGCAGGAACACCATGACGATGATGCCGATCGAAAAGACGATCGGCCGCCCCACTTCCTTAGCCGCCCCGAGGATGACCGCGGACTTGGCTTTGCCCTGATTGGCGTCGTCGTTCAGATGACGATAGATGTTTTCCACCATGACAATGGCGCCGTCGCCCAGCATGCCGATCGCGATCGCGATCCCGCCCAGCGACATCAGGTTGGCCGAGATGCCGTTCAGTCCCATGCCGATCACCGCGACCAGCGCGCAGACCGGAAGCGAGAGGATCACAATGAAGGCGGTTCTAACGTTGCCCAGAAAGACCAGCAGCGTCAGCAGCACCAGCGCCGCTCCCTGCAGCAGCGCCTTCTTGACCGTCCCAGTGGCCCGCTCGACCAGATCGGCCTGTTCGTAGTAGGGAATCAGCGAGACGCCCTCGGGCAAAGAGGCCCGCAGGCTCTCCACCTTCTCGTACAGTCGTTCGATCACGTCCGACGTGTTTGCGCCGAAGAGCTTGAGCACTATACCCGAAACAACTTCACTTTCTCCGTTGCGGCTGACCACGCCGCGGCGGATTTCATTCCCATAGACAACCTCGGCGACGTCCGCCACGCGGATGGCAACACCATCTTCCACTCTAATCGGTATGCCGCGGATATCCTGGAGACTCTCCAGCAGACCCAGGCCCCGCACCAACAGCTCTTCGGATCCGAACACCAGAAACTGACCGCCCACGTTCTGGTTGTTTCTCCGCACGGCTTCGACCAGATCGTCGAGCGACACGTCGTACCTCAGCAGGGCGTCCGGGTCGACGCGAATTTGATACTGCAAGACGTGGCCGCCGATCGAGAGAATGTCCGTCACGCCCGGCACGGTCTTTAGCTGGAACTTGACCACCCAGTCATTGAGCTCACGCAAATATGTGTTGGCGTCCTTGCCTTCGGTATCCACATTCTCGTCCAGCGTGAGGTAGTAGATGAAGATCTGCCCGAGGCCGGTCGAGATCGGGCCGAGGGCCGGCGGATCGTCCATCTCGGGCAGTTCCGCCATGGCGCTCGAGAGCCTTTCGGACACCAACTGGCGCGCAAAGTACATATCTACATCGTCTGCGAAGTAGACATAGATGACCGCCATGCCGAACGCAGATGTGGACTTGATTTGGGTTACCCCCGGCAGGCCGTTCATGGTCGATTCGATCGGGTAGGTGATCAGGCGTTCGATCTCCTCGGGGGCCATCCCGTGCGCCTCGGCGAATATGGGAACCATGATGGGCGAAATGTCCGGGAAGGCGTCCACGGGCATCCGCTGGTACTCGTAGATCCCATATGCGATCACGGCGATGATCGCGAGTACGACCAGGCCTTTGACTCGCAAAGACGTTTCAATCAACTGGTTTATCATTTCGACCCTCTAATACGAAATACGATTAGAGCTAGCAGCGTCGGTTGTAGCGGCCGGGCCCCGCACCGGCCGTGGTTCGCCAAGAACGATGCCCGACAACTACGGCCGGTGCGGGGCCCGGCCGCTACTCTGGATACCGCGCGGCGGAAACACATCAGTGACCGTGGCCCGCGTGCGCGCCGAGGCCGCTGGTGATGATCTTCGCCTTGAGCTCGAAGGCGCCGCGCGCGACGTAGCGCTGCCCGGGTGTCAGGCCGGCCAGGATTTCAACGCGCGTCGCATCGCTTCGTCCCAGTGAGACCGGGGTGGGTTCGAGCCCCTCGTTCGTGTCCACAAAAACGACCGGCCCGGCCTCCAGCCGTTGCACCGCTGTCTTCGGAACGACCACCGCCCCGCGCTCAGCACCCAGCGCGATGGTGGCGATCACGAACAACCCGGGGCGCCACTCGCCGTTCGGGTTCTCCAGCACCACGCGCGCCAGAGCGGTACGCGTCTTCTCATCAACCAGCGGCGCCAAGAACGCAACCGTGCCTTCAGCGGTGAGCGGTGCTCCGCTCGCGGAGATATGAACTGTCTGCCCTTTCCGCACATACGGCAGATCCTTCTGGTAGACGCTGATATCGACCCAGACCGAGCTCAGATCCACGATGGTGAAGACCGCCGAGTCGTCGCCGGGCTTTTCGCCCAGCGTCAGGTGCTTTTCAATCACGATTCCGTCAAACGGGGCGAGCAGCGGGTACCAGGCCAGCCGCACATTGACTTCGCGCGGTTCCGGGCCGCGGACGGCTGGGCCTTCAGGCTTATGCTTGGCGCAGTCCTTGCAGTTTGGATCGCTGCACGCCTCTTCGGGCCCGGCGAGCGAGCTTCGGCTCTGCGCTAGTTGAGCAAGCACCTGGACATCCTCGGATCGGAGCCCCAGCACGTAGAGACGCCGCTCGGCGCCGCGTAGCTCCATCTCGCGAACCTGTTGAACCCGCTTCGCCTCCTGTAGATCCCGCCACACCTTGAACCCGACGCTGTCACAGGTCGCGGTATACAGCGCATCCGCCTTCTTGTACGTCGCCTCCGCCTCCTGGTAGTCTTTTTCGCTCGCAACCTTCTTTTCCAGGAGAGGCTTCTCTCTTTCATACGCCGCCTTGGCGAAAGCGTATTCGGCATGGGCCGCGACCAGCGTGCTGCGATTCTCACCCATCGCGACGCCGTCCATCGCGCGCAAGGCGTCCATCGAGGGGGAAGTTTTCAAGACCTCGATCAACTTGGTCGTGTTGTCGTGGACCTCCTGAGCACGCGAGAGATCGATCGCGCAGCAGCCCACCTCGGCCCATTTAGCGAGGTAGTGCACCTTGGCCTCCCCCAGCTCCGAACTCTCGATCCACGCCATCACTTCACCAGCCGTGACCGTGTCGCCCACGCGCTTGAGCACTTCCTGAACGATACCGGGCGCTAGCGGAACGATGTGCGCAACCCGGTCCGCGTTGAGCACGATCTCGCCGGGAAGGCTAATTTCCGTGATCAGCGTCCCGGCCCCCGCGGTTGCCAACCCGATACCGAACTCCTTGCGCTGCTCCGCGCTAAACCGTACAACGGTCCCACCGCCTGGTCGGTTTGCGGACTGATCGTCGCCGGCGTCCGCGCTGCCGTGATCGTGTCCGGCGTGTTCATCGACGACAGCGTCCGCGTCGCTGTCATCGTGTCCGGCCTGTTCATCGACAACGGCATCCGCGCTGCTGTCATCGTGTCCGGCCTGTTCATCGACGGCGGCGTCTTCGCTGCCGTGATCGTGTCCGGCGTGTTCATCGACAACGGCGTGCTCGTCATCCGAGACACCCTCGCTGTGCAAATCGTCGGGAGCAGGTTGCACCGGGTCGTTGTGCTCAGCGAGGCCTTCGTCGTCCGCATGCCCTTCGTGTTCCGCTTCGCCCGCGCCGGCCCCCCCGTCTCGAGATGGTTGAAGCCACAAGTGCGAGACGCCAACGCCGCCACCAACACCAATGGCGAAAACCACGAGTATCGCGATTATTGATATCTTGTTCATTTGAGATCCTCCACTGCTTTCCCCGTTCGCATAGGGCGGCCCCGGCTCTGCTTCGGTATTCTCATAAGAGATAGGCCGCCAATGCGGTGGACAACAAGTCCAGGACGAATGCCGAAAACGCCGCCTCCAGCTCACTGGTGGCACCGGGTGTGCAGCCGCCTGAACAAATCAAGACAACTGCCGCCAGGGGCCACAGCACAAGTCGGCGAAATCGCAAGAGTTTCCCGTTGTTCATGGTTGTTCTTCCCCATCAGCAAAATTGGAATCGACCGCCGGTCTCGGCTCCGCCCCGGCTTCCGCGACCAGCGCCTGATACGGCAGTCCCACGGTTCGTTCCAGTTCGGGGACGGCGGCGGCAGCGGCCTGGGCCGCCTCCACATATCGGCTGCGGCTATCCAGGAAGACCCGCTGGGCTTCGAGCACCGACAGAAAGGACACGCGTCCAGCGCGGTAGGCCTCACGCGACAGATCAAGGTTGCTCTGGGCCAGCGGGACCGAACGATCTCGGTAGATCTGGACCAGCTTCCATGCGGTCAGCACGCGGTCCACGGCACCACTAACCTCTTGCACCACGGCCCGATCCAGGGCCTCGAGCAGCTTTCGGGCCTGGTCGTGGGCGTACTCCGCCTTGGCGATCTGAGCCTGATTCTGATCGAAGATCGGCAGTTCCAGGTCGAGGCCCGGGCCGATGACGATATCCGTATCGACGTCACGGGCCGAACGCGGCTCGATATCCGGCGCCGTGAGCTGGCGGGCCGCGATTGACGAGCGGGCCGTGTCAGCCAGCAAATCGCGCCCCTCCGCGGGTCCACGCGCGTCGCGCTCCAGCCCGACACCCAACTCAACCGCCGGAAAAACGCGCTGGTGCTCTTCACGCACGCGTGCCTCGGCGGCGTGCACCACCTTCCGGGCAACTCGGAGGTCGAGACGCCGGCTTCTGGCAACGTCCACCAGCCGCTCAACGTCGGGCGCTACCGGCGGGACCTCGGGCAACGGGCTGATCAGCCGCAGATCGTTCGCATCCGTCGTCACCCCCAGCAACGTGGCCAGCGCGCGGCGCGCCTCGGCAGCCGCAAGCCGGGCGGCTTCGACCGCCAGCTCCGCATCCAGCGCCGGGCTGCGCGACAGGTTGACCTCCAGCTCGGTCGCCGCGCCCACTTCCTGGCGCGTCAGCGCCAGGTCGAGCAGTTCCCGCGCCACCGCGAGGTTTTCCTGTGCGATCCGGTGCTGCTCGTCCGCGCCGACCGCCTGGAAGTACGCGATCTTGGCGTCCGCCGCGAGACCGGCCGCCCGGCGAGCTATATCAAGGATAGCCCCATCCAGCGATCGTTCAGCGGCCCGCTTCCGCGCCGGAATCTGCCACAGGCCGGCGATGTTCTGGACCAGGCCGGCCTCGAGCTTGGCCAAGCCCCCGCCCGCCGGGAACTGCAGTCCGATTCCCAACGACGGGTTCGACAGCAGTCCGGCCTGCACTACGTCGGCCCGGGCCATGCCGATGTCCAGGAATGCCGCCTGGAGCGTCGCGTTGTTGAGCAGACCGATTTGAACCGCCTCGTCGGCGGTGATTCCGTCTTGGAGTAGCTCCTGGAGCCGCTCGGCTACCAACTCGTCGTCCCCGGGTTGATAAACCGCTTCCTGTCCGGTTGCTTCGGCAACGTGCCGCCCGGCTCGTTCGTAGTCCAGCCGGGGGTCTACCGTGGCACAGCCAGCGAGTACCAATGACGCGGCAATCACGCACAGTGTGCTTGTGAGAGGTCTGATCATGCAGAGGATTCCTCGTGAGTCCCGGCGAAGCCCCGCCGCCATTCCACGTGTGGCACCGACTTCCAGCCGGTGCGGGCGGTCCCCGCCGCGCAGGTATCAACGGTCAAAGCGAAACGTCAGCATCGCTCGAGCCGGACGCGTCGAGCCGAGCGAATCAAATCAGCAAAGGGATGTCGCTAGATGGAAAAGGTAGGTTGCGTAGACGGGGCGAGACGAGCGTGTCCAGCACGGCCTTCGGGCTAGTGTGCTGAACGGTATTCGCCTCCGAGACAACGCACGGCGTACACGACTGATGAGCACCGTCGAGGTCGTCGAAACGGCGCTCGTTCCGAACCACCTGACTGGCGCACGGATCATCAGGGCAATCGCTCTCGTGGCCGCAGCCGCTCTCGTGCCCACAATCCGACTCGTGGTTGTGGGTTGGCGTGGCAGCGTGCCCACACGGATGCTCGATCAGACCACCCGCGCACAACGCCGGTTGGATCACGAACAATCCGACAGCAGCCAAGATGATTGCACTTCGCCTCATGTACTCCTGATTCTAGAGTTTCGCGCAGAGCAGGGCAACCCCGCGGCTCGGTGGGGGGCTTGTAGCGTCCGCCCCCCGTGGCGGACGTAGAATGTGGAAATCTCTCGGCACCCGACGTCCGCCACGGGGGGCGGACGCTACAGGCCCCGCGCCGAAGCCCGCCGAAAGTGTCATGCTGGGTGCCATGCCCAAGCCGAAGGCGCGGGCATGCCTCGCGGCACGGGATCAGCATGGCCGCGCTGCGCCTAGCTATGGCATCCAATCGGGCTCGTACCCGATAATTCAGCCGCGACCGAGCACTAGCTGCCCATCACTTCGCTGCCCCGGAGGACGATCACTCCAGCGTCCCTCAGCTCGCTGATGCTTCGGGCGGCGTCGCCCGCCTTCAGCTCGACGGCCCGGCAGCCGTCCTCGATTACGTGGGTCTTGAATCCGAGCTCGGCCGCGTCGAGGGCGGTGAACTTGACGCAGTAATCCGTTGCCAGGCCGAGGATGTACACGCCGCGAACGCCTTGCTGCTTCAGATAGTCGGCCAGGCCGGTGGCTTGGCGACGGCCGTTGTCGAAGAAGCCGCTGTAGCTGTCGACGCTGGGGTCGGTGCCTTTCCGGAAGACACGCGCAACGGAACTAGTGTCGAGTTCTGACGGGAACGCGGCCCCGGGCGTGCCCTGCACGCAATGAACCGGCCAGAGGACCTGCTCGAGGCCGCTGAGGTCGATAACATCGCCGGGCTGCGCGCCGGAGTGGTTATCGGCGAAGCTGCCGTGGTCGGGCGGGTGCCAGTCCTGTGTGGCGACGACCAACTCAAAGTGCGGCGCGACGCGATTGGCCACGGGAATGACCTCGTCGCCGGCGGGGACGGGCAGCGTCCCGCCGGGGAGAAAGTCATTTTGGATATCCACGAGGATCACGGCGTTCATGTTGAGGGTTCGGGGTTCAGGGTTCAGGGTTCAGGATGGAGCCTCGGACGCGGCGATCACTTCTTGGCCTTTCTCGCTTCCAGAATTAGTTTGGTCTTGAGTTTGTGGAGCTGCTGTTCCAGGCCGACCGGGTATTGGTGCGGATTGACCAGGCGCCGGATGCCGGCGTGGAAGCGGCTGAGCTGTTCGCGAGCCCGCTGCCGGGCTGCGTCCAGCGGCGGTACGTCGTATACGAGCTTACCGCCGCGAAAAACCGGGACGAGCAGGTCCACGTGGGCGGTGCCGGCGGCGATCTGCTTGTGGCGGGTGGAGTCGCTCGGGTCGATCAGCGTGCAGCCGTTGCCGGCACCGAGCGGCTCGTCGTAAATCATGTCGGCGATGAACTCGTTCTGGTCGGTGAAGCGGCGAACCTGCTGGATGCCGGGGGTGGAGGTCTTGATGGTCTGCTCGGAGACCTTGAGCTTGTAATCCCACTGCCGGCCGGGTTTGCGGATGGCGGCGAGCTTGTAGACGCCACCCATCGCGGGCTGGTCGTGCGCGGTGGCGAGGCGCGTGCCGACGCCCCACATCCCGATCGTGGCCCCCTGTTCTTTCAGGCTTGAGATGATGTGCTCGTCGAGATCGTTACTGGCAACGATGATCGCATCAGCGAAGCCGGCGTCGTCGAGGATGCGGCGAGCCTCAATGCTGAGATACGCGAGGTCGCCCGAGTCGAGCCGAATGCCCAGCAGCTTGTGCCCGCGCGCGCGGAGGCTGCGACCGACCCGGACGGCGCGGCGAACACCTTCGAGCGTGTCGTAGGTATCGACCAGGAAAACACAGTTGTTGGGCAGGGCGCCGGCGTAAGCGTCGAAGGCCTCCTCTTCGCTATCGAAGGCCATGACCCAACTGTGGGCGTGGGTGCCCTTGACGGGGATGTTAAACAGCTTGCCGGCCAGGACGTTGGACGTCGCCGCGCAGCCGCCCACGTACGCCGCCCGGCTGACCGCCAGCCCGCCGTCGATCCCTTGGGCGCGGCGCAGACCGAACTCGAGCACCGGATCGCCACGGGTCGCGGTGCAGATGCGGGCGGCCTTGGTGGCGATCAGCGTCTGGAAGTTGATCATGTTGAGCAGCGGCGTTTCGATGATCTGGCAGGGAATGATCGGGCCGCGTACGCGAACGAGCGGCTCCTGGGGGAAGACGACCGTACCCTCGGGGATCGCGTCGACGTCGCAGTTGAATTCGAGGTTTCGCAGGTAGTCGAGGAAGCCCGGCTCGAACAGCGGCCGCTCGTCGTTGCCGCGTAATTCTGCCAGGTACGCCAGATCGGAATCGTCGAAGTGGAAGTTGGCGAGATAGTCAACGACGTAGCTCAACCCGCAGGCGATGCTGAAGCCGCTCTGAAACGGGTGCCTGCGGAAGAACAGGTTGAAAACCGCCTCGCGGTCGCTCACGCCGGCTTTCCAGTAGCCGTACGCCATGGTGAGTTCGTAGAGGTCGGTCAGCAGGGCGAGCGAGGAGCGGTAGATTTCGGTGGGGACACTCATGGAATACCTC
>SDBT01016829.1_pt1 | contig 11564 bp, 9 predicted proteins | sample 2277101 | NCBI WGS metagenome assembly SDBT01 (sample SAMN10404973, study PRJNA504765) | marine sediment metagenome | isolation source: marine sediment core GS10_PC15, 103 cmbsf | place: Arctic Ocean: Southern Knipovich Ridge | collected 2010
AGGAGCTGGGCGTCCCTGCCCGGTCCCGCCGCGCGCCACTCCCTGGGTACGCGCACGTTGTCCAGGCGGAACTCCCCCTCCCTGGTGGCCCGAAGCCCGGCCTTCTCCTCGAAGTCACTGGAGTGGAACCCCTCGGCGGGGACCTCCACGTAGATAAGGGCGATCCCGTCGTCGCCCAGAGAGGGGTCCGTGTTGCAGACCACGCAAAAGACGTCGGCGATCCCTGAATCAACGGACCACATCTTGGAGCCGTTTATCACCCATTGGTCCCCGTCGAGCTCGGCGGTGGTGTTTATCCCGACGCCTTTTAGGTCCACGTTCTCGATATTGGACCCCCCCGAGGGCTCGGTCATGGCGAAGCAGCCGACACAGGCCGCGTCTTCGGTCAGGAACCTGGGGGCGAAGTGCTCCAGCACATCTTTGTTCTCCGCCAGTACGGCCGGACGCATGGCCCTGGCTTCGCCCGCCGGGGCGCAGAAAAGGGAGGCGTCCCCCCGCGCCAGCTCCTCGGCAATAACCGAAAGAGTCAAAGCGGAGGTCAGCTCCATCCCCCCGTACTCCTCGGGCAGGGACCCGCCTTGAAGGCCCAGGGAAAGGAATTTCTTGCGCACCTCGTCAATAAGCACGAAGTCCCCAAGGGCGCTCTCCTCGATCTCCCGGCGAATGGGCGCAATCTCCTGGTTGACGAACTCCCGTACCGCGTCGATGACCAGCTTGTCCGAGGGGCTGATCAGCTCCTGGATAAACCTGTTTTCCTTCTTCTCGATGGATGCCGCTCCCATCACCCAGCCCCCTTGTTAGTCACCTTAGTCATTCTCAAGGTATTTCATCTTATCCAAGAGTCAACGCCAGTTACGAATCCCTCTCATGGAGATCATGGCATCTCCTGCATCTTCTTATACAGCACGTTTTCATGGAACTGGTCGTAATCGTAGTAGCCTCGCGCCACGTCCAGTCTCCCCAGCTGGCCTCCACCTTCCCATATCTGGATGATCTTGTTGTCCCGCCAGTATTTTTCCACGTTGTACTCGGCCGCGTAACCGTAGGAGCCCATGAGCTCCATGGCCTTGTTGGTGACCATGACCGCGATGTCGGCACAAAAAACCTTTGTGAGACTCGACCTGGAGAGCATCTGCTTGGAGACGCGCGGGCCGTAGGTCTCGGGATGGTCGAACATGTAGGAGGCGTTCACGTAGGAGTCCCGTCCCACCTGTATGCCGATGGCCATGTCGGCCAGGATACCGGCGGCGACGGTGTGCTGCCTGATGGGCTTGCCCGCCACCGACCTTTCCGATGTGAAGGCCAGGACCTCGTCGAAGGCGCCCTGGGCGATCCCTATGGCCCAGCCGGCGCTGAAGAGGCGGGCGAATATGAGGTTATCGTGCAGGAGCACCGCGTCCTCACCCGGCCCGGCGGCCCGCCACTCCTTCGGCACCCGAACGTTGTCGAAGGAGAAATCGCCCTCCCGGCTGCACCTGAAACCTACCTTTTCCTCGAACCTGCCGAACGTGAACCCGGGGGTGGGTACCGGAACGTAGATCATCGCTATACCGTCGTCACCCAACTCCGGGTCGGTATTACAGACCACGAGGTAGAGGTCCGAGATACCCGAGTTGGTTGGCCACACCTTGGCGCCGTTGATCACCCATTCGTCCCCGTCCAGCACGGCCCTGGTTTGAATACCTTTCCCCTTCATGTCCAGGTTCTCTATATTGCATCCTCCGGAGGGCTCGGTCATGGCGAAACAGGCGATGTACGGCTCATCGCCCAGGAACCTCGGGGCAAACTCGTCCAATACGGCCTTGTTCCCGGCGATCACCGCCGGGCGCATAGCCCAGGCTCCGCTCCCGATCGCGGCAAAGAAGGAGGGCTCTCCACGCCCGAACTCCTCGGCGACAAGGGAAGTGACAAGGGCCGAAGTCAGGTTCCAGCCCCCGTACTCCGGGGGCATGAAAGGCCCTTGCATACCAAAGTCAACCAGCTTCTTCTGTACTTCCTCGACCAGCCCGAAGTCCCCACGGGTACTCGCCTCCATCTCCCGTCGGATGGGCATGATTTCCCTGTCCACGAACTTCCCGATTGTTTCGATAAGCAACCTGTCCCCGGGGCTCACCAACTCCTGCATGAACCTGTTCTGCTCGATCTCCGTGGATACCGGTTCCATCTTACAACCCCCTTCGCGGATACACGTGGAACGTTTCACTCCGGCGCGTTATGCGTTGCGGGCCTTGCGTTTGGGGCCTGGCCCCAAACGCAAGGCCCTCTTGCAGTACCCGCGCTCACGCGCGGGAGGCGGGCTTCCTCTTTCGCCTGGTGGTCCTGCGCTTCTTTGAGACGACCTTGTCGACGAAAAGATCAATCTCCTCCTGAATCATGCTCATGGGAGTATGCCTCTTGTCGAATGAGTCCCCCACAAGGGTCAGCGTGGGGACCCCGGTCTGCTTCATCAGTTCCCTTCGCAGGAAAGTGAGAGATCCCGCGGTGTGCTTGCAAGCGTGGTGACCGATGTAGACGCAGCAGTCCGCGTCCAGGTCCTTCACCGCGAAGCCGATATCCTCGAGCCACTGAAGAGATATCTTGCTGGCCCCCATCTGCCTGGTCATGGGGTAATCGAAGGCCACCTCCGCGAGCCACCGTGTCATCGACTCCCTTGACGAGGTGTCCACCGGTGGGAAGAAGTGAATACCCAGGATGTCCCCCAGGATGGCTATCCCTTTCTTCTCCATCCAGGTGAAGAAACCGTGGAGATCGAAGAGGGCGAAGATGTAGCTGATATAGACCCGGGCCACCTCCTCGGGGGCGGTGTACTCACCACTCTTCAGCCTCTTCTTGGAAAGAACAACCATATCCTCGAGGAGTTCGATCGCTTCATCCCTGCCCCACATCTGGCTCCGAAGGAACAGGATGTTCGCGTTGAAGATGTTGGGGACCGGGCACGGCTTCGCTTTTCTGAGGTCCCAGAACTCGTTGTAGAGGTCAGCCGCCTTGCTGGATTTCAGCACGACCTCGCGCAGACGCTGCTCGGATAACTCCTCGCCGGCGAACTCCTCCAGGTCCTCTAGAAGCCTGCACAGGTAGGTGAAGTGTAGCTCACGGCCTCTCTCCGACTCATCGGTTGGCTTCTCCAGGATGAACTGCGGGATTCCCAGATAATCCGCTGCGAAGGCGTGTATCTTGGCGTTGGGGTTGCAACTGCCGGGCGCGTTTGAGACGATGGCGTCCGGCTTCAGGCCGGGCCCCATGAAGAAGGACCCCACGGTCATGGTGTTGGCGGTACAGAGTGAGTCGGGGAGCCCCATCCCCATGGCGAAGTCCCAGAACCTCTCTCCCTGTCCGGCCAGCACGTTGACGGCAAGGCCGGCGATGACCTCGGTGCACACCGGGAACAGGTTCTCGAAGCTGAAGATGATCTCCGGGGGGAAGGTGAACGGTATGAACACCACCTTCTTGCCCTCCGCCTGCGCTCTTCGCGCCTCCCGGAGGATGTCTATGACCTTCTTGACGAACAGGACCTCCGTGTTCCTGGCCGAGGGAAGCTCGAACAGGCCCAGAGCCGTGTTCCTGATATCGGGGTTCACGTACTCGGCGACGCCCTCCAGTTCATCGTCGGTCAACAAGTTCGGGAACTTGTAGATCATGTCCAGTACACCCAGGGTGCGCTCGAAGGCGTTCTCACCTTCGCGAATCGCCATTGGCGCCATCTATGCCCCACCACCAATCTTCTCCATGAACGCTTGAATCCGGGTTCTGACCCTCCCGATGTCCGCCTTGGCACTGTACTCCTTCTCCAGGATGAGGACCGGGATCCCCTCCTCCTGGAGGTCACGGCGCAACAGCACCGCATCCACCCCGTGCAGGTCGCAGAACTTGTTGTAAAGGACGACGACTCCCTCGACGTTCGCCCTTCGGGCCGTGTCCATGATGAAATCCCTGCGCTTGGGGTACTCGGTGTACATTCGCGGGCAGTAGAGGTTGGAGAGGTAGCTTTCCGCCAGCGTGTGTATCGGGTTCCCGCCAAGGTCGTACTCCTGGCAGAACGCCCTGGCACCGAAGCACTGCGCGTCGGCGACGATCAGTCCACCCAATCTCTCTATCTCCTCGAACCATACCACCTCGTCGGTGGCCGCGCCGCACAGCATCAACCTGGCGCCGGGGGTCTCACCGGTTGCGTCCTTCCTCTCCTCGACAAACCGGGAGAGCTCCTCCAGGTAGTCCTTGGCTCTAACCGAGGAGCCGTTGACGACGAGAGCGAGCACCTCGCTCCCGGTGACTACCGGTTTCTCCCGCTCCCTGAGAGAGCAAAGCTCCCTGTACTTGCTCCTGACCTCGTTTTGCGTCTTCATCGCCCCCAGGAGGTCCTCGTCGGACACCTCCACCGAGAAGTGCTCAGAGATGGCATCCCGGAGGAGCGCCAGCTCGCCCTCGAAGTACTCAAGCGAGTCATCTCTGAAGAAATGGGGGACCTTGAGGTAATGGAAAAACTCGGGCTCTTTCACCCGCTGCCAGTTCTCGAACATCACCCGCATGTGGTCGCAGCCGTTGGTCTCGATGAGGCCGTCGAGGAAGTCGTAGGTGCCGTCCATGCCAAGCTGCAGGCAGGACCGGCAGAAGGAGCAGTTGAGCAGCGATAGCTCACCGTCCGCCAGGTAGGTGTCGGGGTTCCCCAGGGCCTTGAGACGGTACGGTAGAATGCCCGCCGCCTCCAGTATCTCAACCGATGTCGCAACGCAGCTGTAGGCAAGCACCTTGCCCCCGATGTCCTTCCAGCCTGCCACGTAATCGGTCAGGATGGAGGCTTGCTCTTGAACCCCCGGAGAAACGCTCATCGGGTCACCCCCTGTCCTCGTTTGCCCACCAGGTTCTCTACGTAACCTTTCACGAACTTGAAGATGGCCGAGAGAAACGCACCTGCCACTGCCCGGGTCACCCCGGGGTTACCCAGTGCTGCGTCAGCGACCTGTGAGGCGATGCTCCTGGCCGCCTTGCGTACCTGGTTCTCGTCCAGGCTCGCCAGGAACACGTCGAGGCCTCGGGCGATGACCCGGGAATCCTCGTCGGATAGCCGGTTGTAGGAGGCCAGGGTGTTGTTCGCCACTATGCTCAGAACCCCCGGCTCCGGCTTGGAGGCCGCAGCGGTGCCGTCGAGGGCCGCTTTGCCGAACGCCACCACCAGCGTGCTTGCCGCCAGCCCCGCCTGTTCGGAGTCAATGCCCAAGAGCGCGTTTCCCATTATGGTGCCGGCCAACTCCGGGTCCCCGGCCGCGAACCGGTTGAACAGGACCAGGGAGGAGTTGATCGCGGTGCCCAGTTCCCTGGCGTCAAGCCCGTCCTTCATTCCGCGGGCCATAGCCCCGAACGCTTCCGGCCCAAGTGCCGCGGCCCTCTCGAGGATGGCCGACGTGGAACGGATGGTGGAGTTGGATATCGAGAGGAGCGCGCCGCTGATGGCCAGCGCGCTGCTTTCCTTTCCCAGCGCTTCGCCGGCGAGTGAGGTGGCCGCCGCCTCCACGTACTCGCTCAGGGCCGATACCGCCCTGGCGACCTCGATGAAGTCGACGTTTTCCATGAGGTTCTCGCTTGCGCTGGAGATGACCCCGGTGAAATCGGAGCTCCCGTCCCCCAGCAGGAGGTCGCCTCTTCGCAGGGTGTTGATGAATGCACAAACGCCGTTTACCGCCCCGCTCATCTCCCCCCAGTTGATCTCCTCCAGGATCTTGAACACGGCGTAGGTCATGGCTTCGGGGGGGAACGTAAGGATATCGAGCAACCGGTTGAGTAGCGCCAGGGTGTTGTTCACGTACTCGGGGAGCAGGCTGAGCAGGTTAATGAGGGCTACCGGCTCTTTTTCCATCATGGCCAGCGCCTCGCGGTTGTACTCTGTGCGTATCCGGGCCTGGTACGTCAGGCGCTTGCGCAGTTTCCCGAAATCAATTGCGCCGACAGCATCGGAGGCTATTGGCATCTTGATCTTGTTGACTATCTCGGGGTCGCTCTCGTAGAAACGGATGATGACCTGCGACAGGGAGTTTACCGCCTCCCCGATTTCGGTGCCGTTGATCTCGGACAGGGAGTCGGCCAGCATCTTGGCGCCGCCATCGGCGGGGAGGCTCTCCAGGGCCTCGGCGAGGCCCTTGCATACCTGTACCGCGGTGTTAATGATGCGGGGGAGCGCCTCGACCATCGCCTGAAGCGACTCCTGGCCATTACCGAATAGCTCACGGGACAGCTCTGCGGGGTCGGCGCTCTCGATGCTCTCGATTAGCCGCATGATGTTGCCGGTCAGGAGTTTCGCCGCGGAGGAATCACCAGTGTTACTATCGCCCATGGACATCGCCTCGCTGTTTGGTAGGTACCCTCTGTTTCTAACGCCGCCGGTAGCTGCTCAAACTGCCCGCTACCTGGCTCGGGGTACGTTTATCAATAATAACCGAGTGGCCACCATAATTGAATAGCAAGTATAATACATATATCCGGTTGCAAATGGATAGCTCCGGGTAGTTGGTGAGTGGGGACTGCCGGGTTCGGGAGTTTCGCGATTTGACAGACTGCCATACGGTGGTGGTTAATATGCTAATCACCACAGGATACGTCAACTGACCGGGAGGAGTGGCGTGGCGAAGAAGATGTGGTTAGGCTACTGCCGCCAGTGCGGCTTTCCCCGGCTGGTGAGCCACCTTATGCGGTGGAACAGCGATGGGACGATGAACGCTGTATTTCGCAAGGGTTTCAGGGTCGTCATCTTCCCCACCGAGTTCTTAGACGGCCTGTTCACCAACGTCGAGGCCCGCCTGGGCATCTCCATCCGGCACCTGGTGTTCGAGGCCCAGAGCAACGCCACCACGGTGCTGTTCGAGGGCACACCGGGGGCCAGGCTGGTTTCCAGGCTGAACCTGGGGAAGCGCTTTACCGTGGACTTCGGGTTTAACCGGCTGGCCTCTTTAACCGGCATGGCCCGGTCCGACACCCTGGAGTACGTTCCCGGCAGCGTAGGGATTGCTAGGATAACCAACCCGTTCCAGCTCGACATGATGGCGTCTATCGTAGTGGGCGCGTTCGAGTTCCTGGAGGACTGTCCGTTCGAGTACTCCTGGGAGGAGGACTCACCGAACAGCTATGTAATAACGGTCAGGCCCACCTCGGAGGAGTCGGATGTCGCCGAGCGGCTCCAGATGGAGTTCTCACCGGCGCTACCCGGTAAGTTGAACCACGAAAGGTGTCCACGCTGCGGCGTCCCCAGGGCGCTGAAACACCTCAAATGGGTAGACGAAGAGGGGATTATCCTTGACAGGCGCACTGGCACCAGGGTCATGATGTCCGACGGATATATGGTGACCGCTGTGTTCCGGGAGATGGCCAAGGAGCTGGGTGAAGAGGTAAACCTTCTGCTGGTGGACGCGCAGAGGGAGTGGACCGTCAGGCACGTAGGGCTACTGGGGCTGACCACGGGGGATGGGCCCCTGAGCGACGATGAACTGCAGCGCGCCTACCGAATGTACCTGGGGGACCTTCCCGCCTACGGGCAGGGTAACCCGGTAACCATTGAGCTACTCGACCCCGGGGTCCGGATCGAGGTCTTGAACCCGTACCAGAAGTATATACTGGCCGGCACTCTCCAGGGGCTTTTCGAGGCGTTGGAGAAGACCGGCAGCGCGGTCCAGTGGGAGGAGTGCCGGCCGGGGGCCGTCACTTACACAATCACCCCCGCCTGAGCGCGCCGAGCGCCTTCCAGCTCCGCCATCCCATCTTAGTCGAACTTCACGTAGGAGCGAATCCTGTCGTAGGCGTTTTCAAGGAAATTGGGGTCGTCGATGCGAACCACGATTGCGTCCTCAGGGCAGACGGTCGCGCAGCGGCCGCAGGCACGGCAGTACTCGCCGATGATCGCTCTCTTGTCAACGACCTCGATAGCGTCGATGTAACAGTGCTTGGCGCACTTCCCGCAGCCGATGCAGTCATCACCGACCTCGATGGTCAGGCCGTCAAGGCGAGGGAACAACGGTTCAAGCGTTTTCATGTTGGTGTTCCGGGTGAAGCGGGTGATGCAGCAGCACTCGCAGCAGAAGCAGACGGTGAGCAGGCGGGAGCGGTCCTTGATGCCGAAAATAAAGTTGTCGACCCGGGCCTTCCCCACCACCGGGACGAGGCCGGCGTCGACCGCCCGGCGGGAGTGCTCCCTGGCCTCCTCTACGCTCACCTCGCGGCAGGAGGTGGAGGAACCCTCGATGGCGGAGTCCCCCATCATCAGGCAGCCTACGTCGATGGGGTACTCCTTGCACTCGTACGCGACCCGGCAGCCGCAGTTTGTATGGATAACCCGGTGGGAGGCCTCCTCGATAATGCGGTCGAGCAGGTTCAGCGGCATGGGGGCGTCTCCGGGCAACTGGATATCCTCGTTTATGGGAAGCCAGCGCATATCGGTCTTATCCGGTCTTAGCCAGGGGTGGAAGCGGGAGAAAAGGGGCAGTCGTGACAGCTTGGTCGCTGCCCCCAGCGCGTTAAGGGCCCGCCGCATGCTTGACGGTTTCGGATTTTTACTTGCGAGCTTATCTAGCCCGATCTTTGGCATCGTGCCCAATCCTTTCGTTGGATGATTACGGTAACCTGGTGGCAGCCAGTCATTTATACGGATTATATACTAGTACCCGGAAGGACCTGAAGAAAAAAACGCACCCTAGGGGCCTGGCCCCTGACGTGCATTATGCGACTGCTCGGGCGACCAGTCGATGAGGAACAACTGGCGGGGGATCACGCCGGTAATAGCGACCCCGGGGTTACGGAGTGCGGAGTCCGGACGTGGTAGAATAAAGAGGGAGGAACACAAGGCCGAAACCGACGGCTGACCGGTCGGTAGGGTGGCCTGTACAAAGGAACGGTAGATAGGGAATAGGAGTGAAGGCGGGATGCCGGCCAAGCAGACGGCGAACATGGAGGATTACCTGGAGGCGATACTCCTTATCGAGAGGGAGGAAGGGGTCGCCCGGGTAAGCCAGATCAGCGAGATGCTTGGGGTGAAGAAGCCCAGCGTCACCGCCGCCCTGGACAAGCTTTCGAAGCAGGGCCTGGTCGAACACGAGAAGTACGGGTACGTCGATTTTACCCCAAAGGGAAAGAAGATGGCACGCGAGGTCTACCGCCGCCACCAGCTTCTGACGACGTTCCTGGTCGACATACTCGGGGTCAACGAAAAGATCGGGGAAGAGGACGCCTGTAAGATGGAGCACCACCTGAGCCGCGAGACCACCGAGAGGCTGGAAAGCCTGGTGAAGTTCATCCTGGCCGAGCCCAGGGCGTCCCAATGGATGGACAACCTGGCCTACTTCTACGAACACGGGGAGCGTCCGGATATAAAAGGAGTTTGATCAGTAGCGGGAACAACGAGAGGGCGGTTCCTGGACTCCCCGTTCACGGGCACGTACTTTATCTCAACCTCCACATCGCTGTCGTTCGGGTTCCCCACATTAACTTCATAAAAAAGTGCAAAAGGGGCCAGGCCCCTTTTGCACATTGTGGATGCGTGATTGCTGAAATCGTATATCATTGACTGTAGGCGCGATTCGGCTGAGTTCCAGGGAAACGGAAAAACGGGTTTATGGCAGGAGAAGAGGTCCAACAGAGTAGCGCAAAGCTCACCTCCACAAAGAAGCGTCTTATGCTGGGAATCGGCATAAGCATCGGGTTCGTGGCGGTGGAAGCGGTAGTGGGAATACTGGCAGGAAGCCTGTCCCTGGTCTCCGATGCGGGCCATAACGCCGCCGATACATTGGCGATGGGCCTGGCGCTGTTCGCGGTCTACATGATGGCGAGAAAGCCAACCTCCCGCAGGACCTACGGGTTCGGGCGGGTCGGAATACTGACCGCCCTGGCCAATGCGGTGGGGCTGGTGATTGTCGCGGTAATCCTGTCGTACGAGGCGATAACGCGGCTGGTGAACATCAAAGAGGTAAGCGGGGGGACGATACTCCTAGTGGCGGCGGCCGCCTTCATGGTCAACACCGTGGTGGCGCTGCTCCTGTATGGCCACCGGCACGATCTTAACATCCGGAGCGCCTTCCTGCATATGGTCGCCGACGCCGGAATATCGCTGGGTGTTGTCGTTGCCGGCTTGGTGATACTGCTCACCGGATGGTACTACGCCGACCCGCTGGTGGCGCTGGTGGTATGCGTTTTCATCCTGTACGCGGCCTGGGGAATAATCAGGGACGCGACCGATGTCCTGCTGGAATCCGTCCCCCGGCACCTTGACCTCGCAGATGTACAGGGCGTTATGGAATCGGTTCCCGGCGTAAAGGCGGTTCACCACCTGCACGTATGGGAGATAGGCTCCGGGGTTTACGCTCTGAGCGGCCACGTGGAGGTCGAGGACCAACCCCTGAGCCAGTGCTCCGGCATTCGTGACGATATCAACAACTCGCTAAGGGAAAGGTTCAACATCGTTCATCCGACTCTACAGATGGAGTAAGCCGCGTGTCCGCCGGGGGTCGGCCCTGAAAGCTGCGAGCGGGTCCCCAATTCCCGGCCCGATTAGTGGTTTAATAGTCGCATGATTGAACCAGGTGAATCAGGGATTGATAGGCAGGTACTGGAGCGGTTCCTCGAGGTCCTCCCCGAACTGGATTCGTTGGGCCTGTTCCCCGAGCGGTTTACCCTGGAGATAAGGACACGTGGGAAAGGGCACCTCCTGCACGTCAGCCGCTTGCGGGCGGTAATCCGCCCGGTGATACCGGAGGACTCCCGCAAGAGGCTGATATCACTGTTACGCTCTGACTTCATCAACCTGGTGGAGAAGGGCAATCCGGTCCTCTGGCAAGAAGCGCTTGAGAGCGGTCATATCCGGGTAGAATAACCCCAGGTTTACGCTACTCTCGCTTATCGACTACCTGTGCGCGGGAGACGGCGGCCCTCAGGAGAGCGTTATAGAGACGGTATCCCCCGGCGTCCTTGCGGGTCAGGTTCTCCAGTATCCGTGTCTGCATACGCGCCGACTCGGCGAACGCTTCCTTACTGCTGAACGCGGGGGTGAAGCCCAGCACATCCCTGGCCTTCCGGTTGCTCGCCACCCACGGGTAGCAGAAGAAATCGACCAGGGCGGGCGGCGTCCCCATAGGCAGGAGGCACGAGCGGTGCATCAACCACATAGAAGCTTCCATGAACCGCTTGTGAAACGGGAACGTGGGCTTGCCCACCATCTCCGCTATCTCCTGGAGGGTTAGCGCCCCGTCGGCGGCGGCGTTAAACGTGCCCGCCGCTTCCTGCTCCACGCATAGCCTCCATAACTGGACCAGGTCGTCCTCGTGGATGAACTGGAACATGGTGTCGTGGCCCGCGGCGCGGGGGACCACCGGGAAGGCGAAGAAGATGGCGGCCCACAGGTTGCCCCAGTTCGGGCCAACAACTATCGCGGGCCTTATCACGGCAACCCGGACATCCGGGTTGAACGCCTCAAAACGCTGGCACATCAGCTCGGTTATGACCTTGTCCCCGGCATAGGGCAGGCGCGGATGGATACGGGTGGGGCACTCCTCGTCCTGGAATGTCTGGATGCCCGGGTACGCCCCGTAGGCGGT
>SDBT01016830.1_pt1 | contig 11563 bp, 4 predicted proteins | sample 2277101 | NCBI WGS metagenome assembly SDBT01 (sample SAMN10404973, study PRJNA504765) | marine sediment metagenome | isolation source: marine sediment core GS10_PC15, 103 cmbsf | place: Arctic Ocean: Southern Knipovich Ridge | collected 2010
CAGGGGGTGGGGGCGGGCGGGGAAATGAGCGCGCGGGGCGCCTCCGGGGCCGTCGGGGAGGATCAGGCCCACGTCGCCGTTGAACAGGCCGAGCTGGTAGTCGTTGCGGGTCACCATGATCGGGCGGCCGGGGTACCATCGCCTTGACGGGCGCAGGCCCTCGGCGGCCAGCATGCCTTCGGCCAGCTCGTTGAGGCCCTCCACGCCGAAGGGGCCGTTGCGATGGGCGCACAGGATCCTGAAGGAGTCGAAGCGCTCCAGGCGCTCGCGCGCATCGGCCGCCTTCAGGTAGGGGCCGTAGCCGGCGCGGATCAGGGGGCCGATGCGCTCGCGCAGCCGGGCGGGATCGGCCAGATCGATCCACTCGACGCGATCGCGCTTGTCGTCGGCCAGGAGATCGATCACGGCCCCGGCGTCGCCCGCGTTCACGGCCCGGGCCAGCAGGCCGATGTCGCTGTCCGCGCCGAACCTGTACGAGTGCGTCAGGTGCAGCACGCAAGGGGCCATGGGCGAGTTTGCGGGCCGATCGCCAGCGGGGCAGATGTCGCCCAGGATGGCGCCGGCCTCGATCGAGACCAGCTGGTCGCGGTCGCCCAGGAGGATCAGCCGGGCCCTGTACGGCACCGCCTCGACCAGCCTGGTCATCAGGGCCAGGTCCACCATGGAGGCCTCGTCCACCACCACCACGTCGGCGGACAGGGGGTTTTTCAGGTTGTGCCGGAACCCGGTCGGCCGGAAGGGATCGGTGCCCAGGGCGCGGTGGATGGTGGACGCGCTGGTGGGGATAACCGTCCCGACCGACTCGCCCAGCCTGGCGGCCGCCTTGCCGGTCGGGGCCAGCAGCAGGACGCGCGGCGCGGCGGCCTGCTCGTCGAGCAGCTTCAGGATCCCGGCCACGGTCGAGGTCTTGCCCGTGCCCGGCCCGCCCGAGACGACCGCCAGCGTGCGTCTCAGCGCCATGCGGGCCGCTCGCCGCTGCAGGTCGGCGCTTTCGGCCGGAAACAGCCGTTCGAGCCCCTGACGTAGTTTCTCGTCGTCCAGGTCGCAGGCAAGTCGATCCGCGCGGGTCAACAGCTGCCCGGCCAGCCTCTGCTGGTACATCCAGTAGCGGGCCAGGTACAGGCGGTCGCCTTTGTCCAGCACCAGCGGCCTCTCCGGCCTGTCGCTCGCCCCGGCGGTAACAAGCGGGCTTTGACGCAGGGCCTCGGTCCAGGCGTCCAGGGAGGGCCAGGCGGCCTCGGGGATCGGCAGGCCATCGTTGGTCACGATCGGCTGCCCGGCGATGCTCCGCAGGTCCGCGCACACGTGCCCGTGCCTGGTGAAGCGGCTGGCCGCGGCCGCGCCCAGCAGGGCCTGCTCGTCGTCTTCACGGCCCAGGCTTCCTACGGCCCTGGCGAAGTGCAGGTCCAGGTCCGACAGGTAGCCCGCCTGGCGCAGCCTCTCGAGCGCATTGATCACGACCCGCCTCCCCCCAGCAAATCCGAAAGACCCGCGATCATGTCCGCTGACGGCCGGTCGCGAAACACGGCCCGCTGTGAGCCGGTCGCAGGCGACATGCCGCGTAAGAACAAATAGTACACCCCGCCGAAGTGTCGCTCGAAGTCGTAGTCCTGCAGCCGGTAGTCCAGGTAGCGGTGCAGGGCGACGCAGTAAATGTGGTACTGCAGGAAGTAGTGGTGCTCGGCCATGGCCAACGCGAGCCGGGCCGGGGCGTAGCCGGCAAAGGTGTCGCCCAGGTGGTTGGACTTGTAGTCGACCACGTACCAGCGTCCTTGATGTTCGAACACCAGGTCGACGAAACCCCTCATGAAGCCGACCACCTGCTTGAACTCCAGGCGCTTCAGCCTCTGCGGATAGTCATTCGGGACGGCACGGCTGCCGTGTGCCGCGAAGATCTCGGCCAGCGCCGTGCCGTCTTTCTGGTGGTGGTCGGTCGGGAACAGGAACTCCAGCTCGTCAAGGCGTCGCTGCGGTGGTAACCGTCCCAGGCACAGGTCCGGCACCTGCGGGTCGAGCGGGGTTTCGAGCACGGCGCGGATCGCCGCGCAGAGGGTCTCCTCCCAGGCGGACGTCTCGAAACCATATGCTGTCAGCCTGTCGCTCACCAGATCCCGAAAATCCCCGCCATCGGCCGCGGTGAAGTCCAGGTGCTCGAACAGGTCGTGCAGCATGTTGCCGGTCCTGGCTCCCCGGGCAAGGGCGGCGAGCGGCACTTCCGCGGAGTCGTCGACCAGGGCGAGGGGCTGCGGCGGGCCTTCCTCGACCAGGTCCCGGTCGCGGCCCTCGGACTCGTCCGGGGTCAGGGCAGCGCCCGAGGAGACCAGGCTCGAGAAGCTGGACGTGTGCCACATAATGGGCAATCGACGTCTCGCCTCTTCAAATGTCAACTCACGGTCCAGGTCGACCGAGGGGTGGTAAGTGCCTTTGGGCGCGGCCGCGAACTCACCGGTCTGGATCGCGCCGGCGGCGCCGGCGGCCAGGTCATGCAGGTCGGCCAGCAACTCGTCGTCCGTCTTGGCCTCGACTTGCACTCCGAACTTCGAAGGATCGCGCTCGCCCCCTGGGTGGTGCAGCAGGTATCCCAGCGGGGAGGTGCCCATGCCCTTGAACCCTCCCCAGGCGATCACGCACATGTGCCTGGCCCGGGTCAGGGCCACGTAGGCCAGGCGCAGCGACTCGGCCATGGCCTCGTACCTGGCGCGGGCCTGATGCTCGGCAAGCAGGTCAGAGCCCAGGTCCAGCTTGGGGAGGTATGAGTCACCCGGGTCGTGGAACCCGACCGGGTCCTCGTCCCTGATCTTCCCGTCCCACAGGTACGGGCAGTACACCACGGGATACTGCAACCCCTTGCTCTTGTGGATGGTGACCAGCTTGACCGCCTGCTCGTCGCTCTCCAGGCGCAGCTGGGCCGCGTCGGGTTCCACGCCGGACCTGCGCTGGTCGTCGAACCAGCGCAGCAGCCCCGAGATGCCCAGGTGGGAGGAGACCGCCCGGGCGTGCAGCAGCTCGGCTAGATGAAGGAAATTGGTCATCCGCCGCTCGCCGTCCGCCAAGCCGAGCAGGCGGGCCTGGATCGGGAGGCCGCCGGGATCCGGTCGCCAGGCGAAGACCTCGCGCAACATCTGGATCGGCCCGGCCTGCTCCCACCTGTCCCGCCAGGCGCGGAACTGCTGCACCCAGCGCTCCCAACCGTCCTCGTCCTTTTGAAGCTCGCAGATCCGGTTGCCGGTCAGGCCCAGCAGATCGGTCCCCATGGCGGTCCTGAGCTTGTCGGGCCTTCCCGGCTCGGCCACGGCCCGGAGCAGGTGGGCCAGGTCGCCGGCCTCTTTCGTATCGAACACGCTGGCGACGCTGACCAGCACGCTGGGGATCTCGCGTTCGCGCAGGGCGTCCTGCATCTCGGCGGCCTGGCGGTTCTCGCGCACCAGCACAGCCACGTCGCCGGCGGAAATCGAAATACCGTCGATGGTCGCGCCGCTGCCGAGCAGGTTGTGGATATCGGCCGCGACCAAACCGGGCAGCAGTTCGTTGGCGACACCCTTGTCGATCACACCTTGTGCGCCGGCCAGCTCGTCGCGAGGCAGGAAGCGGAACCCGATCGCCGGAGGACGGCCTCCGTCGACCTCGAGCCGGTCGCGGGCGTTCGGGCAGGGCTCGACCGGCAAAAATCCGATCCGGTCGATCAGGAAGGGGTCGACGCTGCGGCCGAAGATGCGATTGACCCCGCGGATCAAGGCCGGGTCGGAGCGCCAGTTGAAGGCCAGGTCCATGCGGCGCTCGCCGGCGTCGACGATGGCCTCGAGATAGGCGAAGATGTCCGCGCCCCTGAATGCGTAGATCGACTGCTTGGGGTCTCCGATCAGAAACAGCGGGGGCTGCTCCCCGGAGGCTCCCTGGAAGATCCGCTTGAAGATGCGGTACTGGACGTGGTCGGTGTCCTGGAACTCATCGATCAGGGCCGCCTTGTACTGCGAGCGGATCCGCGCGGCCAGCCGCTGACCGGCACGGCCTTCCAGGGCCGCAGCCAGGTGGTGCAGTAGGTCGTCGAAGGACTGCTGGCCGCGCTCGGCCTTGCGGCGCCGCATCTCGGTCCGGGCGTATTCGGCCAGCTCGCGCTTGAAGGCCAGCAACTGCCCGTCCAGAACGCTGCACATCTCCTCGCAGGCGTCGAAGAAGAGGTGCTCGGGCGGCGGGTGGCCCTTGGCGGGTTTCTCCGCCAGGCCGGACCTGGACAGCTTCTCGACGCCTACCGGGATCTCCACTTCCCACGGTTTATCCAGGGCCAGGTAGTCTTCCACCTGCCCCAGCCACTCGGGAAGCCGCGTCTTGTTGTAGCGGCCGCGGTTGACGCCCCTGGACGTGGCAAGCAGCTCGCGGATCTCAACCTCGTCCCGTTGCCAGATCCGGCGCAGTGACCGGTGCGCGGCCTCCAGGGCGGCCCGGGGCCCGAACGGCTCCATGCGCTCGGGCAGGATCCGCCTGTCGGGCCGGGAGACGATCTCGTGAACCAGTCGCAGGAGCGTGCTTGGCTTTACCTTCATCTTATCGAGGTGGCCGACGAACGCTGGAGCTGCGCGGTACACGCGGGCCGCCCAGAAATCGGCGATCACCTGGTCCACCAGAAGACCCTGGTCGGGCACCAGCTCGGTGTCGAACAGCACCCCGCTCTCGAAAGCGTTCTGAAGCAGCATGCGGCGGCAGAAGCCGTGGATGGTCGAGATGGGGGCCTCGTCGAAGCAGCGCAGCGCGGAGAGCAGGCGCTTGCGGGCTTCGCCAGGCGCCCTGGCCAGGATGGTCGCCAGCTGCTCGTCCTCGACGTCGTCGCCGTCCAGCATGGCCAAGGCCTGGCGCAGGCGCTTCCGGATCCGGTCTCGCAGATCAGCCGTGGCCGCCTCGGTGAAGGTCACAACCAGGATCTGGTCCACCCCGAGCCCGGCCTCGACGATCAGCCGGACAAACAGCGCGCCGATGTTGTGGGTCTTTCCCGTGCCAGCGCTGGCCTCGACAAGATTCACGCCCTTCAACTCGGCGGTAAGGGGCGTGGCGATCGAGGTCACGGCTTGCCCCCTTTGTCCAGGCAGTCGAGCAGGGGGTCGAGCACCCGCCGGGCGAGCGCCTCGAAGCGCAGGCTCGCCTCGCCCGACTCGTCGGTCAGCGGATCGGTGTGGCCGAACAGCCTGCTCACGGAAGGCTCGTCCTGCTCTCCCGTGTGGGAATACCCCGGCCGCCACTTGCTCCGAGCGGCCTGCCTGGCCTGCTCCGGATCGTCGGCCACCTTGCGCAGCTTCTGGACATAGGCCAGCGAGGTCTCCGGAAAGAACCGCAGCGGCTCGTGCTGCCCGCGCCTGTACAACCGCAGCAGCTCGTCGAGCAGATCGAGCTGCTCGCCGTCGAGGCCGGCCAGCCGGACCGCGTCGGCCCGTTTCTTCGCCCTGGCGACCAGGTACGAGACCTTGGGCAGGTCTCCTTCGTTTAGGCAATTCAGACAATTGAGCACCAGGTGATCGATCCACAGGTCCAGCAGGCGCCCGGCGTTGAGGGCTCCATAGGTGGCCCGGGCCTGAACCTCGGGCCGAAGACCGGCAAGGGATCCGGTCAGCGTCACGGAGCCCAGGCTCAGCGCCACCTCGCGCGTCTCCGCGCGATCGCCCTTGACCGACTGCCGGAAAGCGGCGACCAGCTGCCCGACCGTCCCGGCCAGCGAGGCGAAGACCAGGTCCCCCGGAGATCCCGGGGGCAGGACGCCCTTGGCCCGCAGGATCGGACGAAGGGAGTCCAGGGGCACGCCTGGGTCATCCAGCGCCCGGTCGAGCAGCCACTGGCCGATCTCATACGACTCCAATGCATCGAGCTCGATGGGCTCGCGCTCGGAATCCTCCTGGCCGTACTCGCGCAGATGGACGCCGAGCCGCCGCTGAAGGAGAAACGCCGCCGGCATCCGGAAGAAGCGCTTCAGGTCGAGGATGCTGATCACATCGGGCCCGTCCTCGCCTGTCGGCAGCGGCCCGGTCAGGAAGGGTGCCGCCTGGCGCGGCCCGGCCACCATCGCCTGGGCGCCCTCGAAGAAATCTCGCTGGTACGAGATCAACCGGCGGTCATCGCCCGCGCCGAAGTACCTGGGGTTGAACGGCTGCAAGGGGTGTTTTACCACCAGGCGTTTCTCGGTCTCCTCGCGGGTGCAGCCTTCCCCGTCCACGAAAAATCCCTCGGCGATAACGTCGGTAAGCTCGCTGACCACCACCGAGGGCGGGATCGGGCTGTTGTCCTGGATGCTCTGGCCCACGTAGCTTACCACCAGCCGCTCGCGGGCCGACAGCAAGACCTCGAGGAACAGGTAGCGGTCGTCGGCGCGGACCGAGCGGTCGCCCGGCTTCGGATCCCGGGCGATCAGGTCGAACCCGAGGACGCCCGTGTCGCGCGGGAACTGGCCGTCGTTCATCCCCATCAGGCAGATCACCCGGAAGGGGATGCTGCGCATGGGCAGCAGGTTGCAGAAGGTGACGCCCCCGGAAAGGAATCCGCGGGCGGAGAAGGTCTGGCCGAAGCGCTCGTCCAGGTATGCGCCGACCACGTCCAAGCCGATCTTTCCGGAAAAACCCGCCTTGGCGGCCGCGGCTACCGAATCCCTCAAGGCCTCGCGGACGAACTGGTGCTGATGCACGTTGGTCCGGTCGGAAGCGATCATGGACCGGAGCAGATCGGAAAGTACCCTCTCCCACTCCGGCCAGGTCCGCTCCCCGACTGGTGACGAAAGCCCCGAAAACAGACGCTCGCAGAACTCGACCAGACGCCCCAGCACCTCGGCCTGCTTGCCCTCCACCTCGTCGTAGGGCAGGCAGCCGCCGAACATGACCCGCTCGTCGCCGGGCAGGGCGTATCCCAGCAGCAGCCTGTCGAGCCCGAACCTCCAGGTGTTCTGCGCGAAGGCCTCCTGGCCGAGCGCGCGGCGGTGGTCCACGTCGATCCCCCAGCGCACGCCAGCCTCCCGGGCCCAGTGCCGGGCCAGGTCCAGGTCGTCGGCCGAGATGGAAAAACGCTCGCGGACCGGCTCCATCGACAGCAGGTCGAACACCTCGATCAGGCCCAGCCGGCTGGAGGCCAGATCCATCAGGGCCGCGAAGGCATCCACCACCGCGGAGTCGAAGCGCGGGCTGCGGTCGCTGATGCTGTACGGGATCAACGGGCCGCCCGTCGACGAGGAGAAAACCGCCTCGATCAGCGGGGAGTAGGCCTCGATGTCGGGCGTCATCACTATCACGTCGTGGGGCTGGAGCGTGGAGTCGCTCTCGAAGAGATCCCGGAGCTGCTCGTGCAGCGCCTCCACCTCGCGCATGGGGCTATGGCAGGAAAGGATCGCGATCGAGCGGTCATCGGGATCGAGCCGCTCGATCCGTACCCCCGCGGAAGGACGCCTACGGATATTGAAAATATCCGACTGGATGGCGCGCAGCAGGCTGGGGGCGTTGCGGTCTTCGGGATCTTCGAACAGGTCGACTCTAGCGTCGTCCTGAACGTCCTGAACCAGCTCCTCGATCGAGCGCGAGAAATCCCAGCCCAGCTCGCCCAGCGACGCGAGCAGCGGGTGGCCCTGCTCGAGGTGCGGCCTGGTCGGGGCGAACAGGAACAGGTGTACCTCCACCTCGTCGGGCAGCCTCGCCAGCACGTCCAGGTACAGCGGAGGCAGGCTAGAGATGCCGAACAGGCAGATGCGCCGCGGCAGTTTTTCTATTTTCTCCCGCCCGTCGCGCAAGGCCCGCTCGAACCGCCGCCACCTGGCCGGCAGGTGCTCGCCGCCGAGCCGCGCAACCAGGGTTCTGAACAGCACCGGCTGCCAGTCCTCCGCCGTTGAGCTCTCCCATCCCAGCAGCATCCGGGGCCGGTAGACGAGGTACTGGTCGAACACGTGGGCGATCCTCAGCGAAAGCTGGTACTGCTTGAGCGACCGCTCCACCGTCCCCAGCTCGAGCAAGTAGTCCCGCAGCGGCTCGAACCCGGGCTGCTCCAGCAGTCCCGGCAGACACTCCATGATCGCCCAGGTCAGAACCTCGTCCTGGAAAGGATCCCGCTCCGGCGCCGGCTCCGACAGCACGTCCGCGATCAGCCGCTGGACCAACTCTTTGGGAAACGGAAAGCGCGCGTTGGCCCAGATGCCCAGCCGCCTGGAGAGCTCCTGCCCCAGCCACTTGCGCATCCCCAGGCTCTGGACCGCGATGATTTCCGGTTTCATCGGGTCGTCGAGCGGCCGCTCCAACACCCCGGCCAGGGCGTCGACCAGCTTCTCGGTCCGGTTGCTCCGGTAGACGGTGAACACGGCCTCTCTCACTCCCTCGATCCCGCGACTGAATCCGTCCGACCTTATCCGACGGTCTCCGTCTTGACAATCGAGGACACTCGCCATCATACCGCGGGGGTCCGACACCCAGGGCGACCTTCGATAGGTGCACCGCCCCCAGACTCGTGGTACCATCCCCCTGGAGCCACCATAGAAATGAAGACACTCCATCCGTTCGAAAGAGCACCTGCACGCGCCTATTTGGCGGCCCTGGTGGGGCTGGCGGTCTTCGCGGCCGGGTCGGCCGCGGGGCAGGAGCGGCGGGTTCTGCTGTGGAAGATCGGCATGGCCGACGAGATCGGCGTTGTTGAACAGGAAACCATCCAGGACCTGATCGCCACCGAGATCGCCGGGCGAGGATACGAGGTCATGACCGACCGCGACGTGGTCAAGATGCTCGAGCTCGAGGAGAAGCGACTGACGTGCGGCAGCGACGTGAGCTGCATGGCCGAGATCGGCGCGGCCCTGGGCGTGCCCGAGACGGTCTCGGGGTCGCTTGCGCGCATCGGCAGCTCGTACGTGCTGACCCTGCAGCGGATCGACTCGCGCGCCAGCCGGATGCTGGGCCGCAGCGCGCAGCGCTGCCGGGGGTCGGTGGAAAACGTGCTGGACCTGATCCCCGGGGCGGTCGAGAAGCTGTTCGGGCCGGCCGAGCGGCCGCCGGGAGACCCAGGCGGCGCGGAGGTCGAGGTGGAGAGCGGACCTCGGTACCCGACCAACCCGTACAAGCTGTGGGGCCACGTGTCGTTCTGGACCGGTCTGGGCCTGTTCGGGCTCGGGGGCGTCATGAGCGGGCTGGCGGTCAATGCCAAGAGCGACTTCGATGATGCGACCGACTCGAACGCCATGCAGGCGGCCGAGTCGCGCATGAACACATTCACGGGCCTGGCGGCTGGCGGCTACGCGCTGGGCGGCGCGCTGCTGGTCACCGGGGTGGTGCTGTGGATCCTGTCACCGGGCGACAGGCGCTGGGCCGAGGAGCACGGACTGGTGGTCGCACCCGGGCTGGACGCCGACAGGGCCGGGTTGCAGGTCGGCTGGACCTTCTGAAGGAGGCACGACGTGGGACGAGTCGCTTGGATCGTTTTTCCGGGCCTGCTGCTGGCCGCCTGCCAGGATCTGAAGGTCGGGCACGCGGGCCAGCCGTGCAACGACAAGGACATGTGCCTCCCCGGGCTCGAGTGCGTCATGGGCATCTGCCAGGAGCCCGGAGCCGACGGGGGCGAGCCGGACGGTGGTGGGGACGACGGCGCGGACGGCGAAGCAGCCGACGGAGACGGCCTGGCCGGAGACGATGGATCGGGGTCGGATGGGGACATCCCGGCCGGCGACGATGGATCGGGGCCGGACGGGGACGGCACGGCTGGCGACGATCAGGACGCCTTTCCCGCGCCGGTCCACGGCTGGTCGGACGGCTGGGGCGCCAACGGAACGCAGCGGCCGGTCGCCGTGGCGGTGGACGGGCAGTGGGCGGTCATCCTGCTGGGCGAGTACAACGCCGCCTTCAGCATCGGCGTGGAGAACCTGCCGTCGGCGATCAGCACGGACGTCTTCCTGGCCAAGATCAATGCAGCCGACACACTGGTCTGGGCCAGGGGGTTCGGCTCCAGCGGCGAGCAGCACGCCGCCGCCCTGGTCGTGGATGGGGACGACAACATCTACATCGCCGGCTGGTTCGAACGGACCCTGGATCTCAACACCCTGGGCGGAGTGCAGGGCCCGGCCCTGGAATCCTCCGGCGACTTCGACATCTACGCGGCCCGGTTCGACGCCGACGGCCAGCATGTCTGGTCTCGCGACTGGGGCGACGGGGAGTTCCAGCAGGCCCGCGCCCTGGCGCTCGGACCCGAGGGCAACCTGTACCTCACCGGGAGCTTCACCGGGACCATCGACCTCGGCGCCGCCGGCAGCCTGACGTCGACGACTCTCGAGGACGCGTTCGTGATCAGGATCGACACCTCGGGCCTGCCAGTCTCTGGCCAGCGATTCGGAGGAGACCTTCACCAGCGCGGCATGGCCCTGGCCGCCGACCTCACGAACGGAAAGATCTACGTGGCGGGGGAGTACATCGGAGAGCCGGGGCTGGCATGCGCCAGCCTGCCGACGACCCCGACCCCGCAGTTCAACGTGTTCCTGGCCCGCTTCGGCACGAGCCTCCAGGCGGGCTGCGACTGGGCGATCGTTCTGGCCTCCGGCGGGGTGTACGGCTGGGCCAACGTCCGGGCCATCTCGGTGGACGCATCGGGCGATGTGGCGCTGACCGGGGGATTCGAGAGCAGCATCTCGATCGCCGCTCCGGCCACCGGTCAGCCTTCGACTCTCAACGGCGCCGGCGACGTGGACGTCTGGGTGGCCAAGTTCGGGGCCTCGGGGCAGCACCGCTGGTGGGCGAGCTTCGGCGACGGCACCTACCAGGAGGGCACTGCCCTGGCCGTCGAGCCGGACGGCCTGGTCTGGCTGGCCGGCGAGTTCCTGCGGGAGATCGACCTGGGAGGCGAGCTGTTGACGTCGGGGGACTTCGACACCGACCTGTTCCTGGCCGTCTTCTCGGCCCAGGGCCAGCACCTGTGGTCGGTGGACTACGGCGCCTACCAGAACCAGGAGCCGACCCACATGGTGCTGGGCCCGAACCGCAGCATCTACCTGACAGGCACCAACAAGGGCACTGTGGACTTCGGCGGGGGCGAGATCCTGAGCCAGGGAGCCCAGGACGAAGACGTGTTCGTGGTCCGCTTCGACCAGCCCGGGGGTGGATGAAATGACCACCCGGACCCGCAACGCCGTGACCTGGATCCAGACATACAGCGGCAGGCGGTTTGCGCCCCTGCAGCCGCGCGCCGAGGATCTCGACCTGGTCGACATCGCCCACGCGCTCAGCCTCCTGTGCCGCTTCAACGGCCACTGCCGCACATTCTACTCGGTGGCCGAGCACTGCGTGCGCGTCTCGCGGGCGCTGCCCGACGAGCTGGCCCTGTGGGGCCTGCTGCACGACTCCGCGGAAGCGTACCTGTCAGACCTGCCGCGGCCGGTCAAACTCGAGATACCCTACTTCGTGGAAATCGAAGAACGCCTGCTGCGGCTGGTGGCCCGGCGCTTCGAGCTCGTCTGGCCCATGCCGCCCTCGGTGGCCGAGGCCGACACCCGGCTGCTGGCCACCGAGGCCCGCGACCTGATGGCCCCCCCGCCCCACCCCTGGGACCTGGGGGTCGAGCCGCTCGACGGAACTATCGA
>SDBT01016831.1_pt1 | contig 11562 bp, 9 predicted proteins | sample 2277101 | NCBI WGS metagenome assembly SDBT01 (sample SAMN10404973, study PRJNA504765) | marine sediment metagenome | isolation source: marine sediment core GS10_PC15, 103 cmbsf | place: Arctic Ocean: Southern Knipovich Ridge | collected 2010
GGAAAATCCCGTCAGGCGCCGATCGGGCAGTATGGCGCTTATTACATCCAGCTTTACCTCGATAAGGCAAGAAGACATTTGCTCAAGGGAAAGGTAACTGATCCAGGCCACTTATTTCTTTCCAAGAGGGGGAATCCTTTCAACAAGTCGACTATAAACCGGACGGTTATAAAAAGCGTATCCCGCAACATGCGGATCAACAAGCACATTTCCTGCTATACATTTCGGCATTCGGTCGCCAGCCAGCTACTTCAGCGCAAAGTGGATATAGCTCATATCGCCAAGTTGTTGGGGCACGCGTCGCTGAGAACAACACAGCAGTATCTGCATATATATATGGCCGATTTGAAAAAAATGCACAGCTTATGCCATCATAGAGAGACGATGAGCTATAAACCTGAAGCCTAAAACGAGAAAGGTGAACGGTCCGAAATAATCGTATTTTACCAAAGGAAATCGTGACCATTAGCGCTGATATACTTCATAAAAGCCGCGACTGCCTTAATATCATTGCTTATTTGGAGTAAACTCACTAGTTGGGTGCACGAGGTATTCCAATGCATGCGATAATCACATCAGTTCGCACAATAGCGGTTGTTTCAGGCGGCTTAATAAAAAATGGTCCGCAGTGCCGGTGCAACAATCGCGACTGGTTTTTCCAAGGATCCTGGGCAACCTGTTCCTCTTGCGACCGCAAACGTGAGGCGACAGTTCGTGGGTTCATCGTAGATGGCCCACAATGTCAGTGTAACGGTCGCGACTGGCTCATCGGACAGGATGGTGCTCGTTGTACTTGGTGCGATAGGTGGCGATAGGGCAGGCACCCAACAAGCCGGATGCAGGCGACGGCTTAAGGCCGCGCCTGATCCGCGACGTTAGCCCGCTATAGGAGTATCGGTGATGGAAGACCGCGATATTTTCCTCTGCCATGCCTCGAAGGACAAAGAATGTCTAGCTCGACCGCTCTATGGTTGCCTTACTAGCGCTGGTCTTACTGTCTGGTTTGACGAGGCTGAGATTCAATGGGGTGACAAAGTCTTAGCGAAGATCAGCGAGGGACTTCAGCGCTCACGTTACGTGCTCGTCTGTCTGTCCGAGAATTTCTGCGATAAAAATGGGCGTTGGCGATTTACCGAACTTGATACAGCAATTAGCCAACAGATTGACACTGATCGAATTCGCGTTCTGCCCCTTCTCTGTGGCGTGACGACAGAAAGCGTCAAAAAGCGGTGGCCTATCCTGGCGACCTACAGGTTCGAGGAGTTGGACTTCCAATCGGGCCAAGCCCTTTCAGGAGACTCCTTACGCAGCGTGGTGCAACGATTGCAGCAAGGCATTGTTTTATCGGACACGCCCCGTATCATAGAGCGTTCTGAAATCGACCGACTGGTTGGCACACTGGCGCAACGCATAGAACGAGCCCTCGAAGAAGTCCGAATTTCAGGCAATAGCTGTGCTTTTATAGTGTCCGAATCCCATTGTTTCCGGACTGCGCTGGCCAAAGAAGACGGCCCAGATTTCTTCATCATGTGCGTTGACCCGGACTCTCAAGCACCTGAGATGCTTGCACGATTTGACCCCGAGTTCCCTACCGCCGAGGATTTCCGAAAGCGGGTCACTCACACAATAGATTTGTTCAGGGAGCTTGACGCAAACTATGATAGATTTCACTTTCGACTCCTTCCTATAGCGCCGGCGATGGGCTTCTTCATGGTTGATCCCAACCTGCGGAACGGGATCGTGAAAGTCGAAATCTACACGGCAAAACCATGGGCCAATAACACGCGACCCCATCTTTTACTTCCTCCGAATATGGTCAAATGGAGACAGTATTTTGTATCCCAGTGGGACAATTATTGGTGCATAGCAAGCCCGTTGAAGAGTTGAAGGTGGGCTAACCTGGTGGTGAAGTGGGACTGGCTACACTCGCGGACTTGTTCCGCCAGCCCCTCACCACCGTCGTTAAACGCCCCTATGTATACGCGGAAATCCCTACAAGTGCTCTAATAGACCAAAGTGAGGTAGCACCGGTGGTTCTGAATGCGCTCGGTTTATCCATACTCGAAGGATTCCATTTCAAGCGGTTCCTTACCGGCGGCAGGGCGGCTCTTACCGCCTTGTATGAAGACGACAGAGCCAGACGGCGAGTATACAAATTCTTGATCTGCCCCAACGAAAAGCAGCTCCGTCACTTCGAGCGCGAAGCTGAATGCATAGAACATCTTAGTAAGAATGCCTACGCTAATTACCACGCCGTGCTTGCAGTTCCCCTAAGTTCAATTGCGGATCTCGACGTCCATTACTTCGCAACAGAGTACATCGAAGGCGTTCCTTTGGGCATGGAGATTGTATCCAATCCGCCGCCCTGGCCGGAAAAGCGGGCAACCGAGTATCTCTTTCGAATCGCATATGCAATAGCGCCGACGGGCGCAGCCTGGCTCGTGCATAGAGACCTGCACTCGGGTAATGTGCTGATATGTCCGTCTCTTCTTCGAAGTCAGTACGATCGCCGGGATTATGACCCTGGCGTCCGTATTATCGATTATGGAACTGCCACTGCCTGGCATCTAGTTGCACTTGAGGAAGGAAACTACACTGACAACTTCCGTCATCCAGGTGGCATTTCTACATGGTCTCCGGAATCCCTGCGGTCTCCCAAAAGCGTTAACCCTCAGCATGACATCTGGGCTCTAGGTTGCATGTTCTACCTTCTCTTGTCCGGTTCACACGCATTCCAATCGAACAGCTTCGGTGAGTATTACGAGCGCGTCACTGCAGGGAACTTTGATTCAATTGGAATTCTGGCCCGGCAAATCCTTTCACCGCTTGTGCTACACATTCTCAAAAGGGTGTTCAACCCCGATCCATTTCAGAGAATACGGATCGGAGCACTGGCAAGGCTTTGTGATCACTTCCTTACAGGTGGCTTCTCCTCTCTATTGGATAAGCATTCGCATTTGCTGGCGGAATTCTACGACTGCGACGGAGATCTCAATGGCTGCCCACGTTGCCGAACCATCACTACTTGGATAGGTGTCATGTGCAAGAATTGTGGGTACAGAGATGAGGAGGTCTTCGCCTTGGATGAAGCCCTTGCCCTAGGCTGGTCGTGCATGAACTGCTCTTGAATGATTCCGAAATCTGGCGTCTAATATCGGGATGGAGTTGACGCCTTGGGGGCGGTTTGGAACTGGTAGTTTGCACTCACTTCGTTGGAGGGGCACCGTCTCGTCGGCGCAACTCATCCGGGTCGTTATGCTGGCCGAAAAAAATGGCAGAATAGGGCAGAAATGATATAATAAAATGGCCGAAAGGCGGATATGGAAAAAAGGACATTCCTAAACCTTTTCATCTTATGTAGAGGATTAAGCAATATAAAATGATGATCGAAGCAATTGAACATTATAATAAACTTCTGCATCAACGGCTTGGCGCTCTGACTGAGTCTGACAGGGATTATTGGTCCTTTAAAGGCAACTCTCGTCGTGAATGCAGTCACGGGCTGTTTCAATATCCTGCGATGATGGTTCCACAGGTGGCCCGAGCGGTTCTTGAGCAAGCCTGTTCAGTGCATCCTGATATCGAACGAGTAGGCGATCCATTCTCTGGCTCCGGCACAGTCTTAACGGAAAGTATGATGCGGGGCCTCGCCTTCACAGGAACAGACATCAACCCGTTGGCAGTACTCCTCTGCCGAGTCAAAAGAGGTCCGTTTTTCATCGATGCACTGTCATACAAGGTAAATGAGCTGAATGCTCGCATTGATGCTGATGCACGTTGGGCGATGGAAGCCCATTTCCCTAACCGCGACAAATGGTTCAAGAGTGGTGTTCGGATTTCCCTGTCGAAAATTCGTAGAGCGATCCGTCTGGAAGACACTCAATGGGCACGCAGGTTCTTTTGGGTGGCTTTAGCGGAGACTGTTCGGTTCACAAGTAACTCACGCACATCAACATTCAAGCTTCACATCCGGACGCAAGATGACATCGAAAAATGGAAGTGCGATCCGATCGCTGTCTTTAAGAAGGCGCTTACACGCAACGTCCAACACTTTAGGAAACAGGCAGAGCAGTTGTCGAAATCCGGGCAGTTGGTGCGCGGCCATTACCAGAGAGACGTGACCGTATCACTTGGTGATGTTAGGCAATCCGTAGGGCAAGCCCAGTGTGGCATCATCATCACATCTCCGCCTTACGGCGATAATGTAACGACTGTTCCGTACGGCCAATACTCTTATCTGCCACTTCAATGGATAGATCTGGATGACATAGGAGCTGACATCGACGGAGACTACCTCGCGTCAACTCATGAAATCGACTCGCGAAGCCTTGGCGGCAGTAAGCGAGTTAAGAAGGCTAGAGTCAACAAGATCAGCGATAGATCACCAGCATTTGCCCGTTACATCGAGGCCTTAGAAGATCAGCCACGTGACCGTGCTCAACGGGTGACAGCGTTCTTCTGTGACCTTGACGATTGTCTTGGGCCGATCCTTAAAATGCTTCGCCCCGGTGGGCTCATGGTGTGGATACTAGGTAATCGCAAAGTCGGGCAAATAAGAGTGCCCCTGGACAGAATCCTCGCGGAGTTGCTGTCGGCCCATAATACAAAGTTACTATGCAAGCTAAATCGGCGGATTTCCTCCAAGCGGATGGCACCCAAGAACAACATCGCGGACACAATGTCGAGCGAAGTGATCCTGGTAATGCGGAAGGCGATGTGACATGGCGAAGAAAAAGAGGCCACATTTTGAGGTACATCCCTCGGTCGTTTATCAACTGGGGGAGAGCCTAATCAGTGACGCAGTCCAGGCGCTGATTGAGTTGGTTAAGAATTGCTACGATGCTGACTCGTCATACGCGAAGGTCACAATCGATACGGAGGGAAAAGCGACTGTCGAAGGGGCCATCTATCCTGCAAAGGAAGGACAGATCATTATTGAGGACGATGGGCATGGGATGGACTTTGCGGATATTGAGTCAGGCTGGTTGATGATCTCAAATCGAAAGAAGCGTGATCTAAAGCAAGCGAAAAGAACGACTCCTGGCGGGCGAACACCACTGGGTGATAAAGGGCTCGGCCGGCTCGGTGTGCAACGACTCGGGGAGAATCTAGAGCTATTCACCAAGTCTGCAAAAGAGCCTGGATATCATGTCGCCTTCTCTTGGTTGGATTTCGAGACCGCACCTCGGTTGGAAGATGTCGACATCCATCTGAGCGAGATCGTATACCCTCACCAGCATGGCACCAAAGTGGTTGTCTCCGGCCTTCGCGAACCGGATTTATGGCGTGGCCAATGGGCTATCAAACGCCTGGAGCAAGAACTCTCTAGAATGATCTCGCCCTACAAGCAAATCCGGCATTTCATGGTGGTTGTCGAGGTAGACGGGAAGCATCTGGAATGGCTTGAGATAAGTGACAAAGTTCGTGAAATCGCTCCGGTTAGGTACAGCCTTACCTTTGATGGTACAAACTTTTTCATCCATGGCCATGCACGGCTGGACTTCTTCCGGCCATCATCCCCGAAAGAGGCCGAGCAGTTCGCATTAATCGCCGAATCGGACAACGGACAGTCATTCTATAAATTTCTTCACGGACAAAAATTGGCCAAGACGATTGGTTTGAACCAGTCACATGCGAAGCAGTGGTTCTGTGAGTTCAGATGGAAGAAGGCGCTGAGTGATCTCGATAAAGTGGAACGTCAGAATTCTAGCGGGGGGGTGGTAGCCAACCCCGGGCCATTTGCCGGAGAAGTTGATTCCTTTGACCTTGGCACATCCATATTTCAGCAGCAGACTGTCTTTGACCGGATAAGTGAGTATCGTAAACACATTAAGGAATTAAGTGGCATTCGCGTGTATCGTGATGGATTCGCGATTCGTGTTGACCATGACTGGCTGAAATTGGGTGCTCAGTGGACTTCTGCAACTTCCTACTATGGCCTGAAACCAGATAATACCCTTGGGTACATCGCTCTATCTGCTCGTGACAACATGGAGCTAGAGGAGACGACAGACCGCGAAGGCTTTAAAGTCTCCCCATACTACCGAAATTTTTACGCACTACTAGAAGAGTTTAAGAAGTTCACGATAATTACGCACGAGTTCTTTGGCCGATCATGGGCAGAATTTCGTAAAAAAAGAAACGAGGAGTTGGCAAGAGTCGATTCCCGGAAGACCTTAGAGGATATCTCCCAAACAATCAAGAGAGGATTGGCAGAGGCACCAGCGCATCAAAAAAACCTGGACGCATTGAAGACAAGACTAATTGCTAGCACGTCGGAATCGAGGGCAGTCGTCTTAAAGTTGCAATCTGCGAAAGAGATAACGCCGGTGCTCCGCAAGAAAGTCACCGAGGCACTGACTGCTCTGGAACCGCTGCTCGAAGAAACCAAGAACGCTATTGGAAGATTGTCTACCTACCTCGAAGATGTCGGAGAACTTCGCAATATGGGACAGGTCCTTGATGATCGCGTTAATGGCTTGCGCCGACAGATGGACGACATGTATGAGACAGTCGCTCTAGGCTTAACAGCCGAAGCCCTATCTCATGAGGTGTTCAATGTGGCCGACCAGCTTGCGAGAAGGACCAAGTCCGCACAGAGCGCTATCATGAAGAAAGGCATAGCCGACCGTCCGATCCTTGCCTTCATCGAGTACGTTCATTCCGCTGTCATGGCACTCCGTAAGCAGATGTCCTTCCTGTCGCCTTCGCTCCGGTACGTGCGTGAGCAACGACACGAGATCGATATATATGAGTTTACGGCGGAACTTGCTGAATTCTATAGCGAACGTTTGGCCAAGAACAAGATATCTATGCAGGTGGCGTGCACAGATAATGCTCCTTTCGTCGTTCGGATGAACAGGGGCAAATTGACGCAGGTCATCGACAACTTTGTGTTGAACAGCGAGTATTGGCTCAAGGAAGACATTGTGCAGAAGCGACAGAAAAGTGGTGTAATTATCCTAGATATCGCTAGGCCGTTTGTTCGTATTTACGATGATGGCAGCGGTATCGACCCCGGCGTGGAACATGCGATCTTTGAACCATTCATATCCGCAAAGGCAAAGGGTCGGGGTCTGGGGCTGTTCATTGTTAAACAGCTTTTGGACTCTGAGGGATGCAGCGTGGGATTGCTTCCTGAGCGCAACAAGCGTCGGCGTATGTTCAAGTTCCAGATCGACCTTCGGGGGGCGTTCCATGAATAGTAAAGACGCCTTTATCCAAGCACGGACTGCTGTGGAAAGCATCTTGGGCGCTCTTAACGTGGCTCGTGTCATTTGTGTTGACGACATCTATGGTGATGATGAACTAGCCCTGGAGGAGGTAATAGCTGCTGCTGTGGGCCTGGACGTGAACGATTTGAGTAGGGCGATACCGGAACTGGGCGAGAATATTCCGGATGATCCCGATGTACGTCGGCAAAAGATACGTGAATTGTGGAACCGACTGGATCCAGAAACCCGAAGGAAGCGGGCCAATACGTTGCTAGTCGCGACTGGAAGACACGTTGGTGATAAGACTGACGATCCTGCATACGCATCAATTCTGAGCAAGCTGATCCCGAATGACAAACTAGTCACGCTCTCTCCTTCGCAGTGGGAGGAACAGAATAAGGAACTACTGAAAGCCGATGACGATCAGCGTACCCTCTTTCTCTTCGATCGCGACTTTTCAGATGGTGGTGGCGACAGCGAGGGTGGCATTAAGATCATTGCCTCTCTGCTCGCGAGGAGTGATACGTGTGGCCTCATCTGCGGCCTTCTGACACACACAGTAACGCCGGAGAATCAGATGGAGCATTGGGACGCCCTGAGCGAGACCCATGGCATTCCCAAGGATCGGTTCGTAGTGATCCCGAAGCAGCACCTTAACGAGGACCCGATACTTTTCGCTCAGACACTGAAGTTTGCAGCGTTGTGTCCTGACTTCACGGAACTGAAGCAAAGGACTAAAGAGATCATTGCAGAAGCCGCATCCACGGCAGCGAGTCGTGTCGACAAAGTGAGCATATTCGATCTAGATCACATCGTATTCCAAGTCTCCGACCAGGAAGGACTTTGGGAACCCGATATGCTGTTTCGACTTCATTCGCTATACCATCGCCTTGAATCACGACGTTTGGCGTACGAGGGAGGGACATTAGAGGCGATTGCGGCAAAACTCAGGGCTGTTAGCGCGATTCCGACGAAATGCACCAAGTTCACCCCACCTTCCAATGCTTGGGAAATCCAACGCCTAGAGCTGTATGAGTCCGATCCTTATATTAATCAGAATCATCTTCCGCTTGAGGTCGGAGACATCTTCGAGCGGGTTGGTACGATCAGTCGCAAGCGGTACATCTTGTTAGCTCAGCCATGTGATCTGATGGTTCGAAACGATGGCAAGCGTCATCCTGAACTAGACCGGATTCCCCTGGCCGAAGTTGTGTGTACTAAGAAAGAACCCGGCTACTCAGAGAAACTACCTTACTTCGGCTCATCCCCCGCGGAAAAATGGTACGTCAAGCTGAAACTCGTCCACCAAGTGCCTGTTTGCATCCTTGACCTATGCGTCTTAAACGTTGACGGGGTCGCGAGACTGATCGTTGGGGGCGCTCCCCCTTCCAGCATTCGTCCTGCATGGAGGAATCGCCATTACGAGCTGGAGCGCCGCATTAACCGCATTATTCAGAAGGCGGACCGCCTTGCTCGTCTTGCCACCAACCCCAATACGGCTTATACGCAAGAAATTAACAACGTGTTGTTCAACGACGGATTATTCGAAGGTAGCCTGGAAGAGGCTAATGGAACCCGAACAGTGACATACAACTGCAAACGTATTAGGCGGGTTTCCCGCGCGAGGGCGATTGGCTTGCTAATTGCGTACACGTCATTCTTAGGCAGACCTGCGTATGACCGAGACTTTGATTAAATGATTACAAATTGAAACGATAGTGTGTAATGTTGCTCGTAATTGCTATGCTTGAGCAACTGAGGTTACCTACCGTCTTTTTTGTACTTTTGGTCAAAGATCATGTATTTGCTATTCAGTTCTTCGTTCTTCTGAAGACATAATAAATAGAGTGATTGAGCGAACAGGACGTAAAGTAACTCCATATTATACGATGGCTGGTAATGCTTTTTTTTAAGAGGATGGTTATACAGTTTACTCCAAATATGCAGCAACAATGTGTTACACCCGACTCAATCTTCTTTTTAAATATTTCGCAAAAAAACAAGACACCGAGCAGCCTCGAGGATTGAAAGCGTTCATCGATTATCGTCGCCACAAATATGCGGAATGGACGGCAGGAATGCCTCGAAGCGAGCCGGTAACTGTAACGTATCTCGAGCTTTTCGGCGAATTTCGCGCCAAGAAGAGCAACCAAAGCTTCTAACTAAAAGTGAGACTCCTGGTCAAATCGCTCAAGAAATCGTTTTGCGTTTTTATTTGCTCTCTTCAAGCAAAGGAATACTAGATTGGTTTGGCGGTGGGAAAAAAATTCTGAAAAAACGTTAAAAAAGACTTGACTTTAAAAAACAATATTGCGTGAGCACCTTTTGAAAAACGAATCAGGAGGTGCTCTGATGGTAGAGTTTAGCGTACCTGCAGCAGGCGGGAGCCGGGATGAGTTTCGGTTTTCGGTATCGGGACACATGGTGCTGGTGGCGGGAAGCCGTCACCTGGAGGTAGACGGCAGGACCTGCCGGGGTCTTTTAGAAGGATTTCACCTGGCGGGGTTTCACTTCTTTCTAGGCTGCGCCCGTGGGGTGGACAAGAGCTTCCGCCGGGCTCTGGCGGAAAGCTCCTTTCGCAAAGAGGGCTTTGTGGCCTGCGCCTTTCAAAGCCGGGCTTTGCGCGAGCGGTCCCGGGGGCTGTACGCCCAGCTGGTGGTTCCGGAAGGACTGACTCCGGCAGCGGCGTTGCGCCGCCGCACGTTGTGGATGGTAAAGCGCTGCTCTTTGGTAGTCCTATTCCCCGAGAGCCCCTTGAACGGCATATGGGGTCCGGGCTCCAAGTTAGTGTTCCGTTCGGCCATGTATCACTTAAAGCCCGTGCTCGTGGTATCGCGTAAAGCGCCGAAGGCCTCGGTGCACTACCGGGTGGTGGCAAGCGACCTGTTCGGCGTGGTACGGGGCTTCTGGGTGGTGCCGCACCTGCTTAAAGAAGGGGGGCTGTGCGATGAAGAGTGGTAAGCGCGACTTTCATCCGCAGATAACTCTGGCCTCCTCTGAGAGGCAGAAAGACGAGCGGGATCCGGCCATCGTAATCAAGCCGGTAGCCGGAAGGAAAGGAGAGTACCTGGCCTACTGCCGTTCGGCCTATCTCGATGCAACCTATGCCGTTTACTTCAAGGACAGCCTGATGGGCGGTCTGGCGCTTCACAGCTTTATCAAGATGGTCGAGAGGAAGTACGAAGACCAATCGATCCGTGTGCTGGTCTCCGAGGAAGAGCTGCTCTTCAAAAACGAAGCGTTGCTTGACGTACTGGCGGATACCCAAACCGATAAACGAGAAAAGCGTGCCGGATGAGGGGATTTCCGGACGCCCCCGGGCCCTCCTGCCCTGACGTCCTGTCAGGGCGAGAGGGCCCAAGATTCCCTTACCCCCACCCAACATGGATGTTGGGTGGGGGACGGATGCACGGGCGGGTTACGATAGATGATGGCCCGTTTGGGGCCAGAGCCATCTGTATGAAGCGGTCCTTAACGTGTTCTGGCAAAACTGCTATCATAATTCATATCACGTAGGACGGCGCGATTATGGTGTTTCCGCTTACGCTTGAGCAAATCGATGCGGCAAATCGCATACACGATCAGTTATCTGATTGGGCTCTTGTTGACCGCTCTTTAGACCTGCTCTCGAAGTCCTTTCCCGAATTTGACCTGGAGTCTACTCTTCTAAAAGCCGCCGCTGTGAACGAGCTCTACTACACAAATGTCTTTGCAGTTGTTCGAGTGGCAGAACATATGTCACAGATTTTGATTGAGCCTGGCAATATGGAGCCCAGCCTTGTTGATCGGTTGGCTACTGTCTCCATAAAAGAAGGAAAGCCTCCTCGTCGTTTTGTAAGCTTTGCATCGAAGTTCGCACACTTCTTCATCGCTGCAAACCGTTTCCCGATTTATGATTCATATGCACTTCGAATGATTAAGCTCCACCTGGGAGTTCGGAAAGACATTTGGAAATCCAGTGGACCCTACACAGAATATGCTGAGATGTTTAGAACACTGAAGAACCAGGTGTGTCCGAATTATACGAACCGGCAGCTGGATAGGTATCTTTGGATAGCAGGACAATATTTAGCATGGGAAAAAAACCGCAAAGCACAGATAAATGGAGAACTCCGGCAAATATTTAAAAATCAAAAATATCAGAAGCAGCTAACAAAGATTGTAGAGACTAAGAAAAACGAATAGGTTGGCTCAGGCATTCATTTGCCGACATGCGAAGATACCGCATATGCTTGCCAGCTCTCAGTTTTTGAGAATGCCTTTCACCAAACGCCAAACAGGCACATTGTCGAGTTTTTAGCTCTTGTAAATGAGCTCTTCAGCGAAAATGGATGTGGCCCAACACCCA
>SDBT01016833.1_pt1 | contig 11562 bp, 8 predicted proteins | sample 2277101 | NCBI WGS metagenome assembly SDBT01 (sample SAMN10404973, study PRJNA504765) | marine sediment metagenome | isolation source: marine sediment core GS10_PC15, 103 cmbsf | place: Arctic Ocean: Southern Knipovich Ridge | collected 2010
CGCTGAAACTCAATTCCATAGATTGGTTGAAAAACCGAATTCCAATCTTTTGATAGAGAAATTTGCGGTTTAAATTTTTTCAGCACTTCTTGCGAAACTTCTTTCATTGGTTTTTCAGCTGTTACTGATATTCGTTTCATGTCAAGAACCCCACGCATTGAATCAGAAAGCAACCATGGCTGCAATTTACCATAACCATACACGGTAAATAAATCTAATAAATATAATGATCTTTCCTTTGATTCCTTTGAAGGTGGTATATAAAATTGCCGCGCAACAAATGGACGAAATAACTCAATGGTAAGCAATTCCGAAGCATCATTTATTTTATACTGCCGTTGTTTCAGGAATTTTTCAAATTCTTCAAATAAGTTGCCTGAAATTCCCATGTTTTTTTGCACGCGCCCTAACAGCTGCTGCATAATTTTTTTCCAATCCCCTTCTTGTAATTGTCCCTCACCCACAAATTTCTTTTTGGCAAAATCGTAAATAGCATTGAGATTTATTTTTCCTTCTTCACTTGCAAGAGCAATTTTAATTGTGCCATCAATACCATCGATATCTTTTTTAAGCTTAAATTCTTGCCATTGATTCAGTGCGGGAAAAATGCGGGAAAAAAAAGCTGCTCCCTCTTGCGAAGCCTGATCAGCTTGGGTTGGGGCCTCATTTTTTGCGGGTTCTTTTTTTTCTTTTTCCTTTTTTTCAACAAATGCCAATTGGCTGATTGCAATTTGGATGCCACTCATTGCAAGTTGTTTTGCCTGCTCCCGCTGATACATTGTGGTAATGAATGGGACAAATAACGATCCTCGTTGATAGATAGCGGTAATTAAAACAGTAGCTACAGATATGAGCATCAGAGTTAATGGAATAATAAAACCAGAGCGTTTTTGATTCATGAGTTATTTAGCCTTTTTGCATCTTTTTGCTCATCCTTCTTTTGCTCTTCTTTTTTTATTGGAGGTTGTTCATACTCACTTGCTTTATAGGCAATTGGTATAGTGAGTTTAAATGATCGAGCACTTTCAAAAACACTATCCCATAAGGAAACTTCAATCTCAAGCTGATGAGGTAGCTTTACCGGTTCTTTTTTTTGTAATTGTGGTTTCTTTTCCTGCTCTTTTTTTTGTTCCGATTGCCACTCGAATGTTCTTTTATAGATGCGTTTTACGTGCGTTTTTTCTTCCGCCTTTTCCTGCTCAATACTCACAAATTGAACCGTTAAATTTTGAATACCATCAATCATGGGAAAAGAACGAAACTCTCCCTGCGCATCTCTTGTATAGGCATCAAACAAAAGATTGCTCGTTCCTTCCTGACGGAAAAGAACATATGAATTTTTACGTTTTTCATCAGGTACCACTCGATATACAACCCGCGCTGCATGGGGTTTTATTTTTACATCTTTCACGCCAAAAAAAATTTGCAGCGGATTGGAGGTAATAAAAGTGAGGATATCCAATCGGCCTCCATCACCTTTACTTTTACCATAAAAAACTTTTTCTAACGGCTTTATTTGCTCCTTTTTTGCAGTAGATGTTTGTACAACATCAATCTGCGCTGGAACAAAGGCCCCCATCACATCTCGTTCCATTTGATTTTGCAAAATCGCAAGCCGCCCATAAACACTTGAAAGTGTATTTACTGTTTGTTGCACCCGATTTATTTGAAAAATTGTGATAAGCAACCCGGTTGAGATAAATCCCGCAATCAGGGTACTGATCAATACTTCAAGCAATACAAATCCACGCCTCATGATTGCCTCAGTTCTGGCTTATATATAAAGCTTACAATGCGTGCTTCTGGACTTGTTTCCTGTATTCCTGATGCCACCACTTCCTGCTTGAATAAACGGTTAACTTTAGCAAGAGATGATTGCGCTGGAATTGGCTTCAATGTATAACGCACCATAGTCATTGGCCGCTCTTGCTTTTTTTCAAGGGAATAATCAGTACTTTGTACCGGCTCCTGCTCTTGCGCCACATATAAAAAATGTTTTGCAAATACCAATCGAGCAAATCGTTCACTCATTCGAGCCACCGCATTAAAAACATTCGTTTCTAAAAGAAACATAGGAGTTAATACCATCCCCATAATGGCTACAGCCATCATCGCTTCGATCAAGGAAAAACCAGAGTTACTTTTGAAACGTATCATATTCTTTAAATTGAGCTAAAAATGGATTTAAAACGAGGCCAAATTGGCGAGGCTTATTTTCTATTACATCTTCCTTATCAATCCCATTAATCGTTACTTGTTGTGTCATGCCATCAGGAATAATATAGAACCAAATTGTTTCGGCACCACGGCCGGTAAACCGTTTCATTTCATCAAATCCTTCAACCAAAAACTGTTTGATACTAATTGAATTTGGCCACGTCATTGTAGTATCAGAGCCTTTGACCGGTTCAAAATCAAGTTTTTTTACTGCTGGCGTTTTTGTTATATTTCGTTCAATGCTCGCTTTTCTCTCCTTGAAATTAAATAATACTCGATGCACTTCTTGCGTAATGATTGCTTGTTGCCACGCAAACTGCACCAATGAATTTAACCGGGCTACAAACTGTTTACGCTCATAGCCCGGTTGTTGCCGAAACATGGGAATAATTGCTGCCATCATTATTCCAATAATAGCAATCGCAATTAATAACTCAATAAGGGTAAACCCTTTTTTACCTATCACGCCAAGCTTATTTTGCTAATTTTGCCAGGCATCAATACGGCCTGCTTTGCCGCCGGCCTTTCCTTGGGGGCCGTAGGAGAATAGTTCATAAGGATTTTTGCCATCCGGTGTTGGTCGATACACAAAGTTACGATCCCACCCATCTTTTGGAATTGGTTTTTTCAAAAATCCTGCTGCAAGCATATCTTGCAAGGATTTTGGATACTCCCCTTTTTCTGCCTTATAATTCATCATCTGAACTTTCAAATTCTGGAGTGAGGTCTTGGTTGCAGTTCGCCTTGCATTTTCAAGAAATGTCATGGCAAAATAAATCGAACCACCTGCAAGCAACCCTATAATTGTAATCGCAATCATCAATTCAATGAGGGTAAAACCTTCCCGAAAAGTCTTTAACCTGCGATCTTTTATCAATAATGCGTGAAACATAATTTCTCCCTGAGTTATAGTTACATCCCTTCTAATCCAAATGCTTGGCCGCCCTGCATAATTGGGCTTGCAATCGCCATAATAATAAATCCAACAACTACCGCCATAAATACAAGCATGATAGGGCTGAGCATTCCGGTTGCTTTATCGATGAGTTCACTCAATTCGGCTTCGTAGTTTTTGGCAACTGTTAATAACATCGTTCCCAATTCACCCGTTTCTTCACCCGTTTTAATTAAGTAGATTGCAACCGCTGGAAAAATATTAGTTTGCTTCAAATATTGTGCGATCTTACCCTGCTTTATAATTTTATCTCGCGCTTCTTTCAAGGTTTTAGCCAATATTTGATTATCAATAATTTTAACTACAATATCTAATGATTCTGCTAAGTTTACGCCACTTTCGATAAGCAAGCCGAGCGTATAACAAAATTGAACCACAGCATTTGTTTTCGTTACATATTTTACGATGGGTAACTTGAGTTTAATCTTGTCAAAAATATAGGAACCTGATGCAGTGCGTTTCCAATATATAAACCCACTAATAAGCGAAATAATCACGGCGATTACAACGATAAAATATTTCTTAATAATAGTAGAGGCTATCATCATTATTTTAGTGGAGGTGGGCAGCTTTTCCCCTTGAGCCTCAAATAATCCTTGCAATTGCGGTACAACTGCTGTGAGTAAAATAACAACTACCCCAAGTGCAATAACCAACTGAATGATTGGATATTGAAGCGCACTACTAATTTTTTTCTTAATTGCCTCGCGCCGTTCTAAATAATCGGTTAATCGAATAAGAATTTCATCGAGCTTTCCGCTCGCTTCTCCCGCGCGCACAAGCTGCACATAGATGGTATCAAAAGCTTTGGGGTATCGTTGCATAGCATCAGCAAGCGAAATACCTCCTTTTACCTCATCTTTGATGGTAATTAAGATAGAGTGAAGGCGCCCTTCAAACTGTTCAACTAAAAGTTCAATTGCCTGTAAAAGTGGTACTCCTGCTTTCAGCAGAATTGCAAGCTGTTTGGTAAAAAGAATTTTTTCTTTGAGTGAAACACCCCTTGTAAGCAATCGTTGCAGTATACCCATCCGTGATTCTTCCGTGGATAAAATAATGGAAATGGGATATAATTGCTGATGCGTAAGCTGTTCTCGAACCGCCGTTTTGGACGAGGCATCCATAATCCCTTTTACTTTTTTACCTTCTTTGGTAAATGCCTCATAGGAATATAATGCCATGAATCATCCTTGACCTTATCATTCGTATGTCTATTACTATTCTTATTGAAGAATAAAATCATTTCATGATACGATATAGTGCAATATAGATCACTGTAGCACAAAGGGGACACAAATGAAACGTATATTAATTGGGACAATTTTAAGTGCATTGATCGCAGGATCATGTCTAGCCGTAAAAAAAGAAAATGAAAAACAGCCAATCCTGCAACCGCAGCTGCCAACAGCCGCTCATTTATTGCAGTCAATTTCACGCGATTTACAAGATCCTAAGTATCGCCAAGATATTTTACCAAGCAACTTCTCTTATCTCGTTCAACTGCTTGATTATGGGGTAAAAACAGATCAAAATCGTGAATATGCCCAAAATGTCTTTAGTCTATTTAGCAAATTGCTCAAAGGATCTGAGTACGTAAATTCGTATGTGTTTTCTGGGCTGGTTGAGCAAATGGCTGGACTTTTAAAACATTATTTTTCTGGCTACAAGCTTGAATCTTCAAGTCAGCTCATTTTAGCAAACGATCTTGATATGCTTGAACGGCTCCAGCAAACAGTAACAAGCATCGTATACACGAAATTTGCACAAGATTTTACTTCCTGTAAAACCAATCCAGAAAAGTTTCTTAATGATCTGGCACAAAGAATTGTGACTGCAACTGCTCAAGAAGTGAGCATGGAGCAGCTGCGCCAAATTGTTATTCGATTTTTGGAGGTTGGACTTGCCAAACTGGTCTGGAGCCCTCGCGATGAAGAAAAAAGTTGGGATCTCGTCAAAAAAATATCACATGATCTCGCATCGCTCATGGAATATAATATTATTGATGATTTAAATGATGTTGATGAGCTTTTCTGGACGCTGGTACACCGCTATCGATACTTTTTAGAACTTCATAGCACCGATATGTCCGTCGCTTTTTATCAAAAATTGAAAACAGACATTCGGCAGCAAAAACTTCTTTTATTTAATCTTGAGGAGCAGGAATCATTCTTGCAAACAAAAGCTGCATGTCTTTTAAATACAGTACTTGCGCAAGAGGCTAAAAAGCGGGCCTATGATATGCCAAGAGCAGCACAACTTTCCTAGTCCAAAATTCTGTTTTCTATGTACCAATCTTCATTTTTGGTAATAGGAGCTTATTGATAATTTGACCAGTGCTCTTGATTGGATCCTTAAAATCAAACTCAACATTCGTTGTATAAACAGTAACTTTTTTCTGACCTGGAATATTAATCTCTATAAAGAGCCTTTTGATGAGCGGTATTTTGCCTTTGGCAAGATCTGTAGCTTTAACCCCGCCAACTAGTTCTTTAACTTTAAATATTGAAGTTCCGGCTTTAATTGCTTTGAGCGTTTTTTCAATGGTACTAAAGGTTGCTTGTACAGCCTTTTTAAGAATTTTTGCATCACCAAGCTCTTTGGTTGCCTTCGCTGCAAGTCCAACAACGCCTTTAACTATTTTTTTCCCTGGTTTTAACAATGTTTTTAAATATGTCTCTTGAGCAGCAAGTGCAGTGCCTTGCGCAGTAATTTCGGCCGCCGTACGTGCGCATACATCTGCCTTCCTATACCAAGCAGCTTTTTTACATTTTTTCTTCAAGCTCTTAATTTTTGCTTTTATCCGAGAAATTGTAGCTTTTGTTTTGGCAATCCCTTTGTCTACCTTACTCATACCTCCTTTTTTTGCTTTTTGGAGTTCGCCAGACAATTTGCCAGACAATTTGGCTATCTCTTTTTCAGCCTTATCAATATTTTGCATTGCTTTTTTCTTGAGGATTTCAAGTGCTGGAAGTGCCTGCTTGCTCAGATATTTATCAAAATCATCTTTAAAACTGAATCCAACCTGCATTTCTTTCCACTTAAGTGGATCAATATTAATATTGTACACAATCCCAAACCCTAATGCTCGTGATTCAACGCGCGCCTTAAAGCGCCAGAGTGCATATTTGATATCAACTTGGCTTTTGAGCGCTAATGCGGGCATTTCAAAAAGACCGGTTACCGTCAATGCATTATTCATAGGATGCCATTTTTTCTTTTTATCAAATTCAAAACTTGCATATGGCCCATCATCTGTGGTGCCATATTTGGCATCTCTTCCAGCGCCAGTGAATTGGAAAATAGTTTTACCGCCGAGTGTTAATTTTACTGGTGGCATCCATCCAACTCCCGTGAACTTCAATTTTTCAGTACTTATATCAATAAGCATCCCAAATTGTTGATCAAATAAGGTGGCAATTACACTTAATGCAAACCCTTGTTCAATTTTCCGTGCCGCAACCGCACTTTCCCATGGCGCAAATCTACCTTCTACTCGTTCTATTTTTATTGGAGGAATCGCATCTTTTGGTACCTCATTGACTATTTTTGTTCTTGCTGCTGCCTGTGTTAGCAAATAAAGCAAGTTCGTAAAATCGATGTTTTTACCAATAACATTAAAGATGAAATCAACACCTTTTCTTACTTCAAGCGAGACCTTACCCCACACTTCCAATGATGTGCGCGCATCAACCTTGCCTAAATCAATACGGCCACGCATGCCAATACCACTAATCGGTATACCAGCAAATATGAGAGCTGCTTCAATAGCGGGATCAATAACAAATTCAATTCCAAAATCACCAATTGCCAAATATGACATTTCAATCATAGTTGGCAGTTTACCACCAAAACTAACTTTACCTGAGACTAGGTCAACTGAACCGAAGGCTTGGAGTACAAGCGGTGCTTTTTGCGTTCCAATAGTAAGTTGCATTCCATTTTGGATAAATATATTTTGATCCTTTATCCCGAGCGCTAATATTGCCACAAAATTATCTGTCGTAACTTTTTGCAAAAAGTTACTAAAATCTGAAGGAATCTGCTTTATTTTTTGAAAATCAATACCCAGGCGAATAGGGATAACCACTTTGGTTGAAATAGCTGTAAATTCGAATGGCAGATGAACCGCAAGCTGCACCGGCTTTTTCATATCAACTATGATAGATTTAAGCTCTTTTGCTTGATCTTTGAGCTTGCCAAAAGCTGCAAATGGCCCTTTCAGATCAATCAACGATACAAGGGTTAAACCTTTGGAAATAAAGACACCATCATAATTGGTGTGTTCAAATTCTGAGATCACAAATTGTGTCTTGGGTAATGAAAAGAGATCCAACATTTTCAGCTGTGGAAAAATTTGAGATATCTTATAATTGGATGGAAACTCAATCGTGAATGAATACACGTGTTTTAAAAACGGACTTTCATACATCATGAGCGTAGCATCAAGTTGCAGTTGGCCCATCTTTAATTTTCCTGTAAATTCAGCTTTGCCTTTATATTCATCTTCAAGTGAATGAACGCTTTCAATTTCTTTATTTCCTTTATATTTCGGCTGCGTCAGAGCAAAAATATTATTGAATTTAGTAAGAAATTGCGGAGGAATATCACCTAAAAGACCGGGAAGAACTTTATTCAAATAAACCGGTTTACCTTCAGATTCAGCTTTTTTAAATACTTTTTTCAAATCCTCAAGCACTCCTCCCAATTGCTGTTCTTCTTTTCCCCTTTTGCCAACCTCTAAAGCGATTCCTTTTTTTGGCTTTTTCTCAACCTTTTTTTCTGATGCAAAGCTGGAAGTAACCATTGAACCTATAAACCCTAAGCAAATCACCAACTTTTTTATATTCATCCAGCTCTCCCGCAATTTTCAGTTAAACCATTTTTGGAATACCCGTTAATTTTTCAACCTTAATGCCAGTCATTAATTTTTTAGCAATATCAGCAGCACTACTTTTTGCGTTTTTAAAATCAAACTGCACATCGCTTAAACTAACTTTAATCGGCGGTATATCTGGAATGGCGATTTCAACCTCCAGGCTCACCAATCTTGGAAGTTTGCCATCGGCAAGCTCAGATGCACTAAATTGACCAATAGCTTCAGTAACCTTAAAAATACTAAGCCCAGCTATAATCTTATCTATCGCTTTGATTATCCCGGATAATAGCCCAACCACTGATTTTCTAAAGACTTCAGCTTCACTCATAGTTTTGGTTACTTTGGCAAGAGTAACTGTTACAGCTTCGACAACTTTTCGGCCCGGCTTTAGTAGGGCTTCTAAATATGTTTTTTGCACAGCGAGTGCAGTACCTTGGGCGGTAATTTTCACACCCACTTTGGTACAAATAATTGCTTTTTTAATCTTTGATGCATCAGTACATTCTTTTTTGAGTGCAACAATTTTAGCTTCAATTCGAGTAATCGTTGCCTTTGTGTTTTCAATTTCTTTTTGCGTGCTTGTCTCACCAGTTTTTCTTAATCTGGAGATTTCCTTTGATAATTCACCAATCTTACTATCAAGGTGCCCCAATTTATCATTTGCTTCCTCTTTTAAGGAAAGCAATGCGGGTTTTGCTTGCTCTGAAAGGAATTTTTGAAAATCCCCTTTAAAACCAAATCGTACATAAAGCGGATCTCCCATTCCGGCAAATTTTGAAATGTATTTACCTTCTTTGAGCTTCTTTAAAAGTTTAGTCAATTCTTCTTGAGTGGCAGTTGGCTTAATTTTGCCATATAAAGGCGTACCAGAAAGCATATCTGCAAGTTTTCTACCCCCTGGCGTCTTCATTTCATTAATTATTTTTTGTAGTTCTACTTGATAATCAACCGTTTCAACTGCTTTGCCTGTCCATCGCGATACATCAATCGTTGCCCCAAAAACGACTGTAAATTCAGCATACTTAAATTCAAAATCTGCGGTAAAAACCCCTAAACTGAGCCCAAAATCAACCTGTGTATTTAAATTAATCGCAGGAATATCCAGCGCTCCTTTCATACCAAAAATTCCTCGCATTGCTGCTGTGGGACTCGAGAAATCAAAATCACAAAATAGGTTTACCCCATCAACTAGTTTTTGTGTTATTGGATCGATACCACTTCCCGTTAATGAGAAAATGCGTTTACCCTTAATTTTTAAATCAATTGGAGGCATATACCCCATTCCATTTGCCTTCAATTGTTTATGTTTGATATCAAATGAAAAACCGAACTTTTTATTAAAGAGATTTGCCTCTAACGCAAAACCAAACCCCGCGTAATATTTTTTATTGGCAATCATGGTATCTTCCAGCACCAAGTACCCTTTCAAGCGATCAATATTCATAACCGGTACTTTGTCAGGCGGCAGTTGTCTGACAATGCCGGATTTGGAAAGCACCTTGTTAAAGAGGGTGACTAAGTTACCAAATTGTAAATTGGTTGCTTCAGCTTCGAGAATAAGATCTGGAATCTTTGACCCTGAAACACGTGCACCTCCGGCAATATTCAGCACTACTTGATCATCCCCTTTTTTTCCCAAATCAATTTGCCCATTTAAGCCAAGGCCGGTAAATGGCAAACCAATCAAAGCGGCAACCGGCAATAGTTCGTCATCAAAATCAAATTGAATACCAACATTGCCAAGTGCAATAAACTTAAGTTCGAGCATAGAGCGCATACGAGCACCTAATGAAACGCCTGTTGGCTCAAGAATACCAATCATACTCAAACGAATTGGCTCAGGCTGTGTACCCAAAACCAAACGCATACCGCTCTCTATGGTAAAAGAAATATTTGGTGGGGGCGTAATGATGAATTCAAAATCATCAGTGGTAATTTGTTTAATAATAGCAGTAATTGATTTGGGCATTTTTAGAATTTTGGTTAAATCTATGCCAAATCTGAGCGGAATATTGGCGGTGAATGAAGTTTTCGTTATATCCTTTGGTATCACTCCTTTTAAAAAGATCGGTTCAATCCTCACAATTAATGATTTCAGCTGTTTTTCTTTTTTCATTAAATCATCAATAATTTTAAGCGGCCCTGAAAGATCAAGCTCTGCAACAAAGTTAAAGCCCTTTTCAACGCTATACCCAGCGGGATCAAAATATTCAAAACTTGAGAGCACAAACTTTGCTTTTGGTAGTTTCAATGCATCGAGTTTTGTAAATTTTGGAAACATGCTAGAAAGCTTATAGGCTTCGGGAAGCTCAACCGCCAAACTATATTGCATTTTGCGACTCATATCTTCAATCACATACATGGTGCCTTTAACTTCAAACTGGTTAAATTGCATGGTACCGGTAAATCCAAGCCCTTTTATAATGTCAAAACCGGTAGGCATTTTTAAAATTTTCATATTCTTCATGGCAAGTTTTTGATTGAAAATTTTCACCGCAGCGTCTGGAATTGGAATTTGTTCCAAAAAATCACCAACAATGCCTGAAAGCATTTTCGAAACTTCAGGGTCGGTTGATATTTTACTTTTCATCTTCCCGAAAAACCCTTTTGCTTCAGCTTCTATTTTTGGCGCTTCTTTCCGCAGTTTTTTTAAAGTTTGTTCATAGAGTGGATGCTTTCGATTGGAAGCAATCTTGCAATCATTAAGGCCATCTGCTATTTTTTTGTCAATACCATCTAAATCAGATTGTAATTTAGGAATTTTTTCTTGCTGGTAAGTTAGATTTGCAATTTTTATCTCTTGCACCAATCCTTCTTTTTCTGGCTCCAAAAAAGTTTTAATATGATTTTCTTTGGCATCACAGAGCTTCACTACTTCCTCGGCTTCTTTCTTTTTTAGCTCTTCTTCGCTAATTATGATGCCAAGCTTGCTATCGTACTCCATCTTTTGTTTTGGATCTTGCAGAATTTCACATGCATTTTTGATGAAGGTTATATCTCGATGGAGCTTGGTAACCTCTTTTTTAATTTGTTCTTCTTGCCGGGCGGTTAGCCTTGCAATGTTTAGCTCTTGCTCTCGTTTTTTCTTTTCTGGTTCAAGCTTATTTTTTACCTCAGATAGCCTTGCAATACAGTGTTTTCGAATCATTTGCCCATCAGCGGTGCGTTCTACCCCGATAATTTCGTAATAGTTTTCTTGCGCACTGAGAATGGCGGGACTCAGAATAATGGCTATCCATAGATACCGGATCTTTCTCATTTTTTTCATCTCTTCCTCCGTAAACTATTCAGCCAATTGCATTGCATACCGCAGATATTTATTTTGTTGGCTATCAACAAAAGACGTCAAAATAGCAAGCGTTATTTCAAGAGCGCTTTTCTTTGGTTGTTTGAAATCAAACTGTAAATCTTGAAGCACTACTTCCATCGGCATAGTTGGAATTTCAAGCTTAACAACCAAGCGTACTAATTTCGGCAGTTTGAGATTCATCATATCTTCCCAACTATATTCGCC
>SDBT01016834.1_pt1 | contig 11561 bp, 10 predicted proteins | sample 2277101 | NCBI WGS metagenome assembly SDBT01 (sample SAMN10404973, study PRJNA504765) | marine sediment metagenome | isolation source: marine sediment core GS10_PC15, 103 cmbsf | place: Arctic Ocean: Southern Knipovich Ridge | collected 2010
AGATCTAGTGAAGCAAATTCAGCTCCAAAGCTAGACATAACATTGTAATTATAATCCCATAATTCATTAATTGAATAATTATTATTTTCTAAAGCATGAATTGCTGAATTTGCGGCGTGATATCCAGCTCTCATAGATGGGTCTATACCCCCTCCATGCAAAGGATTAACTTGACATGCAGCATCTCCTATTAACATAATATTGTTATCGGCACAAGACCATAACGGTCTTCTTACAGGAACTACACCCCCTCCTGATGATATTTTTTTAACTTTTGATGTTTTAATAAATTCTTGAAAGACATTTTTTTGATAAAGGTCTTTGACTTTACCTTTACAATCCATAAAAACGCCTAATCCTATATTTAGAGAAGACTCATTTTTAGGAAAATACCAAATATAACCTCCTGGAGCTTTTTCTTGATCAAGGATTATAGTTATGTATTCGGGATCTTGGACTTCTTGATCTGATGGAGAGAATTCAATTATCTCGCGATAACATAGTATGCTATCTTCCTTTGATATGTTTTTTTCGATTATAGAGCTCTTTACTTTTTTTCTTAAAGGGGAATAAAAACCACTTCCATCAATTATGATTTTAGCCTTGAGATCAGTCGATTCTTTATTTTCTAATTTAACTTTCAACCCATTTATTGTTCCATTTTTATACAATAAATCTAATGCAAAAGTTTTATCTAAAAATTGTGTAACTCCAGCATCGATTGCCTCGTCTAACAATCTTTGTCCATATGCTAATCTATTTACAATATATCCTGCTTGTTTAGGATCTACTAGTGTAATAGATTTCTTAAGGTTTGGAGAATAGAGTTTTGCTCCTTTAATATGACAAGATAATTCCTCATTTTTAGGATGAGGGATACCTAAGTAATCGAAAATCTCATTTCCAACAGCATCACCGCATATCTTATTTCCAATCTGATCTCTTTGTTTTCTATCTATTAAACAAACGTCCACACCACTTTTAGCTAGGAATCTAGCAGCTGTGGTACCACCTGTACCCGCACCAACTACAATAACATCAAAGGATTTCAGTATATTTTCCATGACAGTTTGTTTTTATTTTTTTAAATAGTATTTTAAACCAATTTAAGAATTGGAAGAGATTATAGAATTGTTAAAAGATATATTATTAATGTGCTTCCTAAGGGAACCGTTAGATCATCATAAGTACTGGGGGAAAGTAGTTCTATTACAGTAGCAATACAACTAGTAATTAAGGAATATATTATAATTGTATCAATAGTTAAGGATATTTGAATATCTGAAATTAGTAAACCAAACAAGTAAAAGGAGAGAAAACATACTAAGAAAGAAAAACCAAAGAATGTTAATGAACCTTCTAGAGTACGATTCGAATTTGTCCAATTAAAACTAATACTAATTTTTCCCCAACGTTTACCTATTATAGAAGCCATAGTATCAGCTATAATCATAATTAATATACCTGCGATTGGAAAATAAAATTGACTTGGAGCGAATATTCCAAAAATAAAAACTAAAGATGTAATTGAGAGGCTATAAAAGAAAGGGCCTTGAAGAAAAGCTCTTTTAAGACGATCTTCTTGTTCTTCAGAAATCGCATCATATAGTTCTTTTAACTGTTTTACTTTTGTTTCTTTTGAACTTAAAAATACTAATACAGTAAGGGTACCAGCAAGAATAGTTGGCCATAATGACCAAGAATAAAATGGAGAAGAGAGTATAGATAATCCCGCAAATAAATGCACAACTTTTCTAGCAGTAAATTTAGTGATAATTTCTTTTTTGTATAGGATTAAAGGTATAAAAATTGTTAATAATACATATAAGAATGTAATTCCTACGACTCCGAGATCTATGAGAAAATTATCGATTAAGGAGGGCATTTTTGTATCAAATTGATTGAATAATAAACCAAAGAAGTATTCTTACTTTAAAGACTTAATTAAAGATAAAGATTTTACGATTGTTCCGAATTTTAAAAGTAAGAAAGATTGTTAAACATAAATTTGAGAAATTTTTTTTAAACATTTAAGTGTAAATAATTGATTAGAAAGAAAAAAAAGTGATTAAAGAAGTTAGAATAATATTTAGAGGGAAAATTGAATTAAATTATCATCTGGAATGGCAAATAATGAAATAATTTTTTACTTGATCTCCCAGATTTAAATGATAATTTTTATTGTAAAAATAGATTTTGAATTTTCCTCTATGTTTTTTTTATTTTTGGAAGAAACTCTGTATATCTATTCATCAGGTTTAAGTATTTTCTAACTTTTTTTCTGAAGGTTCTATTCATAAAAATAGGATCGGGTAATGAAAAATGACGACAAGCTATTATTCCCATAATAGAATTCCCAATAGGATTGACATGGAGGCCGTCATTCATTAATTCTGAATAAACTTCAGGTTCATTTTCATATAATGGTAAGAAGTATTTATACTGATCAATTATGGGAATTTCTTTTTCAGTTGATAAATTTCTATTCACTTCTACAAATTTTTTAAAAATACTAAAGCTTTCTGGCATTTTTTTATATAACGGGCAATAGTATGTTTGAAGAATAGGGAGAATCTCTGCTTCGCGAATAATATTTATTATAGTTAATAAATTTTTTCTATATTGATCGACTGGAAATTTTAAAAGAGCATCATTTCCACCAATTGTTATAATTGTAGCATCAGGAGATAAAGAGAGAACATCTCTTTCTATTCTTTTGAGAAGATTTTCTGCTGTTTCACCATTTATTCCTGCATTAATTAGTGTAACATGTCTTCCAATCCATTCCCTCATTGCACAAGATAACCAAGAAAACCAATTGAAATGCCCTAAGGAGTGCCAGTGAAGCTCAGTGTTACTAGAGCCAAAAGCTATTATTCGGACAGGCTTTAGAGGGCTTTTTTTCCATTTAGTTGTTAATTCTTCTAAGAATTTCATGTTTCCTTGTCTTACAAATATATTAATAAATTATCTAACAATTATACCTATTTTTAATTTATAGAGAAATTTAAAATTCACTTTAAATTTTCCCCTCAATTCCTACTTATAAACTTTAAATAAGATTATATAAGCAAAAAAAAAGTAAATTTTTAAGCTATTTTGCATATTGTAATTCAAAATTTGAAATTTGTTTTAAAAGCATAAAACGATAAAAGAAAGTGAAAATATAAAATGGTTGACGAGAATTTAATAAAAGAAATTAAAGAATTGAGGTCTAAAGGTGGTACTGAACCTTCAGATGCCTTGAAATTAGCTGAGTTTATGAAACAACTTGCTGGAGAAAGTGAAGATCTAAAGGAAGAATTAGATGATATGGATCTTACAATTGTCCAATTTGTAGTAACTGATGTTGATTATAAATATTGGATAAAACTTGGAGAAGGAGCTATAGATTATGGAGAGGGGGATGCGGAAGATCCAAGTGTAACAATGAAAGCTACAGGTGCCACATGGGTTGGTTTAAGCTCTGGTGAACTTGATTCTACTAGTGCTTATATGAGTGGAGATTTGCAGATTGAGGGAAATCTTCAAGATGCTATTGCTTATGGAGAAATTATGGCAATGGCTATGGAAGAATTTCCATCAGATTAAAACTCAACACAATTTTGAAACATTTAATTATCTTATTTTAATTTTTTTTCTCTCATTTTTAGTTACTTAGTCATTAATGTATTTCAATCTACTCCTCTTAATCTTTCAGTTCATTTCATACAACAAAATTTATATTTCTTTCCACTTCCACATGGACAGGTGGCATTACGCCCAATTTTTTGTATTTTAATTTGAGATACTTTATTTTTTCCAGAAGCATTCTTAATCCTAGTTGCTATCATTTTAAATCGTGGTAGTGTATGTGAATAAAATTTTTTCCACCCTTTACATAGTTGACTAATAGTTTTTGGAGATTTTTTATCCCCTAAACGAAATTTTTGACAATCTCCATGACAATAATTAACGAATTGGCATTTATGACACTGTGAATTCCATAGAGCTTTATTTTGTCCAAATGTTTTATAGATTGGAGATTCAATAAGATCATCCCAAGTATCGGTAAGAATATTGCCTAATTTCAAATTTTGTTGAACGTAAAAATCACAAGGATAAATACTCCCATCATATTCTACCACAAAATATTGACGACAATCATTTCCCATATGACAAATACTATAACGTCCATAAACTAAATATTCCAGAATCGAATCAAAAATTCTAATGGAAATGCGACTTTTATCTTCTTTATACCATAAATCAAATAATTCACAGAGGAAATTACCCCATTCGTCACCAGAAATAGAAAATGGTGTAGGTTGACCATCTTCATCAAATTCTACGCAAGGTATATACTGTTGAAAATTGAAACTATTTTTTAGTAGAAATTGATAGACCTCCCTCGATTTCTTAATATTTTCACTATTAACTAAAATTAATAGATTAAATTCGACGCTATTTTGTTTTAAACGCTGAATTCCCCTCATCACTAGAGAATGAGTTGGTTTCTTCCCTAAACTTTTTCTATAATAGTCATGAATGTAAGAAGGACCATCAAGACTAACTCCCAGTAGAAATTTATATTCGTTAAAGAATTTAGCGAAAGGAACAGTAATTAGTGTTCCATTTGTTTGAAGTCCATTACTGACTGTTGCACCAGGAGGGGCAAATTCCTTTTGAAGTTCTATAGCGTTCTGAAAGAATTTTAATCCCATCAAAAGTGGTTCTCCGCCTTGCCACCCAAATGCATAATTATTGTTCTGGTTGGTTTGCATATAACTTGATATTAACTTTTCCAATACCTCATATGACATCCGGGGTGTCTTATTTACTGTATCTAGATGCTTTATGTAAAAACAATAATTACATCTTAAATTACAATCTGCTGATGCTGGTTTTATTAACAATGAAAAGGGCTTCATATTATAATTAGGTACATTTTAATTAATATTGTTATTACCTTACTTTTTCTTACATTAATTTATATAAATTTTTACCATAAAAAATTCAATATTGGTTGAGCAATTAAATTTATATAATTTCCTTTGGTAAGTATAGTTATCTAGAGCAGAAAAGCATTTTTTTATCGATGATTATATGGTTAAACATGCTGTTGTTAGAAGAGTTTCACAAAATTTTCAATATGGTTTGACAACATCAAATTTGGGGAAACCGGATTATATTAAAGCAATTAAACAGCATTCGAGTTATATCAAAGCATTAAAAAAATGTGGGATGGAGATTATAACATTAAGAGTTGATGATTTATTTCCAGATTCAACGTTTGTGGAAGATACCGCTGTTGTCAACGAAGATCTAGCAGTTATTACTAACTTGGGAGCACCAAGCAGGAGAGGTGAAGAAAGAGAGATAAAAACCGTTTTAGAGAAATATTTCGATAAAGTAGAGTCAATTGAAAATCCAGGGACATTAGAAGGCGGGGATGTCTTAAAAATAGAGAATAAATATTTTATCGGACTATCATCAAGAACAAATAAAGAAGGAGCAAAACAGTTTGAAAATATAGTAAAAAAGTACGGATATATCTGTTCACTTGTTTCATTGAAAAATATTCTTCATCTTAAAACTGGAGTGGCCTATATTGGAGATAATAATATCATCGCATCAGGTGAATTTATTAAAAATACTCTTTTCAAGGATTATAATATCATAGAAGTTGAGGAAGAAGAGAGTTATGCTACCAATTGTATAAGAGTAAATGAACATGTACTAATTGCTAAGGGTTTTAAAAAGTTGAAAAATTCAATTCTAGGATTAGGGTATAAAATCCTTGAAAACGATATGTCAGAATTTAGAAAAATGGATGGCGGGCTTTCTTGTCTATCTTTAAGATTTTAAAATAAATAGATAAAAAAGGGTGGAAACTAAAGAGATTGATGATTAAAATTCGGAAGAGAGAAAAAAATTTAGGGGAAGTCATAACTCCCCCCAAAACGGTAGAATATATAATATCAAGACTTGGTAAGATTAAAAAAAATCAAAAAATTTTAGATCCGTGTGTTGGCCCGGGGATTTTTGTAAAAAAACTTTTAGAAGCTGGAATTAATAAGCATCAAATATTTACTTATGATATTAATTCATATTTTAAACCTGAAATAGAAGAGTTAGGTGTGTTTTTTAAGACTCAAGACACCTTACTTTCTCTATATCCCGATTCTTATAACCAATTTGATTTTATTGTAGGAAATCCACCTTACTTAAATAAAGCCAGTAGCTACGTTAAAAAGAATAATTTGAAACTTAGAAAAATATATGGCAAAATAAATTCTCATGAAGCGTATGCAATGTTTATCGTTAATAGCATTTGGAGATTAAAGGAAGGAGGAAAATTAGGATTTATCACAAGTGATTCTTTTTTAACACTTAACACTCATAAAAAGTTAAGAAAATTTATCCTTAATAATTGTAAGATTAATGAGATTCTTTTACCTACAAAAAACCTATTTTCGAATCAAAAGGTGAGTACAAGCCCTGCAATTATATTACTAACTAAATATTCTGGTCAGCAGAATAAGAAGAGCAGAGAAAACAATATAATGCGGATAATTCCGAGATTAGTAAATGAGGAGGAATATAAGATTCCAAGTATTGTAAGAGAAATTAAGCAAATAAAATATAATTCTTTGCCCTTTAACATATTTTTTACTGATGTAGAGGAAAAAATAATCAATCTTTTTGAAATAGCGCCTCGATTAGAGAAATTTATACAAGGGTTTATTGGAATGCATACACATGATAATAGAAAATATATAACAGCTATCGAGGGGACGACATTAGCAATACTCTTTCAAAAGAGGAATGGGAAAATTGAAGAGATTGACCAAAAATTTAAAATTATAAGAAGAGAAGATTTGGGATTAGATAGATGGAAACCTTATTTTAAGCGTGGTGGAGCAGAGCAATACTATAGACCAATTATGGAGGCTCTTGATTGGGATCCGAATTCAGTTGTAATTTATGATATTCCAAATAATGTTCCATTCGAAAGCGAGGGGATCATAATAAGTGGAGTGAGCTCAAAGTTAGCAGCAAGATATATGCCCAAAGGATGCTATTGGGATTCAAATAAGGCAATAGGTTTTATTATTAAAGATAAATCTCTTTCTATAGAATATATATTGGGTTTATTGAATAGCTCTTTATATAATTACTTAGCTAAGGGAATCATTAATAATACTAATAGTATTCAAATAAGTGGAATTCACTCCCTCCCTATGATATTACCAGATAATAATACAAAAATTAAAATTGAGAGGATAGTTAAACAAATTATTAATATGAAGAAAAGAGATTTAAGCTATAACTATAAAAAAGAGCAAAGAATAATCGATAAACTAGTCTTTGATTATTATTCTTCAAAATTCAATTTTTCTCATAATTTAAGAAGAGTTTTAGAAAATAAATATTCTTCATACTCCAACTAAATTATGCATTAAAGTAATTTTAATCTTAACTATCTTTAATAAGTTAAACCAAATCTATATTCATAGTTAAATTTTTAAGTATCAAAAAACAGAAATTAGTTTATTAATTCAATAATCCCCCTCGGTTTATAAGGTAAACATCAAGAGTTAAATTTGTGAACCACTTAAGTGAAATTTATAATAATTGGTTGATTGAATAGTGCCTTCTATTTTAGAAAAAATTCGTGTATTAGGAGAAAATTCTAAATATGATATTTGTGCCAGTACTGCCTCTAGTCGAACAAAAAAATATCCAAAACTGTTTGGCGATTCAAAAAAATGGATTGGCTCTACTGCTAGTGCAGGAATTTGTCATAGTTATACCCCTGATGGCCGATGTATGAGCCTATTCAAAACTCTTTATACTAATAAGTGTATTTACAGCTGTAAATATTGTTTTTCCCATTCCTGCAAGAAAAAAATGAGTTTTACACCAGAAGAATACGCTCGTACGTTTATGAAGCTTTATTCGATGAATGTTGCAGAAGGTGTATTCATATCGTCTGCTATCTGTGGTAGTGCTGACGAAACAACTGAAGAAATGTTGGAAGCGATTCGACTTCTTCGATTCAAGTATAATTTTCTCGGATATGTGCATTTTAAGTGTTTACCTGGTGTAAGCCAATATCTACTTAAGGAAGCAATAACCCTATCTGATCGTATTTCAATCAATACAGAAGCCTCCACTAAAGACTATCTCGCAGAAATTGCGGAGCAAAAAGATTTCAAAAATGATATTCTAACACGTCAGCGTTGGTTAAAGCAGATTCGTATTAACCATAATTGTGAAACACTCAAAGTCATGAGAGATTTGAAGCAAGATAATTCAGAAAAATACCAAGAAATAATGATTAAGGATCGAAGACCAAACGGTTATAAGAAGTTTCGCTGGGATTCTGCTCCAATATTAAATGCAGGGCAAACTACTCAATTTGTAGTAGGAGCTGCCGAAGAAGAAACGGATTATGACTTACTAAAGAGAATAGATTGGGGATATCGAGAAATAGATCTCAGACGCGCTTATTTTTCATCTTTTATTCCAATAGAAGGAACACCGTTTGGAAACAAGCAAGCAGCCTCCCTAGAAAGAGAACATCGGTTATACCAAACTGATTGGTTATTACGGATATATCATTATGATTTGAAAGATCTTAAAGAAATTTTAACTGATAACGACAATTTACCTAAAGGAGACCCTAAAATCCATTTAGCACGTCGCTATTTTAACAATAATAACCTAGTGGATCCAAATCAAGCATCTTATCAGGAATTATTACGAGTCCCTGGGATAGGGCCTATTTCTGCTAAACGAATTATAAATTTACAATCAAAAAATTTTATTTTTAAACGTCGGCAAGATCTAAAATCTGTAGGTATAGTATTAAAACGGGCTGATCCTTATATCGTGTTAAATGGGCAAAACCAAACAACTCTTAATAATTTCATTGATCTTAATAATTAAATTATGTAAAAGGAAATGATTTGAAAAAAATAATAAACGGAAAAGATCCATTGGAAGTTCTTGGATGTGCTAGAGGACATACACGTGAAGAATTAATTAAGAATCTTCCTCGTCATAAAGATTTTTCACCTACTCTTATAAAACAAGTTAAAAGAATTCCAGAAGTTGTTTTACGCAATTCGGGTAGTCCTCTAGCTAAAAAAATTAACCGCATGATGCGAGAAGTCTCTACAGAAGCATATCGCGCGAGACAATTTACACGAACAGAAATCAATAATCGTGGGGTGCTCTATGGAGTAGTTTCCCTCAAACATCGAGTAATTGATCTTGTCTTGAAATACATGCATGAAAGATTTGGTTCTCAATGTTTAATTTGTTTATATAATGAATACGACCAAAAAACTGCGATTATGGATGAAAGTGGGAGAGTTCGCGTTATTAAGTCTCCTCTAATTAAAGTTGTAGAAAATCTTAGCAGAAATCGCCCCGTGATTCCATATTTCGATGATATCCAATTTTCAGGAGAAGAAATTTTCGAGACACTATATAATTCACAGTTTATTTCTGAAAGAGAAAACCAAAGATTTTTTAAAAAAATGATTCCTGACAAGTGTTTTAAGTTACCTGGAATGCGGGGAGGCGTAGAAAGGCGTTTTCGCAACAAAGAGATTAATGATTATCTTTAATTTCATACTATTTTAATGATAACTCTTATCAATACTTTAAATAATCGAAGCAAACAGTCTTTTAGCTGTTTTGTATGCTTTGCTCTCTTTAGGGAGAAGTAATAAATTTTCCCCGATTATATTCATTCTACTGATTTCCTCGCTATTTGAAACAAAACCTAAGAGCTTTACATCTTCATCTTTAATGCCCGCTACTTCCTTTTCTAAAATATTTCTTAAATCTTCTGGAAATCTGTTGCCGAGTATCCATATATTTTCAAATTTTAAATTTACCTCTTTCGTGACTTCTAAAATCCGTTTCATGGTATGGATGCCCATTTTGCTAGGATCAGAGACGATTATTAAATCAGTGACATCCTGTCCAGTTTTTCGAGCAAAAAATTCTAACCCTGCGGGAGCATCGATGAGCACGATTTCATAATTTTTCGCCAAAACGTCGATAATACGTTTTAAAAAATTATTGATACTGCAATAGCACCCCTCTCCTTCACCCCTCCCCATTTCGAGGATATCAAACTCATCCATTTCAATTAGAGAGTCAAAGACTTCGGATTCAACGATTTGATTTTTCGAGACCTCAAGAGGTATAAGTCTTTTTTGTATTTTTTGTTTCAATTCCGCCATTTTTCCCCCTACTGTTTCCTTAAACTTGATTTCCTTACCGATAAGGTCTCCAATATTGGCATCGGGATCGGCATCAATTACGAGGATATTGAGATCTTTAAATTTTTCAAGGAGATATTTCAACATTAAGACAAGGAGAGTTGATTTTCCAACCCCCCCTTTTCCTGAGAATGAGATAATTTTCCGCATTTTATCTTTATATCTTTTTTTGTTTCTGTTTGGGTTAAGTAATTCTAAATTAGAAAAAAAGTTTACTTCATTTAAGGTTTGATTTTATGAGATATTATAGTATTACGGATTTCACTTACATTGGTAATTTACAAAAGCTTACTTATCTTTTATTTTTAAATTCTGATCAAATGTGTCACTTTTCTGACTTTATTTTTTAACTAATCTTTTTTCCTTTTCCTTTTTCTCTTTTGGTTCCCGCCGTGGTGTCCCCTTCTAAAAAAGTAGTTGTGGGAAAATATCATCTATTTAGAAATCGCTTTTTTTGATGAAGAAAATAGAATCCATTTTTTTTTAAGTTTATATTCTTAGTAATTCAGATGACTCCAAAAAGTTAATATGGCTAGAATTAACAATTATTTATTTAGAGGGGATTTTTGCTAAATCCCGTTATTATTTATCAAAAGAATTAATATATAGAAAAAAATTGTAATAACAGGAAAATCCTATTTATTGATCAAGAATTAAAAGAGGGGAATGAAAATTGGAAAAGGTTGATACAAAAAATCTACCAATATCAAATAATGAAAAGAATTGTCTACAGAATTTGGAAATAAAATTACATATTGATCTATATTTAGTTAGGAATATATGTGATGTAAAAATAGAACCAAAAAGTAAAGGAATTTTTGGTATTAAATTGGAAGAAGATCATGTAATTGAGTTTATTCTTTATTCAGAACTATCATTGCCTTTCCCCAATAATTTAGAAAATTTAAAATTTTTAAAGAAATTATGATTAAACGGTCTACAGTTTGAAAGAGATTTTTATCCTCATCTAATAAATGCAATGAATGATTTAGAATACCTTGATTTTTCTTATTGTAATTTTCAACGGAATAGATATAATGCTAATATAAATTTTGCTAATAATAAATTAAAATATTTAAATTTATCGAATTGTATTTTTGAAGAAGCTTACTCATTTGTTATTTATAAATTCTAAAAGAATAATTTATGAAACTCAGTTTGGTTTTTATAATCTTTTTTTAAAAATTTATTAACACACAAATACCAAATAGAGATGTGTTTATTTGAAATTAAGAAGTAAAGTTTCATTGGTTTTAGCTTTATTAACTGCGGTGTCAG
>SDBT01016835.1_pt1 | contig 11561 bp, 5 predicted proteins | sample 2277101 | NCBI WGS metagenome assembly SDBT01 (sample SAMN10404973, study PRJNA504765) | marine sediment metagenome | isolation source: marine sediment core GS10_PC15, 103 cmbsf | place: Arctic Ocean: Southern Knipovich Ridge | collected 2010
TGACGCCGTAATAACAAGCATCGACGTTGGTCATGTCAAACCCGAGCCGGAAGCCTACCAGGCTGCCCTGGATGCCTTGGGAGTGAATGCCGAACAGGCCGTGTTTGTCGGGCACGATGAGGACGAGCTGTGCGGCGCAATGCGATGCGGCCTATGTGCGGTAGCGTTCAACAGTACTGCGGGAATCCCCTGCGACCATCGCGTCGGCCAGTTTGGCGAACTGATCGATTTCGCCGTTGGATCGGCCGGCCTTGCGCTCGAGGATCAAGTGTTAGGCGAGGAGGACGACACGAACCTGGGCCATACTGTGGTGAAGCTCGGCAAGATGAGCACGGTTTATGTGATTGGTCAGATTGGGCCGCCGGTTCTGGGCGTGCTGCTGATGTCGGTCTTTACTCGCTACCTCGATCTGGATCAATTGGGGATAGTCGCTATCTCGGTACGCACCTCGGCGGTACTGTATGTGCTCATTCATCTGGAACTGTGTAGCGCATTGAAGATACGTTACTTTCGCACGGAAGAATCGTTGCGACCACAGTTGGTTAGGACCATACTGCTGGGTCAGACCATGCAGGCGGCGGTTATCTGCATGGTGCTTTCGGTGGCGGGCATTTGGTGCGCCGGGCTAGTATTACCCAATCTTCCGTTGTCGCGTGGATATGTATTCGGTTTGTGGTTGATGCTCGTTTGGGCGTGTCTATTCTATTCCTTCGTCCAATTGGGTGCCATCTTGATGCAACTTCAGGAGCGGGCGGGGAAGTCGGTGGCCATTACGGCGTCGCACTTCCTGCTGCAGATTGGCCTGGGTGTGTTTGTCGTCGTTGTGCTCGGTTGGCAAGGTTTCGGACGGCAGAGCATGGTCTGCGTCGCGACGATGCTCGTTGGTTGTTATTCCTTTTATTTTGTGTGGCGTAGGGGGCAAGGTCGATTCGACTTTGCGACATTTCGTCGTCTTTCACCTGTCGGAGTGACGTTCGTACCCCATGCGTTTTCGGGGCTGTTGGCCCTGGCAGTCAACGCTTGGCTGTTGGTCAAGCTAGTTTCCCCCGACGCCTTGGGTGTGTATACGGTAGCTCTGGCGTTTCCCAAGCTGATCTCAGCGTGCCTCGTTTCCTTTGGCGCCGCCGCTTATCCGACTTTTGCACGGTTGATGAGTGACGGTAGCGATGAAGCCAAACGTAAGCAGAGCCGCTTGTACACGATGCTGATCATCGGCGTGGCAAGCCTAACCCTGGTGGTCTGGTTGTTCGGTCCGTCTGCCATCAAGGTGTTGGCCGACCCCAGTTGCCATGAGGCAACCCGGGTGGTGCCGATTCTTACCTTTGCATGGTTGTTCATGGGGCTCTATCTGGTTGTTTCGCAACCGGTGTTCTATTTCGGTGGCGGTCTTTGGCTTTCCGCGGCGACGTTGGCGTCGATCGTTGTGGCAATTCTGTTGTCCTTGTTGCTCATTCCCCACTACGGCATGTACGGAGCTGCTTGGGCTCTGGTCGCGTGCTATGCAACCCGCTGTCTGGTGGCTGCCGTGGCAAGTTGGCATCTCTATCGCTTGCCCTGGCAAATCAGTTCCATTGGGCGGATTCTCGCCTGTGCCGGCGTGCTGGCGTTGGCCAGCTTTTGGATTTCCGAATGGCTGGCTGCCGGTTGGGTACTCGCCGTCAATGTCCTATTGCTGGCGTCCATGCCCGTCGCACTTTGGTTGGTGGGTGTTGTTACTACCGGAGAGCTTCAGCGAGGCGTGGATTTGCTGCGAAAAAACCTGGTCAGTATCGGCGGCAAACAAGAATAATGAAAACGCTACTGGTGATTGTTGATGCAGCGGATGAAGCCCTAAGGCAGGCCGAGAGACTATGCGTCCGGGATGCCGTGACGGTGCTGAATCTCGACGCCGATTCCGCGGACCGATCTTTGCCGGACAACTGGCAAAGTATGGCCACCGGTGAACTCCTAGACGGCGATGCTTTGCGTGACGATTTCCTGGCCTTTCTCGATGCCTGGCCGCGCCGAGTGTTGTTCGGCGGCAAGAGTTTCGATCAACTCTTCAGCCGGCCCGGCGGCTATTCCCTATGGTGGACCGGTCCCGGCGCAGAGCGTCACCCCGACGCGGGTGTTTTTCCGAAGCTGAAGGTTCTCTGGATTGCGGATCGAGCAATTCGTCGTCACTCTCCTGAACGTGTGTTGATCTATACGCGACAACCCGATGTGGCGCATGCGTTGGCATCGCGATGCGAACGGGAGGAGTGTTTGTACGAATTCTTGCCGGGCTCTGCCGATGGTTCGTTGGATCCTTGTCCGAGCGGCCTTTCGTGGTTTTGCGTCTCCCTGTTATGGCTACTTGCTTGGCCCTGGTACGTTTTGGTTCGAGCCGTATTTGCACGCCTTATGACACCGGGCCCCAAGAACCCGGGGCCCAAGAACCTTGGAACGCGAGGTTCCGCTCCCTCAATCGTTTACAGCTCAGAGTTCTTTCGCAGTTCACAGATCGAACAAGGGCGCGTGTCAGTGTGCTTTTGGGACGGTCTTCGCTCGGCTTTGGCGAAGGCCGATCCGCTCATGCAGTGTGTGTACTTGCCGACCATTTTGTTCCCCGGGCGATATCGCGAGTATCGCTCGGTAGGCCGTCTGTATCATACCGGCTGGCGATTACTGCGTCAGCTCAGCAATATTGCCCCCATGAGAGAAAGATACGCTGCATTGGGCGCGCAGTTACGAACGGCTCCGTCCCACTTGGCGGCGCTGATCCGCTATTGGCGTTTGGAGCGAACCGGCGAGTATCGCAATTCCTTCGTCTTCGCCAATGCGGATGTGGCGGCACTTTATGTACCTTCGTTGCGCCGAACGTTTTCGCGGTTCGGTGTTTGGGCACAAGCCGTGGCTGCGATTACCAAGTCGATCAAGGCCGTTGGCGAGGTCCGAGTTGTGCTTGTCACTGAAGAGATGTATCAATCCGGTATGCTTCTGATCGCAGCGGCGAAGCGTCTTGGAATTCCGGTCGTGGGCGTGCAGCATGGCACGATCTTTCCGTTGCACTTGAACTACACAATTCCCCCCGGGCACCTGGAAGGCGCCCCGGCGCCTGACTACTTTGCAGCCTACGGCCAACAGGCCAAAGATACGGTAAGCAAGTACGGAGCATTTCCGCGGGATCGCGTTTGGATTACCGGCAGCCCCCGCTTTGATTCTCTGGTCAATGACCCACCTGATGCGGCTTCTGCTCGGGCAGAGCTCGGTTTGCCTTCACGAAAAAAGATTGTGCTACTAGCGACCCAAGACTATCCCTGGTTCCAACGCGTTGCCGAAGCCGTATTCACGGCTTTGGGGAACAGTTCGGAACACCTCATTTGCGTGAAGACGCATCCTCGCGATGTGCCACTGGACGTCTATCGCCAGATCGCCAGGCGGACCGAGACCGAGAACGTGCGGTTCTTCAACGACCATTTCGACCGCCTATTAACCGCCTGCGATGTACTCGTCAGCGGCTCTTCGACCACCGTATTCGAAGCCATTTTGTTGGGTCGAAAGGCCATTTGTGCAAACTTCTCCGAGGAGCCGGACCGATACCCCTATTCTCGTGATGGCGGAGCTTTGGCGGCTCGGTCCGAGCCGCAGATGCGCGAGTCCTTGGAACACATATTTCGAGAGGATCGAGCCGAAGATCTTGCCGGTCGTCGAGAAGAGTTTCTCCGACAACACGCAGGGCCATCGGCAGAGGGCCGTGCAGCCGAAACATTGGCCGGACTGGTATTGGCTCTTTGTCGGGGTGAGAAGATTAACGATACCACCACGGCGTCGAACGAGAAGACTACCCCCACCGCTGGCGAGTTGGTTGACCACTAGGAAAACGGGAGCTATAATGGATCATATTGGGAGCGTTGCGAAATGGCAAGGTCTTGTCACCCCAATTCATCGAAACGGGGCTCGTGCCGCAGCAGGCGCGCCGACCGTTCGGTTCGATTCGCCCGAAAAGGGGCAGCGTCCAGCTTATCATGCACAGATAGCACTTTGCTTACCGGTGGGCACCCGATTTGCGTTGGCTAGGGCGACGGATTATTCGGCAGCAAGGCTGAAGATCAAGGTGTGCGGTTTATGACGTTTGTGGGGACAGAATTCAGAACGAAGCCTTCCAAGTCGGGCTCTCCTGCGACCAAGCTGCTACAACCATCGATCACCATCAAAGCGACAGTAAAGACGAACGATTGCCCGTGTTTGGCAACGACCATACTGCAAGCGCATAGTACAAACAGTGAGTAAACACATGGCGCTAGATCGAAGCACAGACAAGAACATTCTGTTTGTTGCCTATTGGTTTCCACCAGGTGGTGGACATGGCGTCCAGCGGAGCACGAAGTTCGTCAAGTATCTCCCTGAGTTTGGCTATAAGCCACTTGTACTTACCGGCGCCGAGGAGGACATTCAGTACACACGCGATGCCACGCTTCTTGAAGAGGTGCGAGACACTGCCGTTTATCGGTGCCGTAGTCTTGAGCGTTTCATAGGACACTCGTCACACAAGTTCCCACTCCACTTCCTGCTGCGTCTTCTGCTTCGGCCGGATAACAACATTCTGGCTTGGGCGCCCGCCGCCAAGCGAATGGCACGGAGAATAGCCGAAGAGCATTCCATTAGCGCTGTATTTGCCACTCTTATGCCCACCAGCAGTATCGTTTTAGGGATGAGATTAAAGAAGCTGCTCGGCGTGCCCTTGATCGTAGACTACCGCGACTTCTGGACGACCTGTACGTGGCGGGTTTGGCCGACAAAACTCCATCACTGGTTCGAGATGTATCAGGAGCGGCGCGTGTTGGAAGCGGCAGATGCGGTGATCGTGGTCACGCCGACGATGAAAGACATTCTAGCTCGCAGATTCCCCCAGTTCGCGGACAAGATCCATGTCATTTGCAACGGTTTCGACCCGGATGACATCCCTCAGATCTCGAAGCCGAAAAGAGCTGACAACGATGGCAAGCTTCAAATTGGTTTTGCAGGCGTGCTCGAAGAACACGATGCTTGCCAACGCTGGGCAAGTCTTGGCCCTATTAACAAACTGTTTTGCGTCACAAACGCGATATCTGATTTTACAACGCAGTCTCCCCTCTATCTGCTTCGTGCGGTTCGAGCGTTGCTCGACGAGCGTCCTGAACTGGAAAGCAAGCTTGCTCTTTCCTTTGCTGGAGAGTTCGGCGAAAAGAACCTTGAACTCGTGAAAGAGCTTCGACTTCAGAAAGTCGTTTCTGCAAGAGGCTATCTCCCCCATGCCCAAAGCGTTCAACACCTGATAGACTCCGACGTTCTCTTCTTGCCGCTAAGTTCGCATACCGACGGACGGAGGAGCTACACGTACAGCGGCAAGGTGTTTGAATACATGGGCACAAAAAGGCCGATTCTCGCGGCGGTCCCGCAAGGGGATGCTCGCGACTTGATTACCGAGGCTCGTGCCGGATGGTGCGTTGACCCGCATGACGTTGGCGCCATCAAGTCGCTGGTCGAGGACTTGATTGAAAAGAAAGCGTCCGGGACACTGAACTTGGAGGCGAATGAACAGTACATCAAGCGGTTCGATCGCCGAGAGTTGACGCGGCAACTTGCAGGCCTATTCGATTCCGTACTGGACGATAACCACGAGACACAAAAACCCACGCCGAGTCAACCTGTCAGTTTGCCGCCGAAAGACACAATAAGGTCGTTGACTACTCCTGAAATTCAGGCCGCCTACGAATGGGTTGTCCGAGAATTCCCTTTTCCGGGATACCTTTCTGAAGGCGTCCGTCACTATATTCAGCATGTTGTGCCGACCGTGTCATCGCATGTAACCTCGGAAGGCGCCCCGAAGTTATTGGATATCGGTTGCGGCCCCATGGACAAAACGGCCGTCTTTCAGAAGCTCGGTTTTGAATGCTTTAGCGTGGACGACCTTTGCGACCCGTGGCATCAACGCGACAATAATCGAGACAAGATCCGCAGTTTCGCAGAGAAATTGGGAATCTCTTTTCACTTGCAGTCAGCTACCGACTATTCCATACCTTTTCCCGAGGAACACTTTGACGTAGTAACGATTCTGGACGTAATTGAACATCTGCATGACGGCCCGCGCGGGATACTCGCTACGGCAGGACGGCACCTGAAACCAGGGGGTGTTCTTTGCATTACGATGCCCAACTCGGTCAATGCCCGAAAACGTTTTGGCGTAATGTGTGGCAAAAGCAATTACCCGCCGGTCGACGATGTTTTTTGGTGCCCGGAACCATGGCGAGGTCATGTTCGCGAGTACACGCTTTCTGAAACGAAGTTTATTTGCCAAGCGGCCGGGTTTGAGGTGCTCTCTGCAACAACATGCGAAGGGTTTGCTCACAAATCCCTAAGTGGTCTTTCGTTGAAACTTTTTCTGGCGGTGAGTTACTTTTTCCCCACCTTGCGGAGCCTGCTCTGCGTAGTTGCCCGAAAGCCGGCGGGATGGACGCCTCCAAACGCGGATCCTGATCGACTGTGTCGTCCACAGAAGTCGCACGATTGCCATGCTTAATGGGAATAGAAAGTATCAGAGCGAGCCGAGGAACCGTAAACAACGCGTTGAATCGGGATGCGTGGCCATGCTAGAGATTGCCTCTAGTGCGCCCCGAATAGGCGTCTTCATTCACTGACAAACAGCGTATTCGAGGGGAACCTACTCGCCAACGAGCCGATTGATGCAAGAACACCTGCCGGATACACCACATCGGAAGCGAACAGCCTAGCAACCGCAAAAACAGGCCTGGAGAATCATCGCAAGCTGGGCTCTGGGCAGACTTGATGTTAGAATGCGATGTCACTCAAGCCTGGAACGGCTCCAGGCTGAACCCAAATGGGAAATGTCGGATCAATGGACTACACACTGCTCAATCTGTATCTGGTTGCCTGCCTCATCTTCTTCCTAGTGTTGATGTGGGTACAGCATAATCGTCGAACGGTTATGCTGTTTTCCACACGCAACATCTTTTTGGTGGGGTTTGCCTATTTCCAGATCATCTCGGTTATGTATTGGGCGGCCGATCCTGGACGCTATGGCAAGGCGTGGCATCTTGCCCGACCTAAGCAGGACGCCACGCACTTTGTTGCCATGTCGTTGCTGTTTATACTTTGCTATCTCATCACTTATCACTTATTTCGATTTGTTGCGAAACACCGTCGAAGTTTCACTTTCCGTTCCGGCGCCGAAGGCGATATGTTTTTGCTACTATTGGCACTTATCATGTCCGTCCTAAGTGTTGGCATGCAGATCGGCATTGGTAACCGATACATTGCAATTATGTCACAATACGCCGGCGTTGGCATGGGAGCCGCTGGCTGTGGATTGGCGGCCTGGGTTCTCGTGGTAAAGTATAAGAACCCAATTGTTTTCAGCTACTGTGCTGGAATTATAGCCATGAATATGCTCGGCCAATTCGGTAGTTTTGGCCGTCGTGGCTTACTCTCTATGGGACTTGCCATTCTTTGGTCAGTGTTCTACCGCTACCTTCATCCCAAACGAATCGGATATCTTGCCATTGCCTTCGTAATCATGTTCTTGCCCTCGTTTCTATTGATATCGGGATTCACAGCAACTCGTCAGTTTCACACAGAGATGAGTAAGCGAGAAGCGGTGGGCCTACTGAGTGTCGATGCTCTGAAACAAGGTGTGCAACGACTAGTTGGTCCGACGGATACTGGCCCCATTAGTCTCTGGTTAATCGAGAATTATCCTGAGAACTTTCGCCACCGGCACATGTTTACTCCCTTGTACACGTTTGGCCACTTCATACCTCGTGTTTGGTGGAAGAATAAGCCTACGACACTTAGCCATCTTGCTGTAAAACAAGCGCGATTAACGAGAGTCGGCTCACTTAATGTCGGGGCTGGAATTATTGGGCACGCGGCAGCTGAGGGAGGTTACTACGCAATCGTCGTCTACGCATTGCTGGGAGCCATGCTAACAAAATTCCTTGACGAAGTTGCCAAGTACAACAAGTTCAATGTCTATGTGATCGTTCCCATTGGAGCTGCATTAGCCGAAATAGTTAGCTCGGCCCGAGGGGAAACTAGCTTTATGCTTGGAGTTGGTGGGACCGGAATGGTTTGCGTATTCCTCTTCATGCTGACTGTCGCACAACTAACAGGCTCGCGTTTACCTTCACAAGCAGTTTTGCGGCAGAGATACAAATGGCTTTTGTATCAGACATACAAACGGCGGTAGAGACGGGAATAGTGGGAGTCGCCCTATTGGGGCACCGACCCCACATCAATGAAACTCGCTGTTCTTAACCGGAATTGATATAAGAGACAGATTTCCGAAAAAGGGCCAGCATTGCCGCTGCCGATTCCTGCCAACAGAACTTCGTGACGCGATTGATCCCTTTTTCGACGAGTTGTTGACGCTTCCGTGGATCCTCGTACAGGTCAACCACCGATTCCGCAAAGGCTCCCGAGTCACCCGGCAAAACAAGGATGCCCGCATCTCCGATTATTTCCGGCATAGCGGTGCAGTCGCAGGCGATTGCCGGACATCGCCTGGCCATGGCTTCAATCGGAGGGATGCCAAAGCCTTCGACGATACTGGTGAACACAAGACAAAGGCTCTTCCGAAGAAGCGTGTCTAATTGATCCTGGTCGAGATATCCATGAAAAGTGATTCTACCCAGCACACCCAACTGCCGCGCGAGCAGTTTTATCGTGGCCCAGTCGCCTCCCCCGGCAACGTGCAAATGCCAGGGAACCGACGGTCGACGGCGGACAAGTTCTGCCAAGGTTCGGACCAAGGTCGGATTGTCCTTATGCGGCCGCGTATCCTGGATGGCGACGAGGTTCGGTTGACCGTCCCATGAGGGCTCGACGACGCGGCTCGCCTTGATGACCTTATCTGATACTCCATTGTAAATGACGTGATTTCGCGGCGCCGAGTCCGGAAAACTCGCTTCTGTCTGGCGCCGCATATAATCGGAAATAAAGACGTTGGCTACCGAGTAGTGCAAGGCACTACGTGCTGCCATGTCCCTCACGGCTTCACGAATATCGAACAACGTTCCCTTTCGCAGGCGATCCCAAAATGTTGGACAAATGAAACGAAGTAGATTCTCATGACGAATCAACTGTGGCGCAAGGCATTTTCGAATGCCGTACTGAGTGCTGACGACCAGATCGGGGCGATGCTCCATCACGACACTACCCAGACGCGTCTGCTGCAGAAAGAAATGCTTTCGAGGCGGCTGCCCCAGCGCGAAGGGGATTACGTCCAGGTCGGGACGCGCCGACCCCACTGCATCAATCACCGCCTGCCGTGATGCATAAACGGTGATCTCCAAATCCGCATCCATCTCTTGCCAAGCCGTCAGGTAGCCCAACAGGCATACCAAACCGCCTCCCGGGGCAAGCGGCACTGCGTTGATAGCAATTCTCAATCGTGAATCACCCATCCTGGTCCCGTGAGTACTTCAATACCGTAGACGAAAGCAACACACCCTATAAGATAGTGCATGCTTGCCGTCGAAAAGCAACCGCCCCGCGAAGGTGGCCAACATAGCTGAAAAGCCCTCAAAGGGCCGATGCAGAAAGCCAAGACTTCGACTCATGCTAGCCCCGCGGCCAAACGGAGTCAAGAACGGACTGAACTATTGGGCCCCGGCGACCATTCATGTCGGAACAACTACGACCAGCACGCCAAAAGAGGGGATCCTCGAGCGCTGGGTTATTTGCGTTCCACGCTTATCAGGTATGATTGATAGACTAGTGTCTCGTTCCATCTGGATTAACAGGGTCGGGTGCCATGGGCGGCTTGCCCGCCCTTGTAGCTGCAGGGGCAGGCAAGACATTGCAGTGGCTCCGCAACGGAGCACCAAGAAGACAATCACGCCGTAACGGCAAGATGAATATGAGGAAATCCCCATGAAACAGATGCTACAGAACCTTAAAACCGGCAAGATCGGTGTCCTGGACGTACCGCCGCCCGGATTGCGCCAAGGGGGGATCGTCGTTCGCACGCGAAAGTCGCTCATCTCCGCGGGAACAGAGCGGATGATGTTGGAGTTGGGCAAGAAAAGCCTGGTCGGTAAGGCGCGTGAACGCCCTGATCTGGTGAAGAAAGTGCTCGAAAAGGTCAAACGCGACGGGTTCCTCGCGACCTTCAAAACGGTTCGTGATAAACTCGATAGCGATGTGCCATTGGGATATAGCAATTGCGGGGACGTGGTCGAAGTGGGCGCCCAAGCAAGAGAGTTCGAGCTGGGCCAACGAGTCGCCTGTGCCGGGGCCGGGTATGCCAACCATGCCGAAGTGAACTATATTCCCCGCTTGCTCGCCGTGCGCGTGCCCGAGGGAGTCAGTACCGAAGCGGCCGCCTATTCCACGGTCGGTACGATCGCCATGCAAGGAATCCGACTGGCCGATCTGCGTGTGGGTGAATCGGTCGTCGTGCTCGGGTTGGGGTTGATCGGGCAGTTGAGCGTCCAGATTCTCAAGGCCTCGGGTTGCCGCGTGATCGGACTGGACCTGGCGCCCGATCGCGTAAAACTGGCCGCTGAAAATGGAGCCGATCTGGCCCTGAAGCTTGAAGGAGAGCGGACCGAGAAGCAAGTGGCCGAATTTACTCGAGGCCGCGGGGCCGATGCAATCTTGATCACCGCCGCCACCGCAAGCAACGAACCGATTGAACAGGCCGCCCGATTGGCTCGCGATCGGGCCAAAGTGATCATGGTAGGCGTAACTGGCATGGACATTCCGCGGACGCCCTATTTCAAGAAAGAACTCACCTTCATGGTCTCCCGATCCTACGGGCCGGGACGATATGACTCGAACTACGAAGAGCACGGCCAAGACTATCCGATCGGGTACGTCCGCTGGACGGAGAATCGCAATATCGAGGCCTTCCTGGATCTGGTAGCCGACGGAAAGGTTCGGCCCGAGATTTGCACCACCCATCGATTCCCAATCACGGAAGCAGAAAAGGCCTTCGAGTTGATCCTTTCGGACGAGGAGCCGTACCTTGGCGTGGTCCTGGAGTATCCGGACGATCCGAGCGGCGCCTCGGCCGCCGAAACGACGCGGATCGAGCTGCGCGAGCCGACCGACCGAAAGAAACTGGATCGCGTGGGTGTCTCGTTTATTGGAGCCGGCGGGTTTGCCCGATCTATGCTTCTGCCGAACGTAGCCAACTTGCCCGAGGTGGACATGCGCGGCATCATGACGGCCTCAGGCGTTTCCGCTCGATCGTCGGGTAAGAAGTTCGGCTTCGCCTTCTGTGCCTCGAAGGAAGACGAGGTGCTCGGCGACGAGGCGACGAATGTGGTTTTCGTCGCCACGCCCCACACGCAACATGCCGGCAATGTTTGTCGGGCCCTAGCCGCGGGGAAAGCCGTCTTTGTCGAAAAGCCGCTGGCTATCAACCTGGAAGAACTTGGCCAAATTCACCGGACAATCAAGGAGCATCCCCAAGCGGTGATGGTCGGGTTCAATCGACGCTTCGCTCCCTTGGCCACGGAACTGAAACAGTTTCTCCAAGGTCGCGGACCTTTGACGGTCCAATACCGCTGCAATGCCGGGCCGTCGCCGGAGGACCA
>SDBT01016836.1_pt1 | contig 11560 bp, 17 predicted proteins | sample 2277101 | NCBI WGS metagenome assembly SDBT01 (sample SAMN10404973, study PRJNA504765) | marine sediment metagenome | isolation source: marine sediment core GS10_PC15, 103 cmbsf | place: Arctic Ocean: Southern Knipovich Ridge | collected 2010
GTGTAACAAGAGTGTGATCGGCTGTAGTGGCTGCCGCCGAAAGACCAGCGTAAGTAAGAGTGACTTTATAAACCTGCATCCTTAGTGATCCTGTATCGTTGGCAGTTAAGCCAGTTCCAGTACCTACCGTTGGTTCTGCTGCTGTTAATTGAAGTCCGGTAGTTGATAACATCCCCTCCGCAGGACCAGTAATCGTACCGCTTGCACCTGTAGCCCCTATGTCTATAGAATCTACAAAAATGTTAGCAGGTCTAACCGCATCAGCACCCAGATCGCCAGTTGAGTCGGCTTGCCATACTATCGCCCCTGTGTCTAAAGAATCTGTAAAGACGTTCGCAGGTCTTGTAGCTGTTGCAGCTATATCACCGGAGGAATCTGTTTGCCAAACGATAGCTAGGGTGTCCAAAGAATCTGTATAAATGTTGGCAGGTCTTGTGGCTGTTGCTCCAATATCGTCAGCGCTATCAGTTGAAGGAATAAAATCTCCACTCGCATCAAATATCCATTGTGCCGTAGCTGCGGTTTCTACAGTTACGGTTGCACCATTTATGTGAAGAGGGTGAACGACTCCCGCATTGGTTTTAACGGTTTCTATGGTTACAACATCTGAGGCCCAATCTAAAGCAAGCCATTCATCGTCTGTACCGTCATAAGAATTGTAAACTCTAAATTCCTGAGCATTGGTACTGTTGCGCATTTCTAAAGTATCTTCTGTTGCGCTCGTTAAAATCCCACTAGCCGTAGTTGCGCCTATGTCTATAATATCTGTAAAGATAGTTGCATATCTAGTCGCATCCTCGCCAATATTATGTGTTGAATCGGCTGCTACAGTTATAGCTAAAGAATCAAGAGTGCCCGACATAAGCCCACCAGCTAAAGGCATATAATTAAACACTTTCCATTCTCCGGCTGTATCACAATCACCTGCGCCTGATTCGCAAACATAGAGCAGATTAGCGTCACGTTCAAAACAAATAACATCATCTACTGCCGTAAGGCTTGTGCAATCTGTAGCATGGGCTACTCCCGATCCCGAAGCGTTAATCGTTACTGTTCCACAATCCACACATCCCGTATCGGCCTGTATTGGGGGGTTGCCCCAAGCAAAGCATAAAACTAAAAACAATAATCCTATTAGCCAATTTTTCATCTCTCTCCCCCTACTTCCACCATTGCACGAACGTACTTACAGTACATGCGCTACAAGTGGTTACATTTGTTCTAATTTGAGCACAAGCAAGACTTACGAATGTGCAAATTGTGTCTGCTGATGCAGGGATACATCCCCCCACAATGGTTGTCCATGTGCCATTAGTGCCCACTAAACACTCGAGCTCTACAACAGCCGTACCAGCAATATCGAACTCAACGGATAGTTTCTCGTATCCGAATACATCAACTGCCGACGTAACCCCTGTATCCGTCTTGGCGTTAGCCATTAATTTAGCTTCTACTGCGTTCTGTCCATAAGAAGTTATGGCTCCCACACTTAGTAATATCAGCAAGGCTAAACATGCGGTTATAATTGTTTTCACTTTAGGCTTCCCCTGGCCGTTGCTATAGACGATCCACCTTTAATTATCCCCCCACCTGTAACCAATTCATCTCCCGCATTTGGTTTCGGTTTTGTCATTTCAGCAACTTGCTCTTTTGTTATTTTCTCTGGATCTTTTATTTGAGGGACTAAACTATCTATCTCTTTCTCTAATCTCTCTTTTTGTTCCACTAACCTCTGCGCCAATTCTTTGTTCGTTGGTTTGGTCCAGATAATCCCAGAACGGAAGTCTTGATGATTTTCTATAAAAGTACGTATCTGGCTCAGTACCTTGGTCTTCGCTTTCTCTTTTGTAACTTCGTAATCTTCGTCGTCCGACCATTCAAGTCTTCCTGAGACAATTTCTTTTTCTACGTAACCATTAACGAATCTATGTGGGTCAAATTCACCCATTTGGTTCTGATCGCTTATAGGTTTAAAAAATGCTTCAATCCCCTGTATGAACCTATTGCCCCCACTTCCATCAGGTTTACTGTGGGCGTTTACTATTGTGTAGTGCATACCTCTCTTTCTCTGATAAACAGGTACTTATTGTTCCTGTGTACTCATATAGGTCAATCTCCTTTAGAAAAGGGGACCCATTGGGTCCCCTAATTTATTTACTTAATAACCGACATATCTACGTATTTTTAACAAACAATCCGCAGAAGTCGAAACTGTACTTCCGTGAATTTTTATCCATCTAGGAATAGATGCTTGATCTATTTTAACAATAGCCGTAGCTGTAATAGCTGTAGCTATGTCTACCCCATCTGAACTATTTGCAGGAATTGTCTCTGCGTTCGATCCGTGGAAAGTGATAGTAGCGGAAGTGATGGTACATTCCATGTGCATGCTATATATCCCTGCACCGGAGAACCATTCACCATCTGCTGCTGCCGTAATCGCATTGAGAACGTGAACCCATTCCTCTATCCAACCCTCTCTCTGGTTGGAGAAATTGCTTTTCCATGTTAATGCCATTTTATTGTTCTCCCCCCTTTAGGCTGCTAAGTCCATATTTTTGATATACGCATGTAGTTCTGGACGATTAAGCCCAAATCCTACAAAACCGTACAATTCGTCTTTCTGCTCTAAAACATCGTTCGCTTGAATATCGCTCTTTAGCTGAACATCCATTCCTTGCTGATATACATACTCAACATCCCCTGGATTAACTATAAACATCCAGTTGTCGTATTCGTCCCCTCTGAGTATGTAATCTTGAACTAGGGTCAGTTTCCCAACCGGAGTTAGATAAGTCCTAAGCTGTAAGCCGTAAGACTTAGACTTCTCGCTTATCTCTACTGCCGGAATACCCCAAGTGTGGAACACCCTGAAAGCCTTTGCAGAGCAAAGAGCCATCAGTTCCATGTCCTGATTTGTGGTATCTTCTGGCATGTTCTCGAATAGAGGCTGAACCCAATCCCAGAGCTGTGTCTGTGTGATTGTTCCACCCGCATCGTGCGCATTTGCCGACGCTGCGGAATCGATCCAATGCTGTAAACCACCCGTGAGATGCCTAGTTTGCTGCAAGGCCCCGTCTAACGGGGAAGCCGCTTCTATATCTTGAAGGGGTTTGCCAAACATAAACGCATATTCAAGATCTTTCTTTAGTTCTACCGTTGCATGTTTCTTAATTCTCTCTAATTCAGGCTCACCAAATTCGTCTGTATGTATCCTCTGTTCAGTCACATTCGTAACCCTACTAAACCTCTGAATGAAGTTCGTTATGGTTGTAGGATCAGGGACTAAAGACTGAGGCGAAGCCTGTTTCTCTGACATTGCGTTACCGATAATCATAAGTTCGTCATTATCTAACATAGCAACACCTGTTCCATTCCCGGTTGTGTCGTAAGCCCTTTCTACTGTCAAGTTGTCACTAGAGACCGCTGTAACCAGAAAGTTCTCTGCTGTTCTTGTAACCCTGACCATATCGTAAGGTCTAAAAAGCTCTCCGGTATCAACGGCTATCGTTACATCTGTAGTGTTGTAACCACCACCATTATTGACCCTATCAAATCTAGGCAACTGTTTATCGTGCATGATTTGATACTTCGGGTTTGATACGCTCCGACTCTTAGACTTACTTGAAATCAAAGTCAACGGACTAATGTTTGGACCGTACATTAGAATTTTATCTCTAATTTCCGGTTTAAATCTATCGGCATTTCCTTTTCCAGGCCCACCGATTGCCTGTGCTTCATTAGCTATTACTGTTGGATTTGTTAAAGCCATTCAATCCTCCCAAAATATTTAATTTTGAGAGAGCCAAATACTCTTACCTTTTAGGCAAGAAAGTCCCATCCTGCATCTTTAAGGGCCTTTTGTTCAGGCGTATCCTCTTGATTTGTAGATGAATTTGCTCTCCCTGCGGGAGCGCTATTGCCAGCTACTTGTTTTTGGACAGCTTTAACCGCTTTAGCTGTTTCGGGATCTACTTGTCCACCTTTGGTAGAGAAATTAGCAAGTGTTGTTAAAGCTTTTTCATGCACCTTTCTCACTACCTCTTTAACCATCTGGGGAGTTAGGTTTGGATTCCTGTCGAGTCCTTGAAATTCAGGATCGTTTTTATCCAAATAATCCATCATGCTCGCAACTGCTGGATCTAACTTACCACCATCTGATTCTGAGTGGAGAACTTGCAATTCTGCATTAACGACATCGCCAATTTGGGTTAGACGTTGCTGCTCTACTTGCTGATTTCGGGAAGTTATTCTATTGTCATAATTGTTAATAGCTGATTCAATGCTTCCCATTGGATCATCCCAAAACTTATCATTTAGGTTTTCTTGCTGTCCAAATCCTTTATCCTCATTTCCTGGGAGGGAGGTTTGACTGTTTTGAACTTGTTTGCCAACACCTGATTGATACAACTGTTGAAGTTGGTTCTGTAGTGTCTTATTCTCTAAAACCGCATCACCAAATTTCTGACCTTGGGTGCCAAACTTGCTCTCTAATGCTTCAAACGCCTGTGCTATTTCTTCGGGAGTTTTCCCTTGAAACTTCTCAGGCATTGCATAAGTAGGCTCTGTTGGTTGTTCCTGGGGTACTGACTCTTCAACTGGACTTTCTACCGAGGGTTCCGAGCTCGGTTCCGATTGGCTGGTGGGCTCGTTTCCTTCGAGTTGTCCACCATTTATTTCGTTCTCTTCCGGCATAAATACGCTCCTTAAACTATAATCAGAAATTTTAATTATAGTTTTCTAAAAGTAATTAGAACATATATGATACCATTTGTCAAGATATTAAATATTGCATATACTTTGTATTTATGGTAGTCTATATAGTGAAAGACAAAAAGTCTTGCAATTACAGTACCTTGGGGGAGAAGGATGGCAATAGAGAATACAGAGAAACAACAGGCAGAAGTATCTAAGTTGATGCTAAAGTGGCAAAGAGACTGGAAATATAGCGAACCTTACTTTGATGAAAGGAAAGATCATTACCTAGCTTACAAAATGTTTAGAGATCCTAACTTGCATCCATATAAATACAATCCAATAGTTCCTCTTTTGTTCTCAATAACAGAAAATTGGGTTTCTACAGTCTTTAATGCTTTTTTCCAAAAAGACAAGACAATGCAGATAGATCCAGTGGAAGGGGTTCATGCTTTTAATCAGAATATTAGAGATGAAGATATAGCAAGACAGTTAGAAAAAGCAGTAAACACCTTGTCCATGCACCCAGATAGAGAATTTATGCTAGACAAATACGATCTAGACATGGAAACCGCATTGTTTGGCAATGGATACACAATTACAAAACCAGTTTTTGATTATTCTAAAACTTCGGAAATTGGAGGGCCTGTATATCTTGGCCCCAAGGTAGAGCATATTTCTTTTTGGGATCTAGTGCCGGATAGAAGGGCTTACAGAATGTCTAACGCTGAGCACATTTGGCATCTAGAAAGAGATATATCGGAAGAACAGTTGCTAGAGAGAATTAAAAACGAAGGGTATATAAAAATAGACAAAGAAGATATTAAGCAGTTGTTCTCTAACCCAGACTGGATACCAAAAGATTATCACGATGATTTACTAAAAACATTAGGCAAGACGGCAGGTAGAGATTTGGGTGGTGGGTTTAACGAGAGAGATGGGACGATAATGCTTCTCCACCACTACAATACAAGAACAGGTCATTACACCACGATAGCAGGGAACAGGCTGGTTGTTAGAGATACATCAATACCTCAGACAGTTGAACTACCAAGTGGTAATGTGCAAGCCGTTTTCCCGCCGTTCCCCTATAACCCTTATGACGATATAAGGCTTTGGCCCTTCCCGAAAGAATGGTTTGCAAGTGGTACGGGAAGTATCGTTACAGGTTTCCAGAGAGATATTGAACTCTTGAAATCTATGAGATTGGAGAACCTAGAGCTGGCTATCCACAGAGTGTTTTTAGTTAATGACAATTACAATGTTGATGTAGATGATTTATATATGATCCCAGGTGGAATTATCCCCGTTAACGATGTAGATAAGGCAATTAAGATTCTTGATACGGGAGCCGAAATAACTAGGGACGCCCACTTAGAAGAAGGGAATTGGAGAAAAGACGCAGAAGACGCCTCATCTTCTCACGATCCATTGAGAGGGGGAGCCACACAAAGAAGGGAAACCGCAACTAACACAGTACAGACAATTCAACAAGGGCAAAAAAGAGCGCAAACATTTCTGACAAGATCCGGCAACTGGTTTAAGTCCGTTTCTCTAAAACAGATAATTCAAATAAGGCAGTATATGTCACAGAGAGAATACGAGAGAATAATCGGTGAGCCCGATGCCGGATTTTATCAGTTATCAATGGATGAGATCCAACGGATGTTTGACCTTAAACCGGCATCGGCAAGTCTTGATGTTTTAAGGGAGATAGAAAAACAGAATACAGTTAATGCTCTACAGCTCTTCCAGGGTAATGAAGATTTACTTAGAAGACCCAATTGGGCCAGGCTGATATTCGAGCAATTCTTCCCCGACAAGAACCCAGAGAAATACATAATAACTGAGCAGGAATCCCAACAGCAGCAACAGCAACTACAAGCGCAACAGGCGCAAGGGCAACCAGGGGGACAACCCACTAACCAGCCAGGTAATCAAGGGACTCCGGCAGGACAAACCGGAATAGACCCTGCTCAGTTAATTCAAGGGGCTTTAGACGGGAGCAACGCCGGAAGACCAGGCCCAAGATAAGGAGATCATAGGGAGGAATATATCCTTACAAACCAGACATTTTTGAATTGTCTTACGACAAAACAAGTCCAGAATAAAACGAAAGACAATCTTTATGGTTTTGCTTTTTATAATGACGAAATCATGGGGAAAGAACTAAGAACCAATATTCAGCATCACGGTTCATACACTTCAATCCCTGACCAAATATATAGCGGGTTGAAAGTTTTTACTACTTCGACCAATCTCAGGAGAGAAGAATATGGCAAAAGATCCTACAGGCTTTACCCCCGCAGCTATTACAGCACAGGCAGCGATAGACGCAGTTAGGCAGAAAGAAGAGAAAGAAAGGGTATCAAGAGAAAAGCTTCTCAATCAATCCCGAGCTGTAAGATTTGTTACACAAGAAGGAATATTGTTAGAGCTTAGAAAGAAAGCAGTAGAATTTAGAGATGCAACGCTTAGAAAAATGGAAGACTTCAAACCCAATACTTCCGACGATAGCCCAGAACTTTTGATGCGAGAATATAGTATCCATCAGATGTACGCACAACTGTTCTCAGATATAGAGACACAAGGTAGGGCAGCCGGAAAAGAACTCAAAGCCCAAGAAGGCTAGGAGGTTCCCCTATGAACATTCTCCTTTGGGATGTTGAAACAGCCCCTATAGTAGCAGCAGTCTGGGGGCTCTATAATCAAGACATACATCATGACAGTATTATCGAAGATTGGTTCATTATTTGCGCTTCCTGGAAATGGCTGCATAAAAAGAAGATACACTCGGTATCCCTTTTGGGTGACGAACGCAGATTTAAGGCTAATCACAAAGATGATTATTATGTAATAGAAACTTTACATAAGATATTATCAAAAGCTGATGTTCTAGTAGCCCATAACGGGGACGCTTTTGATTTGAAGAAGTTTAATTCCCGAGCTATATATCACGGATTCAAACCCATCCCCCCACCTAAAACAGTAGATACGCTTAAAGAGGCTAGAAAGAATTTCAAATTTACATCTAATAGACTTGATTATCTTGGACAGCATTTAGGAGTAGGAAAGAAAATAGATACTCCAAAAGGGCTTTGGATGAGAGCTCTAAGGGGTGTAAAATCTGCAATAAAGACTATGGTGGTTTACTGTAATGGAGATATAAAAATCTTAGAAGAGATATATCTCAAACTAAAACCTTGGATGGCCAATCATCCAAATTACAATGTTTATGTAAATGAAGAAGATCAGAAATGTCCTAATTGCGGTGGGTATGACCTTAGACAAGAAGGGCACAGATTTACTAAGACAGGCAAGAAGAAAAGGTTTTCTTGTAGGAGTTGCGGTAAATGGTCAAGTAGTGGAAAGAACGTTGAAGATTTTGTAAAAGTAGAGGTTAGATAATTTAAGCCCATTTGGAGGTCACAATTTGTTGCCTCCAACAAACTCGTTAAAGTCTATGTAGATTATACCCACTAGAATGTTATCCATGAGGGGTTAATTCTTGAGAGCGCTCACCTTTCCCAATTTTATACATCCCATCCTTTAACCCTTTTCTTTTAGGGTCCTTACAATAATACCAGAAATACATTAGATCCTGAAATGTAAACGGGGGGTCAAGTATGTAGAAATCTCTTAACAGCATATATAATTTCTCCCTATTTTAAAATTAGATAAACTCCAAATAGCGTTGCCAGTATTCCGACAGTAAGGATGATAGACCCTATATGTGGATTAACTCTTTCAAATAGCGCATGCAACCTTCCTTCAAAAGTTTCAGAAGTTTCTTCTCTGTCTATAGTAAAATCAAAAAATGTTTTCACTAATATAAAAACCATTATCGCAATAAATATGCAAGCAATAAGATAGACTCCGAATTGGTCCCACTGAGTATATTTGCCGGATAGATGATCGGCTATAACCTGCATTGTATTTGTTTGATCTACCACTTCCTTCTCACCACGTTGCCATAGGCTTCATTGGGACATTAGGCCAGGTTAAGTCTTCTACTACTACGGCCCTGTTTATCTTCTCTATTATCTCGTCCACCCTTTTTCTCGATTCGGGCATCCAATCATCTTCGTATCGTGGAGTAAGATTATATGTTCTGTGAATTTCGTCCCACGTTGCGTCTTCCACTTGTTTGCTAGACATAACCCCTTGCGCTTCCCAAGCTTCTTTTGATTTAAAAGCCCCCATCATATTAACAACACCCTGCATCTGGGAATACAAATACTTTCTCTTTGGGGTCGGATTCTGTAGTTAAATCAAATACTTCGTCAGGCTTTTCGGAATCTTGTAGGGAACATTTGGAGGCGCTCACCATTTCCCTAGCCCTCTCTTCGGTTTCGGCTATGACAACAAGACCGCCTTCCGTATGATAATTGTCCGAGCATTTTTCTATCTCATTCCATATAAATATTTTCATGTTATTAAAACCCCCGATAACAATTCTTATCCATGAACTTGAATAGTTGCTTTAATGACTTCTTAATGATTTTTACTTCTTTCGTTTCTATAAAAACAAGAGCAGTTTCCAATCGCCTTATCGCTTCCCTAGCATCTTCATAATTGTCTACCATCTTATCGTACTTCTTAGCTGCTTTCTTTTCTTTTTTAGTACACATTGGTTTCTCCGGTGGGAAAAGACCACTACATTTCCAAACGGCTGGTTTTGGTGTTATCCATCCTTCTAGCCCGAGCATATCATTTGCCGTTTTTTTTATGTATATTTTGTTCCCTTCTATTTTTACTATTTCTACTATTTCGCCATTAATCCAAAGATGTTTAGAATCTGTAATATATCCTGGCCTTCTTTCAAAACCCCAAGCATTATCTACTTCAATTACTTCAACCGACGATTCAATCAATGGCTCAATGTCTGGCACTTATCACCCTTTCTTTTATTTCTTTTTTAATCTCGTCTTTTTCTTCTTCGGTATATTCGTGGTCGATACAAGAATCACGGACTTCGGGATCTAGTTCGGCAATGAATCGGGCAATTTCCTCGACAAGTTCTTTTTCTGTCATTTTCTGTTCTTCCATGAGGTACTCAGCCGTTTCCTTCCACTCGTCAGAGAAACTAACCTCCCCAATAAAAGTCTTCATTTGTTCTTTTGTCATTAGTCTTCGGGAATCTCCGGCTTTATTCTTATGTCAAAGGCGCCTTCAATATTTAGTTCTCGTAAGCGGTCACTCCCTCCAGGGAAAGTTGCTTTATTATAGCAAAAATCGCACATGGGGACCCAACTTTTTAATGGGATAGCCTTATCTAAATACCATTTTATATGCGTATCCTTAGAAATAGCATTACAAACACGACAAATAAGCGTTCTCATATTAAAAAGCCACTAATCCTGGATGTATATTTTTAATAAAAGACTTCATAAGCTCGTAAGCTTCGGATTCTAGTTCGGCTCTTATATCACAATCAAGCTGTGGATGGGTAACATCCCTTTTGTCTTCAAGCCTTTTAACCTCTATTAGAATCTCTTTAGCGCTTTTGTTACGTACTTTCATTGCAAACTTTCATCTTCCTCTATCCACTCTATATCCCCTGGGGCTACTGCCTCAAATATTTCTTCCGGCGCTCCGGACCCTACCACTGCTTGCTTGAGAGGTTCACTGCAAATCAGCATAGTACCCTCTGGGGCCAGGGGTCCAGGAGGGAAGTGTGAAGATAGCCAGCCCCGCAAATCCTCTAGTGTTATTCCGTCTGCCCTATCTGACTCTAGGTCTACTTTGAACATCTTCCGGGTTAAATTCTCGGTTAGTTTCTTTAGTTTGTCCAAGGACATATACAAAATATAACACCCTTAATCTATAATTGCAATATATTAAATATAGAGACTTGTATATATACACTCTTGATAGAGATATAAATACCCCCTGAGAAGCATAGAGAGAGCTTCTAAGAGACGAACGGGGCATAGCTAACACCTGTACATGTATTTATAAATAATGATAGCTTAAAATCAAAAAGGTTCAGAATAGTTCAATAATCCTATGCGCACGCAAGCGCGCATCTTTTGTTTTTGTAGTTGTATTAAGTATTAAGTCTTTAGTAGTTGTAGTAGTAGTTGTAGTTGTTTTTAGAATTATAATATTTATGTATGTGTAGTTTATACATATTTTAGTAACATCTTTAGTCTTTATAGTATTGGTAAAACAAAAAGGCTTGACTACTCAGTTGGGATGTGGTAAGGGGATAATACGAGAAGGATAAAAAATATAGGAAAGGATAAAGCCAAGAGCGAGATTTCTTAGAAAAAAAATACAATGTAAACTCTTAGGTTGACAAATACAGATAATATGTAACCTCTAGGTTGACTAACCCGCCTTCTAATAAAGCGTATATGGGCAGAGCAATAACCATTGTACGCCCCAAACAAAAAATGACAAAATTCGTGTGTTAAAGGATACGTTACTACACATGTGCGGGTGCCCATGCTTGCCCTTCCCCCCTATGTGACGTTGAGGGGTGCCGGTCATGTTCCCAGGAGCTCCCCCCCTCATATAAAGGTTTTACTATACATATAACTATCTATACGTCGATGTATAGTAACTATGCAATTATATCAAGGACACCACTACATCTTGTGGTCAGCGTGATTTACAATATAGGCGTGTACGGATAAGGTAATGGTATAGGGGGGTTACATCAAGAGGCTATGTCCGATAACAGTTATTATGTAAACTAGTCTTTGTCTGGAATGATAGCTTGAACGTCAAGTACAGTCTTAGGTTTGCGGGTATCTGAGGGCTTAGTACCTTCAATGTTAATGCCAATTGTTAGGTTATTTACGGTTATGTTAGCCTCTTCTTTCAGATCTCCTGTTAGTTGATAATAGAGTTTTTGATA
>SDBT01016837.1_pt1 | contig 11560 bp, 12 predicted proteins | sample 2277101 | NCBI WGS metagenome assembly SDBT01 (sample SAMN10404973, study PRJNA504765) | marine sediment metagenome | isolation source: marine sediment core GS10_PC15, 103 cmbsf | place: Arctic Ocean: Southern Knipovich Ridge | collected 2010
GCGCCTGCATCGTCGGTCAAGGGCTCATCGCCCTCGCCGCCAGCCTGTTCAGACTCAACCTGCCCGTCGTCAGCGGCCGTCTCTGCCTCTGCGGACGATGGCGATGTCGCAACGTCGGCCTCGACAGACTGCTCGGCCTGGGCATCCTGCCCGTCGGCCTGGCCGGCGCTATCTTCGGCTCCATCATCGGCAGCACCGCCCCCTGCCAGCGCCGCGTTGATATCGTCCTGACTCAGGGGCTCGTTTTTTTCAGAACTCTCGTCTGCCATCACAAACTCGCCAGCTACAACACGTTATTGTTTCGCTCCAGTCGCACCGCTAGTTAAAAGCCGGCAGCGGCGTGCACTTGGGAATCAGCACCTCGCTCACAATGTCTTCCTGACCGGCGATCTGGTCGATCTCGTGTTTGACCTGCCGACGCAGTATCTCCAGACCCGGTTCCTGCAACTGCTGAGGGTCCGCCGATCGGACTATTCTGGCCAGACGGTCCTCAAAAGTGGCCTTGCGGTTCTCCAACAACTCCCTCACCCGCTCAACGTTCTTCTCGGCCACCAGCACCTGAACCTCAATGTCGTACAAATAGAGCTTGCCGGTCTTCATATTCGGAGCCCGGAAGTTGGCCACCAGCAGCTCCTGATGGCTCGGCTCCTGGGGCTCGACGTCTACCAGCCCCGCACCGGCCGCCGGAGCCGCGTCGGCGCCGAAGAATTTCATGGCGAAGAATATGCCGCCCCCTTCAAGCAACATGACAGCAACCAATATGCCGCCCAGGAACAGGCCCTTGCCACGTTTGCCCGATTCCTGCTGGCCCGCATCCGGAGTCTGATCAGCCATTGTCCTACCTCTACTCGAAGTTTTCCTCTTGCCCAACGAACTCGGAAACCACTGACTCGGTAACCACGATCTCAACGCGGCGGTTGGCGGCCCGCCGTCGCTCGGTGTACGCCTGAACCACCAGCGGCTCGGTCGCCCCGCAGGCAGTCACTCGAATCCGCCGCTCATCAACCCCCTGCCTGGTCAAAGCGGTAGCCACGACCTTGGCACGGCGGTAAGACAAGTCCTTGCGGTCCTTGAACTGACTGTCCTCCGGCAGCGGCTCACGCGTGGTGTGCCCGCGAACTTCGATCTTCGTGGTATGACCACGAATCTTATCCGCCAACTGAGCAATCAAAGCATCGGCTGCCGGCTTCAGCTCGGCCGAGAAGCGATTGAAACTAATACGACCGCCAACTGTTATCTCTAGCCCCTCGCGCACCTGCGTAACACGATACACCCGCCCCTCGATACCCTCCTCGTCGCTATCCCCGATCTTCTTCACTTGTCGAGGAATCACTATGCTCTCCAGCTTCTGCAACAAGCTCAGTTGCGGCGGCTCCTGTGTCGGCACAGCGCCTATCCCCCCCTGGTACCCGAAGGCCTCACGCACCGACTGCATGACCTGCTCGAACCGCTCATCGGCCTTTATCTCGCTCATGGCTACTAACATGACGAAAAAACACAGCAGCAGGCTCATCATGTCACCGTAGGTGACCATCCACGAAGGAGCGCCCTCTGGCTTCTTATGTTCACGCTTCTTAGCCATGCCCTTGCCCGCTAAGCGGCGGCCTCCTGTTCCTTCTCTTCCCTCGCCGACGGCGGCAGGAAGGTCAACAGCTTGTGCTCGACTATCCGCGGGTTGTCACCCGACTGGATGCTCATTATGCCTCTCAAAATAATGGTCTTGCGAAGCAGCTCCTCTTGACTGCGGCGCCCCAGTTTGTCGGCAATCGGCAAGGCCACCAGGTTGGCCAACAAAGCCCCGTAGAGGGTGGTCAGCAAGGCTGTGGCCATACCCGGACCAATGGCATCCGGATCGTCCATGTTCTGGAGCATCACCACCAGTCCAATGAGCGTACCGATCATCCCAAAGGCCGGCGCGTACTTGCCCAGGGCCTCGAACAGCGCCTTGCCTCCGGCGTGCCGCTCGCCCATGGTATCCAACTCGCTGTTCAGTATCTGTTCGATAAGCTCCGGGTCCGTACCGTCAACTACCATCTGCACACCGCGCACGATGAACTCGTCGTCTATGCCGCGCGTCACATCCTCCAGGCTCAGAATCCCGTCGCGCCGGGCCTTCTCCGCATAGCTGACCAGATCCGCTATGAGCCTCCTCGGGTTCAGAGGCTTGGAGAAAAAAGCGTTCTTGACCACCTTGGCCATACCCATCACGTCCCTTAAGGGAAACGAAATCAGCGCTGCCGAAATCGAACCGCCAATAACTATCGCCACCGAACCAGGGTCCAGAAACGCGCTCAGCGAAACCTTGCTGCTCATCGCCCATAGGATCAGCCCAATCCCTACGACCAATCCTGATAACGTGGCAATATCCACCGCTCAAGCCTCGTCTACCACACCAATTCGTCCGGCCGGACCTTTCCTGAGGTATCGACCGGCTCTTATCGCCGGTTCACTTGGGCTCCGGAACCGGCACCGGCGTAAAGGCCCGCACCGATCGCGAATACTCAACCGACCGGCGAACCACCTCCTCCACAGACTCCCGCACCAATAACCGGTCGCCGTTCACCAGCGTAATCACCGTGTCCGGCGTCTCCTCCACCGTCTTGATCAGCTCGGCGTTGAGGACCAGCCTTTTCTTGTTCAGCCGCGTCACCACGATCATTACGCTAACCTTATGGGCCCCTAAGGACCCATCGCTCTCACCGGGCCCAGCGACAAGCAGAATAAACACCCATGTCGCCAGGCCCCAAAAACCACTCCGCCCCTCTACCGCGTCAAGAGCAATAGCTCCTGCAACAGCTCGTCAGACGTCGTTATCACACGACTGGCAGCCGAAAAACCCGTCGACGCCGTTATCAGACCGATAAACTCCCGCGCCAAATCCACGTTGCTAAGTTCCAACGCCCCAGCCAGGATCCGACCGGCGCCAAGCTGCTTGGGGGCCGTAATAACCGGATCACCGGAGTTCGGACCCGTGATAAACAAGCTATTGGTCCTGGCAACCAAACCCGTCGGATTAGAAAAATTGGCCAAGACCAGCTGCCCCAACGTTCGGGTCAACCCATTGCCGAAGATTCCGACAATCAGTCCGTTATCCCCAATCGAGAACGCCTCCAGCGTGCCGGCCGGGAAACCGTCCTGACTGGTCATCGCCAGCGACGAATCGCCTAGTAGCGCCGCCTGGCCGTTCAGGGATTCCACGTTAAGATCAAAAGCCAACGGGCTCGCCGCGCCCGTACCATCGCGGTCGATCGCAATCTGTGTGCCCGTATAGCTGGTAACATGACCGCTGGTATCGAACGTGACCGTCCCCGTGCCCACAGCCAGGTCCAGGTCCGAGTCGTCCGACGACTCGATATAGAACCGCCAGACATTGCCGTCCGAGCTCCTGCTCTCCAGCACCATGGTAACCATCACGTCCACCGAGCTGCCCAGCGAGTCGTAGACGGCAAAATTGGTCCTGACGCTGGTACCGCTGGCCTCGCCGCCGTTGGTCGCCGCGGCGTCTCGGGCGATAGTAAAGGGCTGGGTCACCGCCCCGTCGCTTCGGATCAGCGCATCATGGATCGCCAAATCATTATCTTCGCCGTAGTTGCCCTCGAAACGAATCTGCCCCCCCACCACCGTTATGCCCGGCGAGCCCGGCACGGTCGCATCGTTCTCGATGCCCAGGACATCGTCCAACCAGTCGCAGAGGTCGCCCAATGTCGTGCCGTCCACACCAACGGTGAAGGTGGCCGACTCCAGCTCGCGGTCTCCCTTCTCCACGCCGGCGAAGGTAATCGCCTCGCTGCCCGCAGCAAATAGCTGAGTGGCGCCGTCGTAAAGGCTCGTCAACGCCGTCGCAGCGGTGGCACTGGGCCCCGCCGCCCCATCAGTCAACACCTGTGACAGCCACACCGCCCCCGAAACGCCCACCTCACCCTCGGCGTTCAGCGTACCGTCGAGCACCACCTCGTCGGTCTTCTGGGCCAGGCTCAGCGAGCCCTGAGGTATCATCAGATCCCGCACCTGTCCGGGGATCAGATTAAAATCGCCATCCACCCCATACCCCTGCACCCGAAAACCGTCCGCCGAGACCAGAAGGTTGTTGGCGTTGAGCAGGAACGAACCGTCCCGCGTGTAAACCTGCTGGCCGGTGGAGGTGTTCAACACAAAGAACCCGTTGCCCTCGATAGCCAGGTCGGTCAACACGCCCGTCGTCTCGATCGAGCCGGAGGTGAAGTTACGCTGAATCGCCCCCAGAACGCTGCCCAGACCGATCTGTATCGGATTGGTCCCGCCCTCGAACTCGCCCGGCGACGAGCCAAGCGTGAAACTCTGGGCAAACTGGGTCTGGAACAGTGTCCGCGAACCCTTGAAACCCGTAGTATTCACGTTCGCGATATTGTCACCGATCACGTCAATGCGCGCCTGGTTCGTGTTCAAACCAGACATACCAGTGTATAATGCTGAAGTCAGTCCCATGGGTCACTACTCCATTTGCTTCCGTTTACCCGCGGACCGCCCAGCCGGATCCTCCCACAAGGGCTTGTCCCTGTCCGAAAAAACCTGGTCATCTCGACCTCACAGCGGTCTGCCGTACCAGAATCCCCTGGAACTATGCATCCGCCGACAAATGGTCCAACAGAATCTCGAAATCGTCCTCGTCCACGTCGCCGTCACCGTCAAGATCAGCCGCTAGCTCGTCGCCCCCCGCGCCGCCCGTATAGGCCTCGACCATCGCCGCCAAGTCCGTCTCGTCAACTACCCCGTCCCGGTTCAAATCCCCTGTCGAAGCCACCGACATCTGCTCCAGCAGAATCCCGAAATCACGCCCGTCCACGTCGCCGTCGCCATCCAGGTCGCCACGCGGCTCGTCGGTGGTCTGGCCCGGACCGGAATACGCCGCCGCCATCGCCACCAGGTCCAGCTCATCCACCACGCCGTCCTCATTTACGTCCCCGCTCGAAACCGCCCCGCCCTGATCCGCCTGCCCCTCCTCCGCCACCTCTACCTCGTCGTCCGGCCCGGCCCCGATGGCAACCACCGACTCCATCGGCAGCATCTTGCCATTATCAAGGCCCAGCACTATCTGCCCGTTGCTCACGAAATGAACCGCCACCACCTTGCCGCCCACCACCTCACTCTGGCCGGCCTCGTTCACAGCCGCGCCTTGCACGTACTTGCCGATCAGCGACGATGCGGCGCCGAACTCCTGCTGAGAGCCCAATTGGTTCAGTGTCGCGGTCAGCGATAACGAACTCTGCATCTGCTCGATCGTGGCCACCTGAGAGAGCATCTGCTCATTGGTCATCGGATCGAACGGATCCTGCAACTGCAATTGAGCGATCAGCAGCGCCAAAAAGTCCTCGGCCGTGATAGACCGCATGCCTGCCCCACTCGACGCCGCCGAGCTGCCACCTGTTGCCATAACCTGCATCCACTAACTCCTTGACCAGCCCGACCAAGCGGCCGAGTCAATCCACCGCCTCAGACCGTTATGTCCACCGTCGCCTGGACCGCCTCACCCTCCGACTCACCTGGCGATCCATGCCCAGCTTCATCCTCTGCCCCTTGCGACTCTTCCCACGCAAAGCTAAAGCCCTGCCCACCCCCCTGCTGCTCGCCGCCTTCGCCCGAACCTTGCCGAGAAGCATTGTCCGCCCCGCTCTGCGAAGCCTCCGACGCCGACGCTCGGCGGGGCTCCACGTCTATGCGCTCCACCGTTATGCCGTGTTGCTGTAGAGCTTCGCGAAGCTGGCCCACTCTGGCGCTGATCATCTCCCTGGCCTCGGCCGTCTCAGCCACTATCCGCATATTCAAGACGCCTTGCCTAACGTTCACATCCAGATGGATACGCCCTAGCTCCGGCGGATGCAGCCGGATCTGAACCTGCCACTGTCCTCGACCCACCGAGGCCCGGGCCACCCGGACCACGTGCTCGACCAGTCGGTCCTGATCCACGCCCTCTGATTTATCTACCTCACCCACCCCAGGCATCGCCCCAGCCTGGACGTCCACCCGCGCCCCGCCGCCGGATTCAGCGCCCCGACTGCCCGCCAATGCCTCCACTGCCGCCTCCGGACCGCTCGAACTCTTCGTCTCGGAAAGCACCGGCTGCAAATCATTCTGCGCCTGCAACGGCATAATCTGAGCGACCGCCTGCCCGATTTGCGGCAGCACGGATTGCCCCTGGAAAACCCCCGCCTCCTGCGACGGCGACTGCTGCTTGTCGACCGAATACAACTGGTTCGGCGACTCTAGCGTCTGCTTATCACCCGACCGCATGACGGCCACGCCCGCCGAATCACGCGGCGCCTCAACTGGCCCATCGCTAGCCTGACGCTGCTGTGTCTGTGGCACATCCTGGGAGACCTCGCCAGAGGGCATTGCCTCGCCAGCCGGGCGCGCAACCTCTACCGTAGCCTGCGACACAGTCGGACCGGCTGGAGTAGTCATATTCGACTGGCCCCCGCGAGCCCCAGCCTCAGGCGTGCCGGCCTGTTGCTGTTGCCCCGCCTCGCCCTGCTGCCCCGAAGCAACCTTCAAGCCGGACCACGATTGCAACAGCGCCTGCTCAGCCTGCTGCCCGCCCGTCTGTACCTCAGGCGTGGCGGCCTGGCCGGAACCCGAGCCCGCGCCGTTGTTCCCCTCTTGTCCACCGGCCTGATCACCGGCGGCATCGCCGCCATCTTGCTCGGCTGTGCTCGTCTCATCGCCCTGCTCGCCGGACTGCTGGTCGCTTTCGGACTCCGACCCAACATCCTCACTGGACTCGTCCGGTAGTTCGTCGGCTTCCACACCGACCGACCCATCCCTCCCCTCCATATCATCAACCCGTCTGTCCTCGCCCGCCGGCGACCGCTCGGCCGGCTCATGCCGCCGATCCCTGGCCTGGTCCAGCGCCTCCAAAAAGCCGCTCTCAGCCAGGGGCTCGCGCTCTGCCCCGCCGGATGCGGGCACCAACATATTTGCCAACGTCTTAACAGATTCCGTTTTCAGCTCTACCATCAACCCGACCTCTTCTCGCCTGAGGCTACCGGTGCAAGGCTCGACACCGGCTCCTCCGCCGCCGTGCCCCGTTCGATCACCTGTAGTATCCGACCGATCCACTCGCGATCCTGCTGCGAAACACATTCCTCAATGATCGCCCGTCCCTTCCGCTCGTTCATCGAGGACAGGTACCTCGCCGCATCCGCATCCTTCTTGTCCCTCAGAAGGCCCTTGGCTATTTTCGGATCCATCCCCTCCAGATATGTCAGCGTCCGCTTGAACCCGTCAAGATGCTGCTGCTCTTCCCACGCCTTTCGCATCTGCCCCCAGCGGACCTGCTCCCGCTCAAAGGCCTCACGATCACGCAGCAGCTTCAACCGGGCCGCGTCGGCCAGATTCAACAGATCCCCCAGCTCCCGGCGCTGTCTATCCAGCCGTCGAGCCAGAATCTCCTCCAGATCCTGGCTGTACTCGATCTTTTCGCTGGCCGCCTGCACCGCCGGCCTGCTACTCGTCGGCTGCGTTGTTGCCGCCGGCTCCTCCGGCGCTTCGCTCACCAGTGCTTGGCGAATCCGGTTCAGACGATCCCCGTCAATCCGGCCGCTAGCCAACAAGTAGGCCGCTCCCGACAGCATCGCCACCAGATTAACGATGGCCAATATCGCTACCATGTTGAAAAGTCGCTTCAACACTGCCTTACGACCTCACCGCCTGCTGATACACGTATCGCTGAGTGCTCAATTCGTCAGCCTCCGCCGTCTCCTGCCTGCTCAGCTCATAGTAATATCTGGTCTGCTGCCGATCCTTCAGCGTCTCCATAATCCTGACTTCCTTGGTCGCCTCGGTCAGGGCTGCACGCTCCTGGGCCAACTGGGCCTCGAGCTGCCGAACCCCGGCCGTCGCCTCCAGCAGACCACGCTGTAGGTGCGTCAGCCAATGCCGATGACGCGCCACTTCGCCCACGTTCAACAGACCCGTCGCCGGACCGGCGCGCATCGCCGACACCTGCTGACCTATCCGATCCTGTAAAATCCCAATCTCGCGCCGCACCCGAACGATCCGCCGCAGACGCTCCGCCACAACTCGCTTGGCCTGGTCCGCCTTCTGCTGACGCAACCGCAATACCGGCGCTAATCGAAATCTGAATCGCTTGGCCATCCTGACCCGTCACTCCCATTCATAACAACCGACTATCGGCCTGCGGCAACTGCCGACTGCTTGTTCGCCCTGATCTTCTGCGTAAGTCGCCCCAGCTCGCCGTCCAAGGACAGCAACTGCTGACGCGAATCTGCAAAGCTTATTCTTTCCTCAATTGCCTGACGCAGGAACTCGTCAATCAGCGGCTTGCCCTGCAAAGCCAGGTCATACTCGTCATTACTCCCCGCAGCGTAGGCACCGATATTCACCAGATCCTCAATGTCCGCCCAACTGGCGAGAATCCGCCCCACGCGCCGCGCCGCCGCCAAATGCTCAGCATCCACAACGTCGATCATCACACGGCTGATGCTCTCCAGCACCGAGACGGCCGGGTAATGACCGCGGTTGGCAAGGCTCCGCGACAGCCATACGTGCCCGTCCAACGTGCCTCGCACCGCGTCGCTGACCGGCTCGTTGATGTCGTCGCCCTCGACCAGCACCGTGTAAAACCCCGTAATGCTGCCTTGCTCCGTCCGGCCGCTGCGCTCCAGTAACTGCGGCAACATGGCAAAAACGCTTGGCGTATAGCCCTTCGTAGCCGGCGGCTCGCCCGCCGCCAGACCGATCTGTCGCTGGGCCATCGCCAAACGCGTCAGCGAATCCACCAACAACAGCACGTCATTGCCCTGGTCCCTGAAATACTCAGCCACCGCCGTCGCCAGAAACGTCGCCCGAATCCGAAGCACCGGGGACTCATCCGACGTGCTCACCACCACAACCGAGCGCTTCAGGCCTTCAGCGCCCAAATCCTTACGCAGGAAATCGCCTACCTCCCGCCCACGCTCGCCCACCAAAGCCACCACCGTTACGTCTGCCGACGTATAGCGGGCGATCATGCCCATCAGGATCGACTTGCCCACCCCCGTACCCGCAAAAATCCCCAACCGCTGACCCCGCCCCGCCGTCAACAGAGCGTCAATACTGCGAATGCCCGTGCCCAGCGGCTCGTCTATGCGACGCCGATGCATCGCCGGCGGTGCGCTGCGGATCAGCGGGTAGTGCTGCTCAGCGTGCACCGCATCGCCGCCGTCGATGGGATCGCCCAAACCGTTTATCACCCGCCCCAACAGCTCTCCGCTGACCGACACCTTCTGCTGCGAGCTCAGACAGCGAACCGCATCCCCCTTGGAAACGCCCGCCAACTCGCCAAGCGGCATAACCACCGTCTGCTCCCCGCGAAAGCCCACCACCTGACCTCGAACCCCACGCCCGCTGCGCCCCGCCACCTCGCACATGGCGCCGACCGGCGCCGGCAAACCCGACACCAGCAGTATCATCCCCGTCACGCTGTCGACCCGCCCGGTCAGACCGTGCGCTACCAACTCATCCACAGCCGCCAACTGGTCGGCAAATATGCTCATCCGTTCGCCGCCCCGTACTCGCTGCCCAGCAACTCTTCAGCTATCCGCGACACCTGAGTCTCTATCCTGCCATCTACCTCTCCCGCCTCCGTCTGAACCAAGCACCCGCCGCGATTCACAGACTCATCCGCCACCAAACGCACATGCTTCGACTGCCCAAACTGCTCGCCTATCTGACCGGCCAGCAGTTCCAGGAACTCACGCTGCTCCGGATGCACCCGCACCACAACATCGCTGGCCGAACCCGTCAGCCTCACCGCCTCGCGCACGTTCTCCTCAGCCACCGCCGGGCTCGCCTCCGCCACCGACCTGACAACTTTCCGGGCAATCGACACGGCCAAACTCACCAAATCCTTATGCGCCTGTGACAACAAACGCCCCTTCCGCAAATCCAGCTCATTAACCAGTTCCGTCAAAGCCGAAACCAAACTCTCCTGCTGCTGCTTGAATTCCTCCCGAGCCTCTGCCAAGGCCTGCTCCCGGCCGTCCTTGCGACCATCAGCCAGCCCTTGCTGATAACCCTCCTGCTGGCCCTTCCGCCGCGCCTGCTCGGCCAACTCACCGCTGCGCCGCTCAATCGCCGAAACAAGCGACCGCGCCTCGGCTCGCGCCTCAGCCAAAATACGTGACGCCTCAGCTTCGATATCGCCCAGGCTGAAAACCCGAAGCTGCAAATCGTCCCGCCGAGCACGCCGGGCCTTTATAACTGTTGACTTCCTGTCGGTTTCCAACGGTGTCTCCGACACCGATCCCTCTTATCTTGTCAACAAACAACACGTCTCGATAGCTCTCAATCAAACAACTCAGCTTCCCCTCAGCCGACCCAACACGACGCCGCCGCTACACCACCATTTCCTTCTCGCCGCCTCGACCGGCAATCATCAGCTCCCCGGCATCCTCCAGGCGGCGGGCCACATCGACAATGCGCTGCTGCGCCGCCTCCACATCGCTCAATCGCACCGGGCCCATATACTCCATGTCCTCTTTGATCAACTGCGATGCCCGCTCCGACATATTCGTGAAAACCTTCTCTTTCAGATCATCGCTGGCCGTCTTCAGCGCCAGCGCCAGCTCGTCGTTGTCAACCTCCTTCAACACCGCCTGGATGCCCTTATCGTTAACCAGCAACATGTCCTCGAATACGAACATCAACCGCCGAATCTGCTCCACCAAATCCGGATCGTCCGACTCCAATGCCTCCAGTATCCCCTTCTCCGTCGCCCGATCGGACAGGTTCAGCATCTCGGCCACCGAGTCTATACCGCCAACCTTCGCAAACTTCTCCGACACCAAACCCGATAGGCGCTGTTCTAATCCCTGCTCGACCTCCTTGATCACCTCGGGACTCGTCTGCTCCATGGTCGAGATCCGCTTGACCACCTCGACCTGCTTGTTCGACGGCAGACCCGAAAGAATCTCACTGGCCTTGCCGCTCGGCAAATGCGAAAGAATCATGGCGATGGTCTGCGGGTGCTCGTCCTGGATGAACATCAGCAGGTTCTCACTTTCAGCCTTGTGCAGGAAACTGAACGGCTGCTGATAAACCTGGTGTTCGATCTGCTGCATCACCTGTATTGCAGCCTCCTTGCCCAGCGACTTCTCCAACAGCTCCTTGGCATAGTCCAGCCCCCCCTCTTTTACGTAAGATCTGGCCAGCGCCAGACCGTAAAACTCCTCCACCACAGCATCCCGATGTTTGCTGTCCACCTCCGACAGCGACGCCACCTCTCGCGTGATCTCTTCCACGTCCTCACGCGAAAGCTGCCGCAGCAAGCGCGAAGCCGCAACCTGACCCAGCGCCACCAACAGGATCGCCACCTTCCGCACCCCCGGCAGCTCCTGCGAAGCACCGCCTCGGCCTTTTGATGGTGTCTCAGCCACCGCAGTGGCCTCCTCCACTACCTGTGGTCTTTCTCCAACCAGCGCTTAACCAAAGACGCTACGTTACCAGGATCCTCTTCCGACAATCGCTCAAGCTGTTCGGCCATCTCCTGCGTCCGAATCGTTTGCTCGTCCAACTCCTGCCCCTC
>SDBT01016838.1_pt1 | contig 11560 bp, 13 predicted proteins | sample 2277101 | NCBI WGS metagenome assembly SDBT01 (sample SAMN10404973, study PRJNA504765) | marine sediment metagenome | isolation source: marine sediment core GS10_PC15, 103 cmbsf | place: Arctic Ocean: Southern Knipovich Ridge | collected 2010
GCCTTATGATGACTGCACCTGCGAGAAGAAATAGTATTCAGTCAGGGTTTCTGACAAATAAAGAAAGACCTTTCTGATTGTGCGGTTAGCTCTATGAGGTCAAATTCCTCATCCTGGGCATAGGCATGAATGCCGGTGAAGTCAGCAATTTTAAGAGCTGACCGTACTTCTGTTTCTGAATAGCACTTCTGAAGGAGCGTCACGTCCGAACGATACCAATAATCTTGCAGACGGAAAATAGTGGTCTCAAATTTGGCGGTGCGCTCTTCCGGGTGGTAGCTGGCGTGAACCACGCAGACATGGTCATCTTCGACTATGCCGAAGTTATCATCCCTGGTTATCCTGTAGCCCTCTTCCATGTTCAGGTCGAAAAGGAACAAGCCGCCTTCCTTTAGAGCAGAATAAACGTTGCGGAAGACGGCGACCAACTCCTCCACGGTCATGATGTGGTTAAGGCTGTCAAAGGTAGAGACAACAGCATGATAGACAGCCGGCAGCTTGAAAGAGCGAGCATCACCGTGTATGAATTCAACGGCAGGGGCATTCTCACGCGCATAACGAAGCATCTCCTCAGAACCATCAAGGCCAGTCACCTGGTAGCCTCGTGCGGTAAGTACCTGTGCTAATTGTCCGGTGCCACAGCACAGGTCAAGAATCCTGGCTTTGGCAGGCAGGCGCGGCAGCACCAGCTTCTCCAGAGCAGGAAGCGCTATGTAAATGAACTCATTACCCCAGTGTTTGTTATACACCGAGGCAAAGGTGTCATAATCTGAGTAGGTGGTCATTATTTTTGTCCTTACCAATTAGAAGGTGTCCAGAGTTGAGGGGGTTATTTTCGTCCGATAGCTTGCAAGAAGTCTTCTTCGTCAATTTCTAACTGTTTTAGAATATCTGAGAGAAAGTAAGGACTGATACTCTTTATGGGGTGAATTGGAACAGGGGCTCGACGACAATCTTTATGATGGAACATTGCGTGGCTGCCCTTTTGTCTAATCCGCCGGAACCCCAATGCTTGAAGCCCTTTTACCATCTCTCTAACTTTGAGAGAAGGTAGCCTTGTCATAGGGTAACTGTAACTTTACTGGCATCAAGTTCCTCTGGAATTTCCTCATCTCGCTCTTTGCGATACTCAAGGCAAAGCTCAAGCACTTCCTTAGCATTGGCTAAGCACTCCTCGTAAGTCTCACCTTGAGCACGCGCTTCTGGAATCAGAGGGCAACTGGCTATGTAGAATCCATCAGGTGCCTTTCTGATGATGACCGTGTATTCCATCATTCTCTCTCCACTGAGTCAATTATAGCATAGTTATAGGAAAGGTTGCTTGCTCCCGGGGGCAAGATAACTTACAAAATGTTCATCTTCTTTAAGGTTAGAGCGATGATTTCCATATCTTTATCGTCCATTGGATTGTCGCCATTTCCTTCAAAGCATACCAGTTCAAACTGTCCGTGACCACAACCGACACCTTGTTCCCAAACGTATTGAAAATGTTTTTGTATCCGCTCTCTGTTGGTGCCTAACTGAGATTGAGCTAGTATGATGACGAGGAGTTTCTTGGGTGCAAAATGCAGTGCGAGGTCAAGTATAGCCCCCCGTATCTGCTTATAGATCTTGGCTTCTATCTCGACGGCACACTGGATTGCTTTGGTAGTTTCTGAGCGAATCACACCATCGAGGTCAGCCCGCACCCCAGCTTCGTCAACGCTCCTTTCGGGAGAGGAGTCATCCCATCGTTCTCCGAGTAAGTTCCTAAATAGACGCTTTCCGTAATTATCGTGTTGTCCCATAATCACCTCCTGCTAATAGTATTTATGCTACTAGTCTGCAAGGTGTTTTTAGATTTAGCCCACCTCCCCAGCCTACGCTCAAACTGAATTATATCAAACTATCCCTTCATCTTCTCTATCAGCATGGGCACTATCTTGAAGAGGTCGCCGCCAATGCCATAGGTAGCTACTTGAAAAATGGGAGCGTTGGCATCATCGTTGATAGCCACAATCATATCCGCAGTCTGCATACCGGCCAGGTGCTGGACTGCTCCGGAGATGCCACAGGCAATATAGATTCTGGGGCAAACCGTCTTGCCAGTCTGCCCGACCTGGTGGGAGTATGGAATCCACCCTTCATCCACTGGCGGTCGGGATGAACCAACGGCGGCTCCCATAGCCTCAGCCAGTTCTTCTATCAGCTGGAAATTCTCTGGCTTGCCCAGTCCTCGTCCACCGGAGACTATAATATCAGCATCCTCAAGCTTGACCTTCTCGGTCAGGTCTTCGACAAAATCAATCAGCTTGGTCCTTGAAGTGCCACCTTCATTGTTTAAGTCCACCTTTATTATCTGCCCCTTTCTTATTTTGTCGGGGATACTCTTCTTAAAGACACGAGGGCGAACGGTTGACATCTGTGGCCTTCTCGCCTGGCAAATAATGGTTGCCATGATGTTGCCGCCAAAGGTGGGGCGGGTTTGCAACAGGAGCCTTTTCTCGGTATCAACTTCCAGCCCGGTGCAATCGGCAGTTAGCCCGGTCTTCAGGATAGCAGCCACCTTGGGAATGAAAGCCCGCCCGAATGAGGTGGCGCCAGCAAGGACTATCTCTGGCTTGTGTTCTTGAATGAGTCTGACCAGTTCTGCAGCATATAAATCTTCCTGCTGGTTTGTTAAGGCTGGGTCATCTACCAGGTAGACCTTATCAGCACCGTAGGCAGTTAATTGCCCAACTTCCTTGACATCGTGCCCGAAGCATACCGCATATAGCTCTGTCTTTAAGGCGTCTGCCAGTTCCCTGCCTTTGGATAATAACTCATAGCTGACACTCTTTAGCTGCCCATCTCGCTGCTCGGCAAATACCCAGATTCCCTGATGTTCGTCGCTTACCGGTGCAGTTTCAGTAACCACCTCAATAAGTATGGCATCGAAGTCACAGGCATCCACACAGGCACCACATAGTGTACAGCCCTCCTTGATGCAAGCCTTGTTATCAACGATTTCTATCAGGTCGAAAGGGCAAGCAGGCTGGCAGTCACCACAGCCGCTGCATTTATCAAGGTCAATCTGAATTCCCATATTTCTCGTTACTCCAGGTTATTTTATGCCTCTCAGTTTTTCAATCAGTGTCATTACTTGCTCTTCCGGGTCGCCTTCAAGCATCTCACCACGATGGATCCTTTGCGGGAAGAATATCTTGACAACTCTGGTTGCGGAGCCGGCTAAACCTACCATATTTTTGTCAACAGCCAAATCCTCGGCTGTCCAGACAGGTATCGTAGCCTTCTTTGCTTTGGTGAGCCCGCGGAGTGAGGGGAGCCGAGGTACGTTTATCTCTTTTACCACGGTGATTACTCCAGGCAGGGACATGTCAATAACCTCGTGCCCGTCTTCAACCATCCGCTGAACTCTGATGTGGTCGCTTTCTATCTCTTCAACCTTGCTGACGTAGGCAACAAATGGTATATCTAGCATTTCGGCAAGTTCTGGCCCCACCTGTCCAGTGTCGCCATCTATTGTCTGCCGACCGCAGATTATGAGGTCGTAGTCCTGGATTTTGTTGCTTACTGTAGCCAGGGTATATGAGGTAGCCAGGGTATCGGAGCCAGCAAAAGCTCTATCACTTATCAGGATAGCTTCATCAGCGCCTACTGAAATTGCTTCTCGCAGCATTTCCTCAGCCTGAGGGGGACCCATGGTAATGGCGGTAACTTTACCTCCACAGCGTTCCTTTAAGCGGACTCCCTCCTCCAGGGCATAGGCATCAAAAGGATTGACAACATTCTCAATCCCCTGTCTGATGAGAGTATTGGTTTCGGGGTCAATCTTTACGTCGGTAGTGCCCGGCACCTGTTTCAGGCAGGCTATTATGTTCATTCCCGTATCCCTTTTCTCTTGCGCAATTCAGAGGCGATGGCGTTTCTGAGAACCTGGTTGGTGCCCTCATATATCTGGGTAATTTTGGCATCCCGCATCATCTTCTCCACTGGATAATCGCGCATATAACCAACACCACCCAATATCTGTACGGCGTCAGTGGTGACTTTCATGGCTACATCTGAGGCAAAGACCTTGGCCATAGCCGATTCTTCAGCGAACTTCTTGGCTCCGCTATCTATAGTTCTGGCGGTGGCATAAACCAGTGCTCTGGCTGCCTCCACCTGGATAGCCATATCAGCCAGCATGTGCTGAACAGCCTGTTGGGAATAGATAGGGTGTCCAAACTGGATACGTTCTCGGGCATAGTTTACGGCTGCTTCCAGAGCTCCCTGGGCTATGCCAACTGCCTGAGCACCTATTCCCGGACGCGAGCCGTCGAAGAGTCTCATGGTTATGATGAATCCCATCCCCTCCTTACCAATCAGATTTTCCTCGGGGATCAAACAATTTCGGAAGACCAATTCTCTGGTAGAAGAAGTGCGGATACCCATCTTCTTCTCTTTCTTACCGAAGGTAAAACCCGGTGTATCTTTCTCCACCAGAAAGGCGCTGGCGCCACGAGCTCCCTTTGCTTTGTCGGTCAGGGCAATAACAGTATATATCTCGGCCTCGCCACCATTGGTGATAAACTGTTTGGTGCCATTAAGTACGTAGCCTTCGGCAGTTTTTTCGGCGGTTGTTTTTATGGCACCAGCATCGCTGCCAGCCGTTGATTCAGTCAGGGCAAAAGCAGCCAGTCGTTTACCGTCAGCAACATCCGGCAAGTACTTTTGTTTTTGCTCTTCAGTGCCATATTCCAGCATGGGGATGATTCCTAGAGCAACCGCGGCATAGCTAACACCTATGCCAGCACATACCCGGCTTAGCTCCTCAGTAACCAGACACAGGTCAAAGCAACCTCCACCGAGACCCTCGTATTCTTCAGGGATAAAGACACGAAACATGTCGCTATCAGCAATGTCTTTCATTATAGACCAGGGGAACTCCTCTTTCTCGTCAAGCTCAGCTCGGACCGGCAGTATCCTCTCCTCAGCAATCCTCTTTGCCAGACTTCTAAGTGTCTTTTGTTCTTCAGTTAAGAAATATTCCAACACAACCCTCCATTTGATTAGATAAAATATACTCCGCAATGAGACTAACTTTGTAATATAGGATTGGCTCTTTGAGAGCCAATCTGAGATATTAGAGCAATTATTCAATCACAATCGAAGTGTGTTTATTATAAGCCAAGCTGTATACTTACTTCAAGTTGATATATGTTTATGTTGACAGTGTAAATGGAGGTAGATTATGATAAGGATAAGGCCCCCTTTAATTTCTGGATAGTTTACTTGCCACGTGTTCTAAAAGGAGAAGGATTATGTTACCCATAGAGGGTGTCAAGTTACTAGACCTTACCTGGCAAGGTCCGGGACCTTATTGCACCATGATTCTAGGTGACATGGGTGTTGACGTCATGCAAATTATGGCTCCACCATCGGCAGGTGCTCGCCAGGCGGTAAGGAAAACGGGAAAGGGAGAAGCAGCTTCTCAGTCTGCTAACAGAAACAAAAAGAGTCTCTTGCTTAATCTAAAATCAAAGGAAGGCCACCATATTTTTTATCAATTGGCCAAAGATGCAGACGTTATCGTTGAAGGATTCAGACCAGGCGTAGTCAAACGCTTGGATATAGATTACCCGAGGATAAAAAAAATGAATCCTAAAGTCATATATTGCTCTATTACCGGGTATGGGCAAAACGGCCCCTACCGTACTTTACCCGGCCATGACATCAATTACCTGTCTTTTGCCGGAGCGCTGAACCTGATTGGTGAAGCTGACCGGCAGCCCATTATTCCGTTAAACTTAATAGGTGATTTCGGCGCTGGTGCCAAGGATGCCGTGATAGGCATACTAAGCGCGCTTATCGCCAGGGGCAAAACAGGCAAGGGGCAGTATGTAGATATATCCCTGACTGACGGAGTCATCTCACTGCTTACCGGGGCAGTGTTAGGGGGGTATTTCCAGAGTGGTAGAGCACCCAAGCGAGGCGAGAGCGACCTCAATGGTGCTTATCCCTATTATAACGTCTATCAGACCAGGGACGGAAAATACATTACCCTTGGTTGCCTGGAACCCTGGCTGTGGGCAAACCTGTGCCGGGAGATAGGCAAAGAGGAGTTTATACCCTTCAACATGACACGTGAGCGTCTTCCCAAAGAAGAGGATGACAAGAAATCGGCAGAGATATCTTCCTACCTTAAGGAGCTTTTCCGCACCAAGACCAGGGATGAGTGGTTTGAACTCCTGAGTCAGAAAGATGTTCCCATAGGCAAAGTCTACTCGCTGGACGAGGTTTTCGCTGACCCTCAAGTGCTTCACCGCAAGATGCTCGTGGAGCTGGAGCGTCCCGAAGGAGGCAAGATTAAACAGGTAGGTATTGCTATCAAATTATCAGACACTCCCGGTAAAATTAGAAGTCTGCCGCCCTCAACTGGCGAACACACGGATGAAATACTAGGAAGTTTAGGGTATAGTGAGCAAAGAATAATCGAACTGCACCAGGAAGGAACAGTCTAGGTTACCAATCGAAATAAATAGGCAGGAGGTGGATTCTCTTATGGCAAAAGCTTTTGTTTTGATGGAAACAGCAGTGGGCAGAACCAAGGAAGTTACTGCTGGTCTGAAGCAGGTGAAAGGGATGAAATCAGTTGACACGGTGACTGGCCCCTATGACATCATCGCAATAATAGAAGCCGAGACACTGAACGAAATTGGTGATATAGTTACCCAGAAGATACACCCGATTGGTGGTATTTCCAGAACGGTAACATGCCTGGCACTATAGCCCTTCTAAACTTGGCTATCTTTTGAGCGAAGCGGTTCAAAGGAGCTGGTAAGTATGGATTTTGAATTCACCAAAGAGCAGAAAGCGTTTAGGCAGGAGATTCGCAACTTTTTAGAGGAAGAGATAAGACAAGGGACATTTAAGCCAAGCTGTGATGCCTGGATACAGAGTTACTCCAAGGAGTTCACCAAAAAGGTGGCTGAGCGAGGCTGGATTGGCATAACCTGGCCCGAAGAGTATGGTGGACAAGGGCGCAGCAATGTAGACCGCTTCATCCTTACTGAGGAAATGCTGCGTTACGGAGCGCCAACTGCTCTTCATTGGTTTAGTGACCGTCAGATAGGCCGTTCTATTCTTGCCTATGGTACTGAGGAACAGAAGAAAGAATTGCTGCCCAGGATTCTCAGTGGAGAAGCTTGTGTAGGTCTGGGAATGAGCGAACCAGAGGCTGGGTCTGACCTGGCGTCTCTCCAAACCAGGGCTGTTGAGGATGGCGACGATTATATAATTGATGGGCAAAAAATGTGGACCAGTTGCGCTAGTTACATGACCCATGTTTATCTGATAGCTAGAACAGACCCTGATGCGCCAAAGCACAGGGGTATCAGCGAATTTGTTATTGAGGCAAATTTACCAGGAATTACCGTGAGACCGACAATAGATATTACCGGCACTGAAGCTTGGGGTGAAGTCTTCTACGACAGCGTGCGAGTTCCCAAGAAGTGTTTAATAGGAGAGAAGAACCGCGGCTTCTACCAGATACTCGGTCAGCTTGATTACGAGAGGGCTGGATTGGAACGACTTATGGGTAACTATCCCCTCTTCGATGCCATTATCCAATTCACCAAGGAGACCAAACGGAATGGAGCGCCCCTCTCTCAAGACACGCTAATTCGCCATAAACTGGCGCAACTTCAAATCGAATTTGAGGTTGGGCGTTTACTTACCTACCGCGTAGCGCTGGTTATGGATGAAGGGCGTGCCCCTAACGTAGAAGCAGCTATGGCTAAGGCTTATTGCACCACTTTTGAGAAACGTCTGGCTAGTGTAGCTACCAATATTTTGGGACTCTATGGACAATTATTGGCTGAATCCAAGTGGGCACCCATTCTAGGGATGGCATCTCACTCATATCTAGGCTCTAAGGGTTATAGCCTGCAAGGGGGCACTACCGAAATTCTCAAGAATATCGTTGCTTTGAGAGGACTGGGATTACCGAGCAATTAATAGAAGGAGAGAAAGTATGAACATTGTTAAAGTACCTCAGTTAGCGTGGTATGACACTAAGGAACTGGAGTTGTCTCTTCCGGATAGCTGGCAAACGGAAGTAAGCAATATGGCTGGATTCGACCGCCCAGCGATGAAACCTGACCAGATAAAGGCTGCTCTAGGTAGACCAATCGGTGTACCGCCTATTAAGGAACTGGCTAGAGGGAAGAAAGAGGTGGTTATCATCTTTGATGATATGACCAGGGTTACGAGGGCAGCTGAGATAGTGCCATTTGTTCTTGAGGAACTGGCTGAAGCCGGTATCCCGGACGATAGAATACGGTTCATCTGTGCACTGGGTGTTCACGGAGCGTTGAACAGACAGCACTGGGTTAAGAAACTGGGTGAGGAAGTAGTAGCCAGATTCCCTGTTTACAACCACAATCCGTTTGGTGATTGTACCCACGCTGGTAAAACCAAGACCTACGGAACTGAGGTTTACATCAATGCAGAATTTATGAAGTGTGACCTCAAGATTGCCATTGGCTCGGTAGTTCCTCATCCTATGAACGGGTTTGGTGGTGGTGGTAAGATTATCCTGCCCGGGGTAGCCTCCTTTGAGACCATCAAGCAGAATCACCATGCATTCTATCAGCAGGTAGGAATACCGCCAGGCAAACGGGTTACAGGCATGGGACTATTTGACGAAAACCCGATGCGACTTGATATTGAAGAAACCGCCGTTTTATCAGGTCTGGATGTGTTGATAAACTGCATAGTCAATACCTGGGGAGAGACGGTGGCTGTTTTTGCCGGTGCGTTGAAGCCGTCCTATGCAGCCGCTGTTAAGGAAGCTAAGGGGCATTACTTGACAAACTTATTGAAGGATAGAGATATCGTCATTGCCAACACCTTTGCCAAGGCTAATGAAGCATGGATCGGGTCAGGTATTGCCTTCCGTTCGGTAAACCGCGAGGAGAATGGAGACGTTGTTATAATTGCCAATGAACCGGAGGGGCAGGTTACTCATTATCTATTGGGCCCATTCGGTAAGGACTGGTGGGCACCATTTGGGCGAGGAGGAAAAGTCCCTCCGTATATCAATCGTTTGATTGTTTACGAAGAATATCCCGACCTGGCTGGCAGAAGCTGGTATGGGAAGTCGGATAATATCCTGTTCTTTCATAAATGGGACGATGTTATTCAGGTTCTTGAGAAATCCCATGGGCCTGATACCAAAGTCGTCGTATATCCTAGTGCCGAAATTCAGTATTGTGTCTGATTTGTCAATGAATGTAAAAGTGCATGCGTTTAGTGAGTTTTTAGCGAGCAATGATACACTCCGGGTATATAAGGGCGACAAGCTAATCTTTGCGTCAAGTAGAGAGCGTTTATTGCCTCTGATTGAGTATATTGACAAATTCACCCAGCATGAGAAGGACGTTACTGTCTTTGACCGGGTTGTTGGCAATGCCGCCGCGCTACTCTTGAAAAGAATATCTTGCAAGGAGGCCTATAGTGCTCTGGGCAGTGAAATCGCCACTGGAACATTGAGTAGCTTTGGTATCAGCTACCACTTTGATGAAACTGTCCCGTATATAAAGAACAATAGTGGTGATGATATGTGCCCGATGGAAAAGTTGTCGTTAAACAAAGACCCGGAAGAATTTTATCAAGTTCTTAAAGAGCGCATCCACAGTAATATGTTAGAACGAGGGGAGTAATAGATGGTTGTAAAAACAGCAGAACAATATTATGAAAGCTTGAGGCAAACCAACCCCACTGCCTATGTCCTCGGGGAGAAGGTGGAGAACATACATGACCATCCACTGATAAAGGGGCAGGTAGCCGGAGTGGCACAGACCTATGCTCTGGCTCAAGACCCGGAAGGTAAAGAGCTACTGGTGGCTGATTCCAGCCTGATTGAGGAGAAGATTAACCGCTTCGTTAAGCTTTATAAAAGTAGTGATGACCTGCTGATAAAAGTCAAAATGCTGAAGTTCCTATCCCAGAGAACAGGCACCTGTTACATGCGTTGTACCGGGATGGACGCACTGAATTCCACCGGGGTAGTAACCTATGATGTTGACAAGAAATACGGTACGGATTATCACCAGAAATTTCTGGAATACCTCAAGCATGTCCAGAGGAATGACCTGGTTGTTTGGAGCGGCGTTACTGACGTGAAAGGGGATAGGTCTCTACGTCCCTCGGCACAGCCAGACCCAGATATGTATTTGCATGTGGTGGACAAGACAAAAGACGGCATCATTGTTAGAGGTGCCAAGATACACCAGAGTGGGTCGCTCTGTGCTCACGAAGGACTGATTCTACCTGTAAGAGAAATGAGAGAGAATGACAAGGACTATGCTGTTTGCTTCGCTACACCGGTTGATGCCGAAGGAATAATCCATGTCTATGGGAGAGGCACCCTGGAGGCAAGAGCACTGGAGGGAATCGACCTCGGCAATGTCGAATACAGCAAGTTCTGTCCTATGGTCATCTTTAACAATGTTTTTGTACCCTGGGAGAGGGTTTTTCTCTGCGGTGAATACGAGTTTGCAGGGCCATTGGTGAGGACTTTTGGTAGTTACCATCGTCATTCCCATGGTGGCTGTAAGTGCGGAGTCGGTGACATCATTATTGGGGCAGCGGCAGCTATAGCTGAGTACAATGGTATACCCAGTGCCTCGCATATCAATGCCAAGCTGACTGAGATGATTAAGACGGTTCAAACCATGTACGGCTGTTGCCTGGCTGCTTCAATCGAGGCTAGTAAGAGTGATTCAGGTATATATCTGGTTGACAGCGTTTTAGCCAATACATCCAAGCTGTATGAAGGCAAGGAGTATCACGAAGCGATACGCATGATGGTAGACATTGCTGGAGGTCTGGTGGCTGACATGCCTTCGGAGAAAGACCTGCATAACCCGGAGATTGGGCCTTTCATTAAAAAGTATTTGAAGGGTGCGGCTGATATTCCTGTAGAAGATAGAATGCGTATGTTTAGATTAATAGAGAAGCTTGCCTTTGAAACCAGGGACATTGTATCTAATATCCATGGTGGGGGGTCACCGGAAGCACATAGAATGACCATGTTCAGAGATGCCGATTTGGAACCAAAGAAGAAGATGGCCAGGAGACTGGCTGGTATTAAAGAAAAAGAATAGAAGGTAGTGTAAATGGACTTTACCTTATCAGAAGAACAGGAAATGTTGAGGAAGACAGCTCGTGATTTTCTGAGCGATAAATGTCCTAAGTCACTGGTTAGAGAAATGGGGGCAGATGAGAAGGGTTACTTACCAGAGCTGTGGCAGGAGATGGCAGGGTTAGGCTGGATGGGGTTGGTATTCCCGGAGAAGTATGGCGGTAGCGATATGAGCTTTCTTGACCTAGCGGTATTGCTGGAGGAGATGGGTCGAGCCTGTTTACCCGGTCCCTTCTTCTCAACAGTGGTTCCAGGTGGTTTGACCATCCTTGATGCCGGAAATGAAGAGCAAAAACAGGACTACTTGCCCAAGATAGCCGGTGGTGAAGCAATCTTTACTCTCGCTTTGACTGAGGCCAGTGCTCAATACGATGCTGCCTCAATCGCAGT
>SDBT01016839.1_pt1 | contig 11559 bp, 14 predicted proteins | sample 2277101 | NCBI WGS metagenome assembly SDBT01 (sample SAMN10404973, study PRJNA504765) | marine sediment metagenome | isolation source: marine sediment core GS10_PC15, 103 cmbsf | place: Arctic Ocean: Southern Knipovich Ridge | collected 2010
TATTACGTAGTCTACATAACACAACCTGTCATTTGGACGATATACAGGTTTTTGTAAGCTGTGATAGTGATGATAATGAGACATATTCTTTATCTAAGCAGTTTAAAGATTCTAGATATGTACAATTTGAGTTTATTGAGCGAGAACTTAATTTACATAAAAGATTGAATAGTCTAGCCTTCCGTAGTGACGGTAAGTATATATTTGTTCTTAACGATGATTGCGAAATGCTCACCCCAAGTTGGGATAAAATTGCATATACTATTCTAGAAAATACTAAGCACGATATTATTTGTGGGCAGACCCACGATAATTCATGTGATAAATCTCAGTTGAACTATGCCTCGTTTCCTATTATTTCTAGAAAAGCAGTAGAAATAGTAGGTTTTTTTATGCCTGATAGCCTACCAGGATTAGGGGGCGATGTATTTGCATATCGTTTATACAATAATATTGACAGATTAATAGACATACCCATAAACATTAGTCACGTCTTACATACCACAGTAGAAAAGGTTATGACACCTGATACTGTGGCTGTGGAGATGCGACAGAATAGCTCACAATACTCTACAGATTATTTTACATCTGATATGGTTAGCGATGTCAAACGACTACAGGACTATTTATGTCCAGACTCTTAGTTATTTATAATACTTGTGGTATCTCAGGTAAAGAAAATACAAACAATTATATACATTCTTTAAACACTATACTTAATCAGGATTTTATAGAATACGATGTAGTAGTCTCAGATTGTTTAAGTTCGGAGAATGTAAGGCAAAAACTTATAAGTAATTTAAATTCTAAAGTATATTTCAATTTTATTGATTCTAAGTTACCTGTCAACATAACATTTAATTCTACGGTTCAAACAGCGATAACTAATAATGGAGAATATGACGCCTATCTTTATATAGATAGTGGTGTTGATTTTAGTGGTGATAGTCTAGTATTAAAAAAATTATATGATTTATGTAGTAACGAATGTAGCATGGTTGTTGGACGAGTTAAAACCGACACTGGATTTCATGCGTGGCTGGGGTGGGGAACAGACGAACACGATTATGTGGGACATAGAAATATTATAGAGAAAATAGGTCATTTTGAAATTCCAATAGGTAGAGCCGTCAATTTACACGTTCAACTTTTTAGTCACGATATCTTGGCAGCCTATGGCAATTTAGTACCAGATATTTTTGCTGGACAATGTACTGAATCTGTATTTAGCTTTCTTGCCGCAGCTATTCAAACTAAATGGCTTATTCATAAAGACATAGAATTAGACCATCGTACTGGATTAGATGTACCTAGTGTTGGGTTTTCACCTGTTGCATGGAGAAGTTCAGGACTACCAACATGGGACCACTTAATCGGTGTTGAGGAATCTATACTAGATATTATTGGTCGTGGAAAAAAATATGGCATGGGATACGAAGAACTAAGCGGAATAGTCAATCATAACCCAAGTAAATTTGATTCTAGAGGTTTTGCTCTTGACCCAAATTTAAAATACTATATCAAAACCAATTTGTTTTTACAACCTCACCAACTAGATTATGATACTATAGTATCGAAATGGATTATGAAATAAGCACTATGGACATATTATTTGTAAATACGAATGTATCCTATAAGGTCTATCAAGCACTCTCAGATAAATGGTCTGCTATTGAAGTTCCCACCTGGAGCCTACTACTGGCTGAAAGTTGTCGAGCTAAAGGATATGGGGTTGCTATTCTTGATGCCCAAGCAGAACGCTTATCCAACGAACAAACAGCCCAACGAATTATAGACCTAAGACCAAAATTTTGTTGTTTTGTAACCTATGGACAAAATCCTAATTCAGGTACTACTAGTATGGTAGGAGTATATGAAGTAGCTAAGCTAGTCAAAGAGGCTAGCTCAATTACTACTATTTCTATTGGTTCTCATACTAGCGCACTACCATATGAAGTTCTAGAAGAAGAGTCTATTGATTACATTTCCCTTAATGAAGGAGTAATATTATTACATAAATTATTGTGTGGTTATGAGGATAAAAATATACCTGGATTAGGTTATAAATATAACAAAAAATCTATAGTAAATAGTGGGTTAGGTTCGATGGTATCACAATCCAATATGGATATAGAAATGCCTGGTTATGCCTGGGACTTACTTCCTTATGATAAAAAACCTTTTGATTTATATAGAGCACATTTATGGCATGCAGAGTATCAAGATAAATATCGCTCTCCATTTGCTACTTTATATACTTCGTTGGGTTGTAAGTTTAAATGTGATTTTTGTATGATAAATATAGTTAATCGAGAATCAAATGTTTCTGGTACAGTGTCTTCAGATTCTAACGTGATGCGATTTTGGTCGCCGGAATTGATTATGAAAGAGTTTGATAAATTAATTGATTATGATATCACAACAATTAGGTTAGCTGATGAAATGTTCTATTTAAATAAAAAATATTATCAACCACTATTAACACTATTAAAAGAACGAGGATATGGAGATATTCTTCGTATGTGGTCATATTCTAGAGTAGACACTGTAAACGAGAGATTTTTAGACTTATTTAGAGATGGTGGAATTAAATGGTTAGCATTAGGAATCGAGACTGCAAATCAAGAAATTCGTACTGAAATAACCAAAGGTAAATTTAAAAATATTAATGTACGTGATGTTGTAAAGCAAATTAGTAATCACGGTTTATATACTATAGGTAATTATATCTTTGGTCATGCTGGAGATACTATGGAAACTATGCAGGAAACCTTAGACTTATCCTTAGATTTAAACACAGAATGTGCCAACTTTTATACGGCTATGGCTTTGCCTGGAAGTCCTCTCTATTATGAGGCTAAAAAGAAAGGATGGAAATTACCCACCACTCCCGAAGCATGGTCGTTCCTATCTTATGAATGTGAGCCATTACCTACCGACCATTTGTTACCTGAGCAGGTATTAGACTTTAGAGATAGAGCATGGCATACTTATTTTACCAATTCTAAATTTTTGTCTCTAATAGAGTCTACGTTTGGATTAGAAGCCAAGCGAAATTTACAACAACAAGCAACTACTAAACTAAAAAGAAAGATTTTAGATGAAACAGATTTCATATCTATTAGCAACTAATAAACCATATTCATGTGCTAGTGTTAATATTAACATTATTAAATCTTTAGGAACCAACTATGAATTAATTATAGTTAGTAGTGACAAAAGTTTTGCCAAACACGAGGATGCTAATACTAAGTTTGATTTTGAAGAAGGGACAAGTAGTGTTCAAGCATATAACCAAGCATATAGTAAATCACAAGGCGATTGGATAGTCATCGTCACTGATGATTTAATATTACCACTAGACTTTAAACGGATTTATGATTATTTTGAGTCTGACGCAGTTATGAAACAAAAGATTAAAATTGGCAATCTCACAAAGCATATGGGAGGACCAGGACATGATATCTGGTTTAAGAATACACAAACTTATAATGAAGATAATAATGATTCAGTAGTCCATTGGTCATTGTCGGATTACTTTCCTAACAATATAGGTAAACCTTTTCATATTGTACATGTGCCTGTCTTAAAGAGAGAGAGCATAATTAATTATTTAGATAATGTGATTTTTAACGAAAGTTTCACTCATCATCATTGTGACGCATGGTTAGGATATTATACCGAACAAATTAATAGTAGTCCACCAAGCTGGCCAAAAGATTTATGGGTTAATGTAAATAATCAATTTAATAATCTAAATACTAATAATAGTTCTGAGCCATATGGTAAAGACATTATGTTAAAATTAGTTTTAGCGTTTAGTCAAAAAATAAATTATAACCATAGGATTGATAATGTCTGATACATCACCAGAGAATATATTAATAACCGGAATAACAGGAAGTGGTGGTAGTTATTTAACTGAATATATTTTAGAAAATCATCCTGAAGTAACTATACATGGGCTATGTAGATGGCATAGTACAACTAGTATAAATAATTTATCATCTATATTAGATAAAATTAAAATCTATGAGTGTGATTTGCTTGATTTAGGTTCTATAATTCGTATATTACAAGTTGTGAAGCCCACTAAAATATTTCATTTAGCGGCTTATGCAAATGTTAAAAAATGTTTTGATACACCGCTTTCTGTCATAAATAATAATATTATGGGCACTGCTAATCTATTAGAAGCGGTTAAAATGGTATCTTTAGAAAGTATTCTTCAAATATGTAGTACATCAGAAGTGTATGGAAACCCTCTTGAAATGCCAATGCGCGAGACCCATCCTACAAGACCAGTTAATCCATATGCTGTTTCTAAATTATCACAAGAAGCATTAGCGTACTCATATTTTTGTAGTTGGAACTTGAAAGTTATTATAACTAGAATGTTTGCATATATTAATCCAAGACGAGCTGATTTGTTTGCTACTGCTTTTGCTTTACAAATTGCTAGAATAGAACAAGGAAAACAAGACATATTAGAACATGGAAATTTGGATTCTCTACGTACAATAATTGATGTGAGAGATGCAATGGCTTCTTATTGGATAGCTTGTCAACATTGTCAGTATGGAGAACTATATAATATAGGAGGACCATACCAAATATCTATTGGAGATTTTCTAGAAATTTTAAAATCAAAATCCACAATAAAAATTGAATCTAAACAATCAGAACATTTGATGAGACCTGTTGATGTCACTTGTCAAATACCAGATGTAACTAAATTTTATAATATTACAAATTGGAAACCAAAATATACAATTGAAGAAAGTGTAGATTTTTTATTAGATTATTGTAGAAATATCGTAAGAAAAGAATAAAATGAAAAAAGACGTATCTATAATTTTACCCTCTATCCGACCAGAAAATCTTATCAGATTTTATGAATCTGTTAAGCAAAATAGTAAAAATTCTACTTTTGAAATTATTATCCCTGGTCCTTATATAATACCAGTAGAATTAATGGTAAAAGGCAACGTTACTTTTTTACATACTTATGCCAATCCTACAATATCTTTTCAATTAGCTGCACTTTTATCTAATGCAGAGTATATTTATAATACCACAGATGATGGTTTGCTACAAAATAATGCTTTAGATTTAGCTATAGAATGTTTTGATTCTTTGACTGATAAAGATATGATTAATATGAGATATGACGAAGGAGTTTTAGACGCTGACACTCTCAAACCCATCGAACAAGACCACGCTCATTTTAATTTAGATTACTGGAAAGCACATTCTCATGGAGACCTAAGATTACCAGGGATTCACCCAGATTGGCAATTGTGTATGCATTTTTTTATGAAACATAAGTATTTTATGGAACTAGGAGGTTTTGACTGTGAGTATGAATATAGTAATCACGCATTACACGATTTAGCCTTTAGGGTTCAGGCTAATGGTGGTAAGATTTTAAATCTACCAAAGGTAGCCTTTTATTGTTCGTGGTTACCAGAAAAGACAGGAGACCACGGACCAGTACACGAGGCACAAACAGGACCAGATGTTAGAAAATTTTATCAAACATATAGTCAGTCAAATGCTATACAATCTAGGATATATTTAGACTATAATAACTGGCAAAATTATGAACATATATGGTCTCGAAGATTTGATACTAATAATCTACGGATAGCTAAATGACAATACTAATTACTGGTATAACTGGCACAGTGGGTTCTAATTTAGGGTTGGGAATAGGCTTTTTTTCTAAAGAATATGATTTGAGAAATAAAGAGCAGACTCAAAGCTTATTAGCTAAAATTAAACCAAAAGCTATTATACATTGTGCGTCAAAAGTAGGGGGATTAGACGAACATTTACGATACAAGAAAAAGCTTTTTATAGACAATGTGTTAATTAATATCAATATATTAGAAGCAGCACAAGAATACGGCGTACCTAGAGTACTATCATTTTTATCTTCTTGTATATATTCTGACGATGCTAAGCAACCCTATAATGAACAAGACATACATACTGGTCCACCTTTTGTAGATTATTATCCATATGGTTATTCTAAACGATTATTAGAAGTTCAAAGTAGGATATATTATGAAGAATACGGTCTATCTTATAATTGTGTGATTCCTACTAATATTTATGGAATAAATGATGATTTTAATCTACTAACAGGACATGTGGTTGGAGTTCTAATACATAAGGCATATCTAGCTAATAAAAATAATACTAATTTTGAAATTTGGGGTGATGGTAAACAAGAACGTCAATTTCTATTTACAAACGACGTAAGACACCTTACCCATTGGGTATTAGAAAATTATACTGATAAAGAACCTTTAGTTTTAGCAAATGACCAAGTAGTAACTATAGGAGAAGTTGCAAACATTATTGCAGATAAAATGAAAATTAAAAACAAGCTGGTTTTTCAAAAAGATAAGCCAGAAGGTCAAAAGAAAAGAATATTAGATAATAGTAAGTTAAAATCTCTATATGACTATAAATTTATAGATATAGAAAAAGGGATATCGAATACAGTGGATTGGTTTTTAGAAAATTACAATACGGCTAGACGATGAAATATAAAATTAGTATACTATGCCCAGGTATCAGAACTTACAATTGGGAGAGTTTATGTAAATCTATTGATAGCAGTACAACTTATTCTTGGGAAATAATATTTGTTGGTCCTTATAGATTACCTGATAATTTACAAAATAAAAAGAATATTTCTTTTATTCAAGATTGGGGAAGTCCTATACGATGTCAACAGATAGCTTTAGTTCACAGTAGAGGAGAATATATTAATTGGGCAGCAGACGATGGTATATTTTTACCCGATGCTTTAGATGATGGTTTTACACTTTTAAAAGATAGTCGTGACATTGTAATGCAGAAATATTTTGAAGGACGACACGACAAACACTTTGAAGACCATAAATATTATCTATTAAGTTATCATGGGGCCACTCAAGCTAGATATATTCCAGATAATTTTTATACTTTAAATGTAGGCATTATTAAAAGAAGCATTTTGTTTGATATTGGTGGATGGGATTGTTCTTTTGAAGTTTGCCCAATGGCTTATGCTGATTTAGCTATTAGATTACAGTGGTCTAATCATTCATTCAAGATTCAAGATTCTGTAGCTTTTGCTTGTTCACATATGCCGGGAACATCTGGTGACCACGGACCTATACATTATGCTCAAATTACACACGACGAACCATTGTATAAGCAAATGTACAATGACGAATCTTGTAGAAATCGAATCAATATAGATATTAATAATTGGAGACAATCTAGTGATAAATGGCAAAGAAGATTCCCTCATTCAACTTAACTTGGGATGTTACAATAAAAAATTACCCGGTTTTGTGAATGTAGATATTAGAAAAGATGTAGAGCCCGATGTAGTAGATAATGCTCTGACCCTGAGTACATTCAAATCTGATTCAGTAGACTTGATATATTCATGTCATATGTTAGAGCATTTAAATTACCAAGATACCGAAAAAGCCCTAATACGGTGGTTGGAAGTTCTAAAACCAAAAGGCATATTACGACTATCTGTACCCGATTTAGAACGAATTTGTGCTCACTATATATATTATAAAGACTTAGCCACTTTAAAACATATGTTATATGGAAGTCAAAGACACGATTTTGATTATCATTTAAATGGTTGGGATTTTGAGTCACTGAAAAAAAAATTACTTGAGCATGGCCTAACTAATGTTGTACGTTGGGATTGGAAAACTACTTTACCTCATAATTATTGCGACGATTATAGTCAGGCATATTATCCACATATGGATAAAGAGCATGGAATGTTAATGAGTTTAAACGTGGAGGCGACAAAAATATAATGTATGATATCTCAATAGTCTGTCCTGGTATCCGTGCTGAAAACTGGGAAAAAATATATCAAGAACTAACTAGAGAACTAGACTCATTTGAATTTATTATTGTTGGTCCTACTATTCCGTCAGAAACCCTGTTAAAAAACTCTAACGTCACATATATTGAATGTTATGGTCATCCCACTTACTGTGTACAGATAGCTAGTTACATAGCTGCTGGCAAACTATTTACATGGTTGTCAGACGATATAACTATATATACTAACGGGTTGAAAGAATTAATAGCTCAGTTTGATTTGACAATTAATAGGAATGACGAATTTGTAGTTAGATATGTAGAAATTCCACAACACGGCTCTCCTAATATGCCTGATGCATATTGGACAGCACATTTTCATGCATCATTACGTTTATCGGGAATCCCAATAACCCGACATATAGCGCCAGTTGGCTTATTAACTCTATCTAGATTTAAACAACTAGGTGGATTTGATTGTAGATTTAATCATATCAATATGTCTTGTATTGATTTATCGTTACGAATACAACAAGATGGAAACCAAGTTATTATACCTGATATAACCACTTATAAATGTATGTGGGCAAGCCCGCAAGACCAAATATTTTTAGTCAACATCTACAATACTATTGATTACCCAGTATTTTATAGTATATATGAAAATCCCACCAACCGAATAACTATAGATTATTCTAATTGGATATATGAGGCCCCTATCTGGAAAGCAAGATTCGGAGAAATAAAATGGTAATGAGTAAAAAGATATTGATAACTGGCAGTAATGGATTAGTAGGTATGGCTTTACAATCTACACAGAAATTTCATTATGAGTGTGTATTTGCTGATAGGGCTACATTCGGAGACCTGAGAATTAAACAGTGTGTAGAAGATATGTTTAATGACGTAAAACCACATTATGTTATACACACAGCAGCTAAAGTAGGAGGCATCGGTGGTAACACAGATAATCATGGTAGCTTTTTCTATGATAATTTATTGATTAATACCAATGTTATTGATGCGTGCAAAACACATAATATAGAAAAGATGTTAGCGTTTTCTTCTGTTTGTGTATTTCCAGATAACTTAGCTTTGTTACAAGAAGACCATATGCACGATGGCCCAGTATTTCAAGATAACTTTGCTTATGGTTATGCTAAAAGAATGGTGGATATACAAATTCAAGCATATAAAGCGCAATATGGGATTACTAATTATTGTTCAATAATTCCAGGTAATATCTTTGGTAAGCACGACATGTATTGCTTGAAATACGGTCATGTTATTCCGATGTTGATACATAAATTATATTTAGCACGAAAAAATAAAACCTCCTTTAACATTTGGGGTGATGGAAAATCTTTGCGTGAGTTTTTGTATGTAGAGGATGTTGCAACCATATTATGGAAACTATTGAATATAAGTGATATACCAGACAAATTGATTGTATCTGGCCCACAACAATATTCTATTAGGGAGGTAGTAGACCTTCTAGTAAAAATATCAGATTTCCAAGGAGCTATAGTTTGGGAAACAGATAAACCCAATGGACAACGTTCTCGACAAACAGACCTATCTAGATTACATAGTTTATTTAACATGGAATATACGTCTTTAGAACAGGGATTAAACAGGTCATGGCATTGGTTTGTACAACATTATCCTAATATTAGAACTGAATATAATGACTGAACAAGATTTGATAGATTTTGAAAATGATATAGCCGAAACCTATAGATGCGGAGAAATTCATGGTCCTATTCATTTACGAAATGGTAACGAAATTCAACTACTCAAAATTTTTGATTTTGTAAAAGAAGAAGATTATATATTCACTACTTGGGCAAATCATTTACATGCCTTGTTAAAAGGAGTACCATCAACGCAAGTCAAGAACCGAATTTTAGAGGGAGAATCAATGGCTATGAATTTTCCCAAATATAAATTATATACTTCAGCTATTGTTGGTGGTATATCTCCTATCTCTATGGGTGTAGCTTGGTCAATAAAAAGAAAACAACTATCAAATCATGTGTGGTGTTTTCTGGGTGATATGGCAAGTCAAGCTGGAATATCTCATGAGTCAATTAAATATAGTATAAATTTTGATTTACCTATCAATTGGGTTATAGAAGACAATAATAAAAGCGTGTGTACAATTACTGATTTAGCTTGGAATGACTCTATAAATTATTGGATAGACGTTTATCAAAGTTTGATACTAAAACGAGAATGTAAACATTGTACATTACAACATTATCATTTTGAATGTAGCTGGCCACATAGCGGTACAGGTGAATTTGTATCATTTTAACTGAAAAGATAATTCATATGTCTTATATTGAACAAGTACAACAAGGAATGGAGCTATTGAATAGTCATCCCAGCACTTTGTTTATTGGGCAGGCAATGCAAGTGAAGGGACACGCGATAAGTAAGCAAGTCGAGTCTTTTCCTATAGAAAAAAGAATAGAATTACCAGTAGCAGAAGAGATGCAAGCTGGAATGTCAATAGGTATGGCTTTAGAAGGATACATTCCTATTTCTATATATCCACGTTGTAACTTTGCTATATTAGCGTGTAACCAAATAATTAATCATTTGGACAAATGGCCACTAATGGTTCCTAATTCTACTCCACCTAAAGTTATAATAAAAATGGTGGTAGGGTCTATAAACCCACTAGACCCAGGTTGGCAGCATAAAGCCAATTTTGCATCGGCATTTAGTGAAATGTGTGAGACTATACATGTTGTAGACCTAACTGAAGCAGAAGACGTTTTACCAGCATATCAACGAGCTTTATATGATTATGAAAAATCTACTATCTTTATAGAATATGCAGATAAATACAGTGAATAATATCAAACCCCCAACAATCATTATAGACATAGATGGAACTATTTTTCATCATCATGGTTGTATTGCGGAAATATGGCAAGAGCCAGCCATATTGCTGCCGGGTGTGGAAGATAGATTTGCTTATTGGAATAACCATGACTATACCATTATATTAATGACAGCTAGACCATATGAGATGCAGGATTTGACGATACAACAATTAAAAGATTTTAATTTACTATATGATGATTTGGTTATGGATGTTGGTAATGGAGTAAGATATTTAATCAATGACACTAAACCATATGCTGATATATATTGTACAGCACATGCTATTACGATTGGAAGGGACGAAGGATTAATAAACATCGAGGTATAATGACAGTTGTATGTTCAGGATACTTTAATCCTCTACATGTTGGACATCTAGATTACTTAGAAGAAGCTAGTAAATTCGGTAGCTTGATTGTAATAGTAAATAACGACAAACAGGTTAGGCTTAAAGGGAGGGTTCCCTTCTTCAATCAATTAGAAAGACAACGAATCATTGAATCTGTCTGTTGTGTGGATAGAGCCGTAGTAGCCATAGACGAAGACGATAGCATAGCCGAGACTTTACGTTCTCTCAATCCCAATATTTTTTTTAACGCAGGAGATAGAGAAATATCTAATATAAACCCAAAAGAACTAGACGTGTGTGATTCAAACGGTATAATAATAATATATGGAACCAATACCAAAGTACAATCTAGTTCAGAACTAATTGAAAAAGCGACTCAATGGATAAACAAAAAATAGAATTTGGTGAACTTAGGATTTCCGAGTTAGCTAAGAAACATATTAATGATTGCGTTAGTAGTA
>SDBT01016840.1_pt1 | contig 11558 bp, 11 predicted proteins | sample 2277101 | NCBI WGS metagenome assembly SDBT01 (sample SAMN10404973, study PRJNA504765) | marine sediment metagenome | isolation source: marine sediment core GS10_PC15, 103 cmbsf | place: Arctic Ocean: Southern Knipovich Ridge | collected 2010
GTTTGCCGAAGAGGGCAATTGGGGGACAATGTACATCAGGGCCAACTGGAATGATGATGGCACTGATCTTCAGTTCAGATGTGGCGATCTGATCACACTGGGGCCGGACCAGGCCAGTGGCGGCTGTTGTGAACCAGCGGTGGCCTATCTGGGCGGGGAGCGTCTTTTCAACGTTATGCGTTGTCAGGGTGATGAGGAACGGGGAATCTATTCTGTCCGGTATTGCACGATCTCAGAAGATGGCGGGATGACATGGTCTGAACCGACGCCATTTCAATATGACGATGGTACTACGGTGTGGACGCCTGCTTCATATTCGCAGTTTGTGCGGATGTCGGAGACCGGCAAGACTTATTGGATTGCCAACATACTGCCTGGACCTGTCTACGGACAGACTCCGCGGTACCCGTTGGCCATTGCTGAATTCGATGTGGAACGCTGTTGTATTTTAAGAGACACCGTTCGAGTAATCAAAGATCTGCCGGAAGGTGCACCCCATGATAGGCGGTATACTAACTGGGGATCATACGAGGACCGCGAGACGGGTGATCTGATTATGGTCATGCCGGAACAACCCAAATACATAAGCTTTTCTGAGATGACCAAACCAGAAGAATTCACAGCGGATTGTGTGAGGTTCCGGATAAAGTTCGCTTAGTATAAAGCGAAGACTGCAAACCGAAATAGGACTTCTCGGTGATAAGAAAAAGATCGGTAACACATTGAACACGTTTGATGACGCTCGAGATTGGTTTTTCGAGAAGCGTTTCGGACTTTTTCTGCACTTCGGTCTCTACTACTCCATCACTGACTGGCATCATCCGAATTACCCGAGCCAGGGTCGGCATCACGAGTTGCCAAACCCGGAGGATGGCGACGAACCTAATTTCAGCAGGTACATGGAATTCCTCAAGAAACAGGTCCGAGAGCTCTGCACGAGGGACGGACCTGAACTACCTCAATTATCAGGTATTAAACTAAACATGGTATTAAAGGAAAACCATAATGTCTATGACATCTTATGAACGGGTAATGACAGCATTAAACCACAAGAAACCAGATCGCCCACCGCTTCATTATTTTGGAACTCCTGAAACGAGTGAGAAGTTAAAGAAACATATAAATATTGAAACTCATGAAGAACTTCTTTGTTACTTTGGTTCAGATTTTAGGTATGTTGGTGCGCGCTATGTTGGTCCACAAGAATTTGTAGGAGAATCAGGTTATCAATCTGGAGGCAAAGACATATGGGGAATTAGATGGAAACCTATACATAACAGATTTTGTACCTACAATGAAATTAGTTTTCATCCTCTTGCTCATGCAAGGAGTCTCAAGGAAATTGAAGAATATTCTTGGCCACATCCTGATTGGTTTGATGTGTCTTATTTAAAAGAAGAAATTAAACGCATTAATAACAAAGAGCGCCGGGCAATAGTATTTTGTACAGGGAATTTTTTTGAAACTCCATGGTACATGAGAGGTTTTGAACTTTTTATGTTAGATTTAATTGAATGCCCAGAGATTGCGGAGTTAATGTTGATGAAAGTAACGAATTTTCACAAAGAGATAGTAATGCGGGCTATTGAAGCAACAAATGGACAGTTAGATATTATTTGGAGTAGCAGTGACATTGGTGGACAAGAGGGTATGTTCCTTGCCCCAGAACTATGGAGAAAGAACATAAAGCCGTGGCACAGGGAACTTATTACTCCTTTTAAAGAGATGGGTTTTAAAACTAGATATCATTCAGATGGTTCCTTCATTCCTGTAATTGAGGATCTCATCGAAATGGGATTAGATATTCTTGATCCAATTCAACCAAAAGCAAAAGGTATGGATGCAGAAAATCTTGATAAATTGTTTGGCGGCAGACTTTCTTTCTATGGTGGAATGGATGCGCAGGAGTTACTTCCCCGGGGAACTCCCAAAGAGATAGAAAAAGAAGTTATAAGACTGATTGATGTCCTTGGAAAGAATGGCGGATATATTGTAGCTAATTCTAATTCCATTCAACCAGATGTGCCGGTGGAAAATATTTTAACAATGTTCAAAACAGCTCGTGAGTACAGGTACTAGTGTAACATTTGGGCTACACTTAATTCCTACGGGTACGAAAAATGAGCCTGTGGTCTTTGTCGGAGGAGAGTCAAAAACAAGGAAAGGGGTGAAGTTTCCAGGAGAAAAAGCCTCACAAATTCATAGCTATGGGTTCCCCGTACAAAAGTGAAATATATTATCCGATTAAATTAGGAGGTCAAAGCCGAATGAGCAAAGAGATACGGGTGGGAATAGTGGGTTGTGGAGAAATCAGCTATGCACGTCTTAGGTGCCTGGCCGTAATACCTCAAGTGGAGTTGATCAGTTCTGCTGACACAAAAAGGCAAGCGGCCCTCAAACTGAAGGAGGCTAAGCGTTAAGCATGGGAAGGGATTATGTGGTTACAGTAACTGGTGAAATTCCCGCCAGCCACTGGGGGGTAACCTCTGCCCATGAGCATCTTTATTGTGATATTTCTGCTAGCTCGGGGAAAAAGGACAACGTTCTCACTGACTTCCCATTAATGGTTCGAGAATTAGAATATTATCGTGGTGCCTACTGTGGGTTTGACATGGTTGGCTGGAGAAAATTAATGCCCGATGAGATTCGGGCTGAGCCGATAGCAGCTCTGATTGAACTTGGATATGAAAGACAACTGTTATTGGGAACCGACACCTGCCGTCTTTCCCAGCTTTATGAGAATGGTGGGCGGGGATTAGATTTTCTCTGGAGGTCCTTTCTTCCTCGCCTTGGTAAACTTGGTGTTGCCCACTCTCAGATAGAAGCTATACTAGTTGAAGCACCACGAACACTATTATCGAGAAGATAGGAATCAATGGATATCGAAAAGGAGACTGGCGACTTGGCGCTACGAAATGGATAAGAATATTCTCAATTTAGGGAGCTTATAGATATGAAGATGACCGTTATCCAGGATATTGCAGTCTCACCCAATTTGCATAAAGGCACTCAAAGTCCTCTTTGCGCTTATCCCATGTCCTGTCAGCTTAGTAATAGAGAGCTGTTGTGTATTTACCGTCAGGGTAAAGAGAAACATTCTCTCGATGGGGTGCTCATTGCCCAAAGGTCGACTGATGGCGGAGCAAAATGGTCTGAGGAGATCATTATCTATGATGGTATGTCAAAGAACGAACCCGAGTCTGTGCTCGGAAATTGTTATGCGCTTTGCCAAACCACCGATGGGACGATCCTAGCATTATTTGCCACGGTCGAGGCAAAGAAACCGGATGTTTATATTCTCAGTGAAGAAGGAAGGAAACTTCGCCAACAACTCTATACTGTTAGAAGTAAAGATGGAGGTGAAACTTGGTCCATCCCTGAACCACACAATCTGGCGGGAGCGCCGAGAAATATTTACATTAGCGGCAGGCCCCTTCTTTTACCCAATGGGGATTTGTTTATTCCAATGGAAGCGACTGTAGAGCTTGGCCAAGAAATCATCCTAGCCTCCATTTCATCTGATGGAGGTTTGACATTCAGCCCTGTGATTACCTGTGCCGAAGATGAGACCGGCAAATTCAGTTATGGGGATCCTGGTTGTACGCTGCTTCCCAACGGACGTATCATCATGCTGATCTGGACCTGGTTGAGCGAAACGGAGGAGACGCTTGCGGTGCACCGGTATATCTCTACGGACAACGGCCGAAGCTGATCTTTGCCTCTTAGCACCCACGTGCAAAGCGAGCTTATGAGGCCGTTGGCGTTGGATTCTCATCAGTTGATCGCTGTTAGTAACGTTCGAACGGCCCCCGCAGGGATTCGGCTTTGGTTTTCATCGGACGCCGGTGAGACCTGGAGCACAGATTCACCCGTGCAGATGTGGGATGCCACAGAGGAAAAAATGAAAGGAACCTTCCTAAAGATGAAAGAGAAAACATTGGAGGGTGTCCCACAAAGAATATGGGATGCTCTTCCCGGCTTCACTTTCGGGATGCCCTATCTTGTGCGACTGGGAGAGGATGTCATTAAAGAGCTTTTGACATTACGAGGGGGAGGGAAAAGAGGAAAATTATGAAAACTCCGGCATCCCTTAATGTGAGAAGATTTTCTGTTTGATTTAGAGTGAAAATAGGCAAAAAAAGGTCTTGTACTTTTGACAATACCAAAAATATGAAAGGGAGTTATTAATGAAAAAAGAAAGGATCATTGAACTGCGCCAATATTTTTTAGATAAACTTTTAAATAGTACTCTTCCATTCTGGATCCAAAATGGAATTGATTATGAATATGGTGGCTATACCACATATCTGGATAGAAAAGGCTTGATTCTTTGCACTGATAAATCTATGTGGGTTCAGGGCAGAACAGCATGGTTATTTGCGCGATTATACAATGAATTAGAGCCAAGGGAGGAATGGCTTAAATTATCACAGCATGGTATTGAGTTTATTAAAAAATATGGATTTGATACTGATGGTCGTATGTTTTTTACCGTAACGAGGGAGGGCAAACCTCTACGAAAACGAAGATATTTATTCACTGAAACATTTGGTATTATAGCATTGGCTGAATATTCAAGAGCATCGGGGAGTGAAGAAGATTTAGAAACGGCAAGAAAAACATTAGAATTAGTACTAAATTACTACAAAAATCCATATTTACTTCCGCCGAAAATTTATCCACAAACAAGAAAAATATCTACCCTGTCTTTGCCAATGATTCTAATTAATACAATTCAGATTCTTAGAAAATCGGATCAGGATGAAAGATATGATAAAATTATTGATAATTTAATTAATGATATTTTTACTTATTTTGCTAAACCTGATAGAAACACCCTGCTCGAAACCGTTGGGATAAACGGAGAATTCTTGGACACACCTGAAGGGAGATGTATAAAACCAGGCCATGAAATAGAAGCGTGTTGGTTTATAATGGAAGAAGGTAGATATAGAGATGATGCTAATCTGATTGAAAGAATACTTCCATTTTTAGATTCCGCATTAGAGCTCGGGTGGGATAACAAATATGGGGGATTATTTTATTTTGTTGATATTAATGGGAAACAAGTTAAATCACTCGAATGGGATATGAAACTCTGGTGGCCACATAACGAGGCAATTTATGCTACTATTCTTGCCCATTTTCTAACAGGGAAAAACTACTATTTAGATTGGTTTGAAAAAATTTTAGATTGGTCACTTAAACATTTTCCCGACAAGGAATACGGTGAATGGTTTGGATACCTTCATAGAGACGGTACTGTTGCTCTTGACTATAAAGGTGACAACTGGAAAGGGCCTTTCCATCTTCCAAGGCAACTACTTTATTCATATCTTTTATTCTCCGAAATGCTCAAAGAATAAAATTAAGAGTAATTTAAATACTCTTTTTACTAGCGTGAGTTTATAAAAAATTAGGCAGAATACCCCGCCCTAAAGGATGGGGTACCTCACTAATTTGAATAAATTGCTTCGACTTTTTCAGAGGTTTCCTAAAGAACTTTTAACAATACTCAAACTGTAGAAAGGGGGATCTAGATGTCTTCACGACGAGATTTAGATTATAAATTAAAAAATAATGAAAAATGTAGAAGATAATAAAGGTTGTTTTCTTGTTCTAGAGAACCCTCAGAAAAGGGTAGTAGGATCTGCTTGTCTTACCGAGATGAATTCCTTCTATGAACAGCATATCAAGACACTCGATTTTTATATCCACCCTTCGTATCTTAATCAAGCTCAGGATTTAATCCAAGCAGCTTTAAAGAAGGCCAAGGAATCTCGGACGGGGATAATCCAAGCATATCTTGCTGCTTGCGACGAAAAGAAAATAGAAATTATAGAAGAAGCTGGTTTTAAAAGAGAGGCTCGATTAAAAGGTCATTTTATGGTAGAAAATGAAAGATATGATTTACTGATTTGCGGTTTAGAATTGGTAAAGAAAAATCTTTTTTTAAAGGATCTTTCTTTTTACTATGGTGGTAGACCACAGTATTTAAAAACATCGGAATTCCAAGCGTGCTGAGTTAAGCTCTTTAAATCTCAGTTGAGTAGATTTCCTAAGTTATGTTAAGTTCCTTTGCTCCAGATTAAAATATTGGCATAAAACTCACGAAAAATTGCTGTCAGACCCCCTCCTTGCGGGTGGGGAGGATGTCACTAAGCCTATGCGGTTTGATGAGGAAATATGCTAAATATGGTCTGGGTGAGATACTATGTATCAGGCAGGTTTGGATAATTGAGAACATCCAAATTCCCCGAACAAGGAAAATCTCTTTCACAACTTGGATTCTGCCTCGCTTTAAGAGACGATCAGGAAGAATTGGTCGCCTTATCTCACAGATATTCTTAAGGGGCCTGAGCACCCGGGATATCAAGAAGATAAGCAAACACATCTATGGAGAAAACTACAGTCCTGGCCTGGTATCTCGATTCAACAAAGAGCTGGGAGAAGCTCTTTCCCTTTGGCTTAACAGGCCTATTGAGAAGAGGATTAAGTACCTTTATTTAGATGGGGTTAATCTTTTCCTGAAAAGAGATAGAGCTTCAAGAGAAGCTCTCTTATCTGCTGTGGGCATTACCGACACTGGAGATAAAGAGTTTCTGGATTTCCTCTTAGGAGAAAGGGAATCACAGATATCCTGGGAGAACCTCCTTTTAAGACTAAAGAAGCAAGGCCTAGCTGATAAGCAACTCTCGTTAATCACTGTAGATGGAAATCCGGGCCTTCTGGCGGCTTTAGGGACTTGTTTCCCTGGAGTGAAGATTCAGCGCTGCACAGTTCATAAACTCAGGAACATTTCTAATCACTGTCCTCGAGCTATTCAGGCTAGAATCATGGCTGATGTAAAGAGAGTAATCTATGCCACCAGCAAGAGGGAAGCACTGGAGAAATTCAGAGTCTGAAAGGGACGTTATCAAAGCCTTGCTCCAAAGGCTATTACCTGTCTTGAGGAAGATCTAGCTGAAACTCTCAGGTTCTTTGATTTTCCCTACAGAATGTGGATTTCTCTTCGGACCACTGATGTCATTGAGCGGGTTTTCAGAGAGTTTCGTCGCAGAACCAAGGTTATGGATACCTTTCCCACAGAGGAGTCTTGTATCCGGATTATGTTCTCTTTAATTCAAATGATTAACGAAGATTGGAAGACTAGGCCAATGAAGAACTTCAGATAATTTACACACTACTCTTGACACAACCGAACATATTACAAGGAGGAACAATCTGTGAATAGTAATCTGGTCCATTTATTACCCCCCAATTTAAACCAGGCTCATCATCAAGCTATTAAACGTCGTCGTCGAATCATTGTGCAATACGACGCTTTGGGTGACACAAAGGTTAATCCCTTGGCAATGGGGATTAGTGAATGGCAAAAATTTGGATTTCAGTATATTGATGAACCTGGCAGTCAGATAGACTCGATTTGGTGGGATTGCGATCACGGCAACCACGTCATATATCCCAGCAAGGTCCTTTCTCCATTTTCTCATCCAAGCGTAAAGCGTTGGTTGGAGTCAGGTCTCGATTGTATTAAATTTTTTGTTGAGCAAACGCACCGTCGAGAATTGGAGGTTTTCTGGAACCATCGCATTGCCGAAGTGGATATAGGTGCCAATGGGTTAGAAATGGATTGTCTCAGTCCTATTAAGCAAAAGCATCCTAACTGGGTGATTAAAACGTGGTGGTGGCAGGGGACATGGAATCTGGCGATACAAGAAGTACGCGAATTTAAACTCCAAATACTACACGAGTTAGCTGAAAATTACGACTTCGATGGTTTCCAAATTGACTATGCTCGTCATGTTCCGGTACTGCCCGTGGGTAGACAATGGGAACTTCGGGAAAATATTACCATTTTTATGCGGATGATCAGGAATATGCTTTTGGGTGTTGCAGCCCAAAAAAATCGTCCGATTCTTTTGTCAGCAAAGATTCCCCATTGCCTCAAAGACTGTCACTCTGATGGATTTGATATAGAAACCTGGGTGAGGGAAGGACTTGTTGATATGCTCGTGCTTGGTTCTCGATCGCTGGAAGTGGATATTGAGGACTATAGACAGGTTCTTGGTTCAAAGATCAAGCTGTATCCGTGTATAGACGATCATCATGCAAGTGATGGTTACCGCTACCCACCGATTGAAGTATTCAGAGGTGTGACTAGCAACTGGTGGCAACAGGGAGCTGACGGTGTAGTAACCTTTAATTGGCATAGTGCACCGCGGGAAATCTACATTACAAAAAATAAACAAGATCCTGGGCCCAAATCAGAACAAGTTGCCTATCATGAAATTGGGGATCGCGACACCTTAAAGAACAAGAGTAAAATTTTCCCGGTCGAAAGACGGGGCAATTTTCCCTGGGCAGAAGGAGCATTCAACAAGAACGCTACGGCTCAGTTGCCGGTTAATCTCCGGTATGATGGCACACCTTCAGTGATTGAGCTTTACTTTGGAGATAAATTGGACGATATTGAGAAAAATATTAATTCATTAACTCTTAGAATAACAATTTCCAATGCCAAACCGGGCGATGTTATCAAGGCCGAGTTAAATGGAAAAGCGCTTGGAGAAAGTAACTATGACTATAAGTGGAAAGATCCGCAGATCTTTTCTCCAGCCCCACAACCACCCGCAGGTGCCAATTGTCAATACAAAGTTGATCCGAATCAGAAGCTCTTATTAATTACATATGTTGTGAAGCCTTATATAGTGCAAACTGGAAAGAATATCGTTGGAATTTGGGTAAATCACCAAGAACCTCATGTCGGTCGTCAATTGTGCGTCGAAAAAGTGGAAATGCATCTGCAGATCGAGGAGATTATTTATACATGATAATAAGGCGTGAAAGCAGAGGTTCTCATTATAGAGAAGATTTTACAAATATTAACCAGGAGCAATTTAACAAGTGTATATTGATAAGGAAGGATGACAGAGGGATATCCTACAGATGGGAAAATATTAATTAGTTATGGAATTTGATTTCTAATTAGTTTTCTCAGAGATTAGGAAGATGAAGTATATATAGAAAGGAGAAGAAAGATGGAATATCGCAATCTCGGCCAAAGTGGTCTTAAGGTATCACCTCTTTGTCTTGGAACAATGACTTTTGGTACTCCGGTAAAAGAGAAAGATGCTATTTATCTGGTACACAAGGCGCTTGATCACGGGATTAATTTTATTGATACCGCAGATATGTACGAGGGTTACACCCGTTATGTAGGTAGTGCTGGAGGAGTAGCAGAGGAAATTCTTGGTAAGGCTCTCAAAGGTAGGCGCGATAGCGCTGTGGTAGTGACAAAAGTAGGAATGAAAGTAGGGCCACGACCCAACGATGAGGGTCTTTCACGAAAGCACATCATGCAGGCTGTTGAGAAAAGTCTATGCCGGCTCAAAACAAACTATATAGACCTATATTATCTGCACAAGCCGGACCCCGAAACGCCATTAGAGGAGACTCTTATGACTATGGATGATCTTGTAAGACAAGGGAAGGTGCGCTATATAGGGATATCTAATTTTAACGCCCAGCAAACTACTGAGGTAATTCTAACCACGAAGATGCTAGGACTTGAGCCAGTGATCTGTCATCAGCCACTTTATAACATTCTTAAACCTGACATCGAGAAAGAGCTTATCCCTCTTTGTCATCACTATGGCTTGGGCATTGTCCCCTACCGGGTTCTTAAAAGTGGTATTCTTACAGGAAAATACCGCCGAGACAAGAAAGCTCCTGGAGACTCAAGGTTAGCAGAGAAGCCTGAGTGGGTTGGTAAAATTGGGGAGGCCACATTTAATCTTTTGGAACTTCTTGATAAGTTGGCAAAAGAAGTTGGAAAAAGTATGGTGCAATACGCCATTGCCTGGACACTGGCACATCCCGAGGTTACTTCCGTTATTATTGGCATAAAACGTGAGAAGCAATTAGAAGAGAATCTAGGTGCATTGGAATGGAAATTTCCATTAGAACATCTTGAGAAAATTGAAGAATTGAGAAAAACTCTTAACAAAAAATAAAAGGGGGAAAATTAAATGGCACAAAGGACATATGATGCTTCTGGTCGTGGTGTAACCGAGGGTTATAAGGTAAATTTTCCATCAACGCTAATTCGTTATACAGAGGATGAAATTGAAACAGTTGCGGAAGTGATGGGTGATGCTCCAGCCATGACGCAGGGCAAGTACCTGAGGAAGTTTGAAGCCGACTTCTGTGAGTACATCGGCTCTCCTCATTGCTTTGCTGTGGCTAACTGCACCAACGCCCTGGATCTAGCTGCTGTGCTTTGTCGCATTGGGCCTGATGATGAGGTCATTATTCCAGCCTACACCTTTATGGCCTCAGCTATTCCTTTTGCTCATACCGGTGCTAAGATTGTGTGGGCAGATATCGATCCGGATACGCGTGTTGTCTGTGCAGAAACTATTGCTGAAAAGATTACAGCAAAGACGAAAGTTTTTGTTGTTGTTCATCTTCTGGGTATGCCATGTGATATGGATCCAATTATGGAACTGGCAAAGAAACACGGATGTTTTGTCGTTGCAGACTGTGCTCAAGCACTGGGGGCTGAATACAAAGGGAGTAAAGTTGGCTCCATCGCTGATTTTGGCTGCTTCAGTTTTCACGGAGCAAAAAATATGACTACTTTAGGAGAAGGTGGTATGCTTAGTGTGAAGTCTGATGAGTATGCAAGACTGGTGCCCGGACTACGGCATAATGGCACCCATCCCTATCCAGGAGCGCGGAAGAGATACTGGGTCCCGGCGATGAGCAATGTGGATCTTGATATTGATGGTGTCTGGCCTCATAACTTTTGCATTGGTGAGGCCCAGTGCGCTCTGGGGAGTAAACTTCTGCAGCGGTTGGATGCTATCAATGATGTTCTTATTAAGCAAGCGATGAGGTTAAAGAAGGAGTTAGCTATCTGTCCGGAACTGACTTTTCAGAAAGTTCCCGATGGACACAAACATGTTTATCATGTCGTAGTAGCAAAATTTGATGGAACAAAAATGGACAAGACTCGTGATGACTTAATGGATATTATGGCTTCCAAGTATAAGATTCGAGTTATTGTCCAGTACTATCCTCTCTATCGTTATCCTCTGTTTCAAAAAATGGGGTTTGGAGAAGCAAACTGTCCGAACTTAGAGGCTTATTGGGACAATAGTTTTTCCTTCCCGTGGTGGATGGGGATGCCGGATGAAACCCTCGATTATATAATCGAAGCAACAAGAAAGGTCATGGATAGGCTCAGAAGCGAAAGAGGAGAGAACGATGAACACTATGACATCTCGTGAACGGATATTGGCGAGTATTCATCACCAAGAGGGAGACCGCATACCACTGGTTTTTGAATTTGACTCAAACATGACGGAGAAAGGACCGTTGCGCTGGAAAAATCAATTTGACAGAGCCCATCAGTTGCTTGGACTTGGGGTAGACCCCATTATTGATATCTGGCTTCCGGATCCAGAATCCCACCCCGAGGTTAAGGTTAGAACCGGTCAGTACACTGAGTCAGGCAAAAAGAGCCTTCTTCTTTTCAAGGAATACGATACTCC
>SDBT01016841.1_pt1 | contig 11558 bp, 19 predicted proteins | sample 2277101 | NCBI WGS metagenome assembly SDBT01 (sample SAMN10404973, study PRJNA504765) | marine sediment metagenome | isolation source: marine sediment core GS10_PC15, 103 cmbsf | place: Arctic Ocean: Southern Knipovich Ridge | collected 2010
TATTTATGTTGCTAGATTTTCTTTCTATTTCAACAACTATTCCATTAATTGTTGCTCCATTTGGTATAGAAAAACTAAAATTTGTTGCTTTCAAATATTCTGTTTGTTCATAATTCCCAGATGAAGTTGCATAACTACTATCACTAGTTTTAGCATTATCTGGATTAGTCCATGATGTTACCCCAACTTCATCATCGCTAACCATTGTTCCTGGTGAAATCCAACCTGTATCTGCCATACTATATAGCCTCCTGATATACCCGACAGGCAATTACATTTAATGTTTGTTGTGCAATTATTGTTGACATATTAAATTACTAAAAAAACTCAATAAAAACTATAACTATAGCCTTAAACTGAGCCTTTAAATTAAACTTTTGAAATTACAATACTTTGAAACCCTCTTGTTTAGGGGTCATAGGGACACCAAAATGTCCTCTTTCATCAATCACTAATGTGTGTTTCTCGTATTTACCATCTACTGTTGCTTCGTATCCTAATTCGTAATTCATCGATGTACTTGTTGTTCCAGTTCCCATGTCAAAATCTTTTCTAACATGACGTACATAGATTAATTTTGCTTTATTACCCCAAGAAGATACAATCTTTTTTTTACCAAAAGAAAGACCAAGAGGAATAAGAGCTTTATCAACTCGAATTCTCTCTGCTGTTTTATTATTTATTTTAAATAAACCAGTTTTTAAAGAAACAGATATTGTAAATTTAACATCTGTTTTAGATTCAAGTATAAACTCTGTAACTTTCTCTTGGTCTATATGGGCAAAATTGTAAACTAATTGCTTTTCATCATCGTACTGTTTTAACTCGGTACCATCATTATATATAGCAATCCACTCGTATTTTAACTCTAACCGAGCTTCTCTTTCTTTAGCGTCTAGTTTACCAATCGGCCTTATAGCCATAGGATTGTATTCCTTTATTAGTGCATTGTATTGCAATGACTTTTTACTTTATAACTTTTACTTTTTAGGTAACTTAGTCCAATCGTTTACAGGAAAATCGATTGGAGGTGCTCCCTGTCTTAAAACCCTTGAAGTGTCTGTTTCTTGATTATAAAAGAGGCTAATGTAATCTTTAGAAAATTCTTTTTTTACCTTTTCTAAGAGTTTTTTGTTACCTGTACGTAACGCTTTAGCCGCTTTTTTCATTAATCCTATGAAAGTCGCATCTTTAGGGTGTATTGGTATTCTTACCATAATAACTCCTCTTACTATTTACTTTTAGTTCTCGTCATAGGTCAGCGTAAACGTGAATGTATTAGTATCTCCAGCTTCTGCTGCAGTTGTTGTGCGCAACTGAAGAGTAACGAAGTCTGAATATCCTGCTCCTGTGATGTTACCTGAAAGGTCTCCACCAAAGGATACATTTGCTGAACCTGGAGCGGCGGTTGGAACGTCTGCTGAAGCATACGAACTGTCTCCAGTCGTAGGTTGTGCGTAAGCAGTTGTGTGACCAACGAATTTGATAGCTTCTCCCGTACCATAAGCACCTGCAGATTTATAAAACTTTGCGTTTTGAATCTGATTGAATGATCCAGTAAAGTGCCCTTTTAACCAAACATCATAAGAATTATTACCTGTAGTAAGTGGGTAGGATGTATAATCCGCCGCCGAAGCTAATGAATTAGATGTTTTAAAGTTAAAAAGATTACCAGAAACACCAAGGTCTGTAGTAATTGGGGAACCGCTAGATCCGTATTCACCCCACCATTGGAATGTTGCAGCCATAGATTCTCCTTTTTAACAAATTATTTAAAAAACTACCACTTAAACTTAAAACTTATAATTCGGTTATAGAAGGTCATCCATTTATGGATATGTTTATCAATAGTATTTTCTTTGTACCATCGATAATTATTTTTACCGAACTTTCTCCTTAATTCTTCATCCTTGATAAGAAGCTCTAAGCTATCATACCACTCCTTCGCAGTGTTAGCTAAGAACCCCGTATAGCCTTCCTTCACACTTTCACTATATGGCTTCATCCTTGTTGCTATTACAGGAATACCTAAGGCTGCATACTCTTTAACCTTTATATCACTCTTACACTGATTAAATCCAGTCTCAATTAAAGGAGCGATGCCAATATCGAAAGCACACTCTTTTAACTTACTTGGGTAATATAATAACTCAATACCGGGTATCTTTTCAAGTTGACCTCCACTTTTACACCCAGAACAGATCGATGAAACAGGTGAAATGTCTTGAAAAAGATTAGGTCCTTTTTTAGCTTCTCCATGATATCCAATTAAACAAAGATGTACGTTTTTATACTTTTGACAAATTTTTGTTAAGACATCTTCTATTAATTGTAAGTCTTCATAATGACTTGCAGCTCCCGACCAACCAATTCTAATTATGCCATCGTTTTTCTTTTTATAGTAATTATCCCAATGAGTAGCAGTCCAAGCAGGAACGTCCCAAAGGTGTTTATCTAAATAATTACCCAACGCTTCAATATGTGGATTCCAAAGGGCATATTCTTTTTTTAATCTCTCTGTAGTTACCTGAACAGCGTCAGACTTTTGCATTATTTTTAAACAACGAGCATAGTTAGGTCCAAAAGGACTCCAGAAATCAAATGAAGGATTAGTTGGTGAAATAGCATTAACATAATCATCTATTTCAAAAATGATTTTTTTACCGAGTGAATGAGCTTGATCAAATGATTCATAGGCTTCAATATCAGACATTCTTTGAACAATAACAATGTGCGCCCATTCAACTAATTTCCAATCCCAACCAAAATTTACAACTACATTTGCCAAATCTTGTCTTTTAATTTCATTAGCAGGAACCATCATGCGATAGAATCCACAACCTTTATTATCTCTTGGAATAAAGAGTAAGTTAAGTCTTTTTGGTGATTGAGGTTCACTTCCCTTTGCTACCATTTTTTACTCCTTTCAATACTTCTTCTAATATATCAATAGACTTACTCCATTTTAACTTTTTAACTGTTTCAAAACCACCTCTAATTAATTCTTCTCTTAATTTCTTGTTTTTTAGTAAAATCTTTAAATTAGTCTCAATTCCCTTAGAACTAAGTTTTTTATCTTCTGCTTTAAATACTAAAGAGTTTTTCTTATGTTCACAAAATATCTTACTACCAGATGTTTCTCTTGTTAAAACTACGCTACCACAAGCCATTGCTTGAGCTTGTAAGTTAGCTATACCATCTACATAGTGTCCTCTAATTAAAATGTCGCAAGAAGACAATATCTTCCTAGTATCGTCAATTGTTGGGTTTATCCAATGCTTATCACTCTTTATCGTAAATTTAGTATTACTTATTGTCCAAAGTTCAAAACCTCTTAAATCAGATAAAGCTCTATTAATATCACTTATTCCCTTCCATGGTAAATTATTACCTTCTACAACAATTCTAGGACGACTACCCTTAGGTATTGCTAGGTCGGGATAAAATAGTTTCTTATTTACTCCAATAGGCATGAAATATGCTTTTTTATTATATTGCTTTTCAAGCATATTAACTAAATCTTTATTTGTAGTTATAAAAGAAATAGGAAGATTATAAACAGCTTCTAAATAATTTTGTTGAAGTTTAAATTCAAAATCAATTCTATCTTTATCTAATTTTGGGAACTTTGATTTAAAGACCTCTTTACTATAAAAAACTCTATTATCTTCTGTCATGAAGTGAATCTTTTTTGCTTGAGTATCTAAATCATTTACGTAAAAAGCACAAGCAGGATGATAAGATACAATTACATCTGCTTCTTTAAAGAATTGTGAACAATCTTGAAGTTTTCTAGGAGATGTTTTTAAAGGATATTCTACAGGAATTTTCTCGTCTAATGAAGTAAGTCTAACGTCATGCCCTCTATCAGCAAGTCTATCTATTATTTCAAATAAAACTGTTGCTCCACTTACCTTCAAAGAAGGTAAAAGAAAGATTATTTTCACCTTTTCCTCCTATCTATTATAACCTTTTTCTTTTCTATCCATAACTCTATTTTTTTATTTTCAACTCTTCGTCTTTTTATCCATTGGGCATTTGAACATAAAATCTGCAGTTTTTGTTGTGCCTCTTTTGGATGGTTTATTATCCATCGATGGAAAGTATCACCTCTGAATCGCTTTCTGTCAACTGCTCCATCGTTATTTTTATGGTCTAATTCTAAGAAATCTATATTTATAGAATCTCCACAACAATTCCACTCGTTATGTTTTGCACATTTAATTGGTTTATTATTGGCGATAATTTGGAGTGCTTGTATTCTTAACCTTCCACGATTTCTCAGATAATATCGTTTATTATTTAAATCTATTCGCTTTTTATGTTTTTTATAATATGCACTGTTATAGTTATAATTGAGTCCTCGTTTTGCAAATTCTTCTACTTTTTTACGATATCTTTTACGATATCTTTCAAGTTTATTAAGCCTGCGACATTTAGGGCACCTTTTTTGTCTACTGCCAGTGCGTTCACATTTATTACCACAATCAACACATACAATTTTGGTCATAAAAATACCTCTATTAATTTAATTAATAAAGGATTTTGAACCAAAGAACAAGTAGTATAAACTACTTTCATACTAACTATCTTCATGACTTAACCTTTTACTTTATTTTAATATAAAACAGCGACATGAATATCTGATATTCCACCGCTTTCATTTCTAATAGTTAATCTATCAAGTGCTCTACCGACCTGAAATTCTCTTTCTTGATTTGCTGGAATGAAATAATCATCATTATCAGCTACGGTTACATTTGATGCTGGTACAAGTTTAATAAAAACATTTGTAGTAGGGGTTATTTTAAATGTCTTTGCACTACTAACGATATTAGCAAAAGACTGTGTAGCACCATTATTATTTGCACACGCTATATTTTGCGTATACATATTACCTGCTATCATATTTATTTCTCCTTTTTATTTACCCATTCTTTAGGGTGATTGTATCTAATGTGAGACATTAATCCTGCTTTACTTTTAGCTTTTGCTTTACAAATTTTACAAATAAATCCTTGTTTCTTTTCTTCACTTGTTTTAATAACTTGTTTAGCTTTTTTACTAGGGTATTTAGCCTTTGTTCCAATTATTGAAAACTCTTTTGGATTTTGTTTAACAAGTATTTTAGCTAATTTTAAAGGGATTTCTGCTTTAAACTTTTTAAAAATATAACTTCTACTTAATTCTCTTATATCTTTAGCCCCACCTTGCATTACTGTAGCAGTATTAAAAACAACAGGGACTGATTCATTGTTAATCGTTTTACTCTTAACTGTTACTAAAGCACCTAATAATTTACTCATAAAACTATCCTCCTTACTATTTAATTTAATATAGCATTTAATTAAAAGAGAGGCAAGTAAACAAGTTACTCGCCCCTCAGTTTCTTTTACTTAAACTATTATTTTATAACATTAATTTTAACCTAAGTTTTTAACTACTGCTTGCCACTGAGGTACACGAAGTTCTAACACGATATTCCAGACAACTGTTTGGGTTTCAGCCAAGTCTAGAGCACGATAGGTTGGAAGACGATACATTGGCTCTGATTGAGCTAAAGCGATTTCATTTAAGTCTACGATAAAGACATCGGTGTTTGGAGTATTTGGTGAATTAGCTGCGATCAAGAACGGGTCGAGAACAATCTCGATTGGACCTGCCCAAGACATATAGCGAGCTACATTGTAACCAAAAGTCATTCCTGCACCTGGGTCGTTGTAAACAACTTTATTAGCCCAGAGAGCGGCAAAATCTCTTAGATCCTTTGCTCCCATAAACATATGGGTTGGTGTCCCACCATTATCAACAATAGCTTGGATAGCATTGTCTATATACGTTTGGGTAATTGGATTCCCAGCCGCATTAATGGTATTAGAAGCACCTGCATAATCAGCGATTAATTTATATAGTCCGGTAAAGTCATTGGCGGATGCCCCTGCATTGTTACCGTAATAAATCTTTTTCTCAACGTCTTGAATGATTTTGCGCATTCCTTTTTCTAGATGAAGATTCATCAAGTCAAAGTAATCACTTGCCGCCCATTGTGCCAAGTCACAGACTTTTACGCTTGTGGCGTAGGTCTTGATTTGTGCACTATAGCGAGTGATAGTCGCATCGTTTTCAACGGGGGTTCCACATTCGGCGACTGCTGTGTCGTTACTACCGAGTGCTGTAACCATGTCCCATTCGTGAGTTTTACCATTGGCTTTAACTTTGGCTACTCTGTCTAAAAACGGAGTATTTCTGCGAGTAATGTCCCCGATTTGTGTATCAAGGTGTTCTCGTTGCGTAAACGCACCAGAAGTTGTTGTATAAATGGCATCTTTCAAAAGCATAGCAGAGGCTTCATCGACCCCTTTAGATGCGTTTGCTGATTTCTCTAAGATAGAAGCAGCTTCAAGTAAGGTTTTTCTCAATGTTGTTAGAGAATTTTTTTTCATACTTAATCTGTTTTCCTATTTTTAATTATTAAATCTAACACTTTTACTGTTCTAATCTTTTACTGTATTCTGCTCGAATCCTTTGAATTCTGGCAAAAAGACTTGGATCGTTTACGAACTCTTTTCTAACTTCTTCGATCTTACTATCTCTTTCTTTTTTGAGTTCTTTTGCTGGTTTTTCTTCTTCTCCTTCATCGCCACCTAGAGTTTTTTTCACCTCTATAGTTTTACGACTTGCTGGTTGCTGTTCAAGTGATTCAACTTTCTCTTGAAGCTTAGTGTTACTCTTTACAAGAGTTTCATGGCTTTCAAGAACTGTCTCGAGACTTTTGGAAAGTTTCTCAACAGTTTTAGTTAATTCCTTTGTATCAACCTTGACAGTTATTGCTGTCGCTATCTTTTTACTTTTTTCACTCTTGTCCTGATCCTTCACTTCATCTTTAGATTCAGAAGCGGGGGTTTTAGACTTCACCTCAGAGGCTTTATCCTCTTTGATGTTTTTATCTGTTCCCTTGCCCTTTACATCTTTGGACTCAGTTTTGGATTTCTCATTATCTGGGGCCGCTGGTTTTTCAACCTTTTTATCCGTGGACTTGGACTCTTTAGCTTCAGCTTTTTCAGCCTTGCCAGCTTCCAGTGAGACATCTTTCTTTGACATACTTAGACTCCTTTCTAATAATAATATTTGGTTTTTGTTACAGAATTTTAATCCTTTATAACAAAGTTCTAATAATAAATCTGACTCTAAATTTTGAATACTTCTAGCTATTGCTCTTGCTAATTCTCTCATTTTTTTATTTTTTACACTTCTCTTACTCTTTTCTTTTACACTCTCTTTATTCTCATCTTTTATTTTCTTTATCATTTTCTTCGTACTTTCAAGAGATTTAGCAATATTTGAAACCCATGCTTTAGGGTAAGCAGGAGAAGATGTAACTGCAATATGATCTAGATCAATCTTTTTATAGTGTCTAACCCATTTTGCATCATCTCCTTCACCTTCTTTTACCATTTCATAGTCTTTAACAAATCCACCGATTGAAAGTCCAAGTTTCTTATTTTGCTCTGTTAAAGCGTACCATAAGTCTTTAGAACTACTCATTTCATTTAACTTAGCTTTAATTTCTAAATTATTATCATCGGTAACTATTAACTTATCAATATCTCCTAATTCACCCGACCAAGAAGTATCATGCTCTACATTTAAAGCAACAACGTGTTGTTTAAGAGATTTTGCCATTGACTCAATAGCAGAGGGATCCATTCTATCTCCATGTAAATCTAATTCAGTTCCAGAAGCAACGCCTTCAACATATCTTTCTTCTACATCATTACCTTCTTTATCTTTAACAATTTTAACGCTTGTTTTAACAATAGGAATTGAGATTTTAAATCTTTGAACTTTAGTCATGATTGCTCCTCATTTTTTTAATAAAAACAATTTTTTATATTCACTTGGATCGTAGATTTTAAAAGGTTTATTTCCAAATCTACCTTCTTTACCTTTACACCAATTTTCAAGTTTCATAAATGGAGGTAAAAGTTTACTGTCCTTAGGACACCAAGTAACATCTTTCGAATCCATTTTCAAAAACTCAACTGCGTCTTTTTTATCTACCTTTGTTATAAAATTCTTTTTAAAAGTATACCGCTTATATGTGAGCTTACTTGTTTTTATAACAGTCTCGTAGTATCCGCAATTATATATGATATACATATTTCAAAAAAAGTTCCAAATTAAGTCTTCATATAAAGACTTTTGCAGGAACTCTTACTAAACCTTAAACTACGACAAGTATAATAGACTATAACTTTACTTGTCAAATACTACAATACTATTTTTTCTTTGATTTGACAACTTTATTAGTTGCCTTAGACACATTACTTCTACAAATAGGGCATGGAGGTGTAGCACCTGTAACAAATTGAGTAGATATTGGCATGGGAAATGAATGACCACATTTTGCACATTCATACGTTTTTGTAAACTTCATTTAAAACACCTTTGTCCTTTCTATTTTTCTTTTTTTAAAATACTCTGGATATCGTTCATGTTGACCCTGAGTAGTTTCAATGTGTTTAATTATAACATCTTCTTTGTATCCAAATCTATAACCATCTAATTCAAGCTTCATACAAAAAGACTTATCTCCTCCTGCGTGTTTAGGTTTAGGAAACTCCCATTGTTGTTCCCATGCCTCTTTAAATCCAATCATGCAAAAGCCTCCAATAAAGGGAGTCCAACCAATTACTTTCTCTTTATCAAAACCTATTCTATTAACACCACTTCTATTATCTATCAATCCTTTAACATACGGGGATATTAGCATTTTAGGTTCTAAGACACTTAAACATTTTTCCAACCAACCTTGTGTTTCAAAGGTCGCATCATTATCCATTTTGACAATAACATCATAATCTTTACCTATTTTTTCAACAATAAAATTAACTCCACGATTAATGCCAATATTTAAAGTAAGGGGATAAACATAACCATTCCCTTGTTTGTAAGTGAACTTATTAATCCATTCAACAGTATTATCTTGACTATTTTGATCTAAAATAAAATGGTCAAAAGGTATATTAGTTTTATGACGAAGACTACTAAGAGTTCTTTTAGTATAGTTAAGTCGATCTTTCGTGAGTGAAAAAATAGCAACTTTCATTTTGTTCTCCTTAGTCCTCTGTAATTATCTATAATACTTTTTACTTTTTCAATATTTTGCATTGCATAATATGGATCTTTATGTATTTCAGAAAAATGAAGACGTTTTGATTTAGCTTTACTCCCTTTTTTTCTTTTATAGCAAAAAATATATACTTTCATGTATTCTCCTTTGGGAAATTAATTGTTGCTTTTTGTACTTTTTCTAATAGCCATTTTTTAAAACTCTTTTTTTTAATAACTTTTATTGGATCTTGTCCTTTCCATTTAGTGTGTGCAAGCATATGGTTTACCTTTCATGTTGTAAGTAGAAGTATAATTGTTATCGTGCCACCAATACTCAGTGAGTATTTCAGGAACATGAATTATCTTTTTACCCGCTTCTCCAAATTTAAGCATTAAGAACCAGTCTGGTTTTTTCTTCCAAAAAATACTCCAAAAACCAACATCATCAATCGCCTCAATCGTGTGCATAATATCTGAAGTGGCAATGTAGTTACCTTTTTTTAATTTTGCTAAATCAAAATCATAACTCATTTTACCCATGTATCTCTTTTCATTAGGGTCGGTACTTTTATAAACTCTATCGCCATAAACTACATCAGCTTTGTTTTCAACAATTGCTTTATAAAGAACTTGTAAGTGATTTGGTAAAAACACATCATCGTCATCTAGATAAGCAATGTAAGCTCCTCTAGCGTACATAATTCCAATATTTTTAGGTCGCATATGAAATCCCGTATGCCAAGGTAGTCTTTTTATAGTTATTCTATTTTTATCTTTTTCTAATATCTTGGGATTTATTGGTGAAATTGAACAATCGTCTACAATGATAATTTCAAAATCTCTGAATGTTTGATTTAAAACACTATCTAAAGATCGTTGTAGAAATTTAGGTCTATTATAAGTAGTAATAATTACTGAAATGGTCGGTTTCATGTTAATTTATTAACAGTTTTTGCTATATTTTGTAAATGACTTTTAAGTTCAGGAGTAGATTGATTCATTTCTCCTCCCATTGGATTTTGTTGACCAATATTATCGTTATGCCACCAATATTCTGTAATTACTTTAGGAACATGAATTATCTTTTTATCTGCCTTACCAAATCTAGTCATCAACAACCAATCTGCTTTTCTTTCCCAAAATATATCCCAATATCCAATATCATTAATAACTTGAATAGTGTGCATAATGTCTGATGTATCAATATAATTACCCATATTAATTTGTTTTAAATCATAAGAATAACTTGTTTTACCCATAAAGCGTTTTTCATTAGGATTAGTGCTTTTATAAACCCTATCTCCGTAAACAACGTCTGCTTGATGTTTAACTATTGCTTTGTAAAGTACTTCTAAATGATTTGGAAGATAAACATTATCATCATCTAGGTAAGCGATATATTGCCCTCTAGAACACATTATGCCGACATTTTTAGGTCTTACTTGATAACCCGTATTGTAGGGCAATCTTATTCCAATTACTCTATCTTCATCAGGGGATAAATTAAAATTAGGTGGTTTTTTAGAATGATCATCTACTACGATAAGTTCAAAGTCTTTAAAGGTTTGAGCCAAAACACTATCAATTGCTCTTTGAAGCATTTGAGGTCTATTGTAAGTAGATATGATTACTGAGATTTTAGGTTTCATAAAAATTTAAATTTTATATTTTTAGGCAATTTCATAATATTATCAAATGCCTCTACTAATCCATTACCTTGTGTATCTTGTATATGACCATGACCATATAAAGTCTCTAAAAATGGAGGTGAGTCTTTAATATTCCAATTATATTTGATACCTTCTCTTGGGTCACTAGGATGAAGCATTATTTTATATCCTAACTTTTTTAATCTGTTATACATTTTATCTGATAGTTGCCAATAAGGTGCTCTATAAATTTTTGAGAATCTAAGTTCATTAGTGCAAATTTTCAAATGTTCTGGTCCAATCTCTTCATTGTTTTTATGATACCAACCATGGATACAAAGTTGAATCCAATCTAGAGTGTGAATATACTTTAAGAATGGACTACTGCACTCCTCTGGTATAGTAAATAAATTAACTTTGAAATGAGGGAACTCTTTTGAAAGTTTCCAAAACCAATCTAACCTATTATTCTTTTCTCCAAAATCATCAAAGTCTAAACAAATTGATTTCATCATATTGGTTTTCTTCCTAAAGCATGAACTAATAATTTTCCTAATTTACATTCCATTATTTCAAAACCAGCTTCTTGCATCATTTTTTTCATAGCAGTAGGAGATATTCTCCAGTAATCAGGATAACTAGGGTGAGGGTGATATTCATAAATCCAAGGATTATCTAAAATAGCGTATCCTCCCTTTTTAAGTAATCTAAAAATCTCTTTAATTGCTTTTTTAGGACTATAAAGATGTTCAAGTGTTTGAATACAAATAATAAGATCAAACTTCTCTTTTTTAA
>SDBT01016842.1_pt1 | contig 11557 bp, 13 predicted proteins | sample 2277101 | NCBI WGS metagenome assembly SDBT01 (sample SAMN10404973, study PRJNA504765) | marine sediment metagenome | isolation source: marine sediment core GS10_PC15, 103 cmbsf | place: Arctic Ocean: Southern Knipovich Ridge | collected 2010
AAAGATAGAAACGTTCGTAAGGTCTACATTGCAGGTAGGCATTATAAGATTGCACATCTATGCATACTTCAGTACGCGTTGGGGATAACTCCCAATCTTAGAGCAAATATAGACTATGTTTTCATATTGAGAGAAAATTATATTTCGAATCGCAAAAGACTTTATGAACATTATGCTGGTATGTTTCCTACATTTGAAATGTTTTGTTCAACAATGGATCAATGTACAGAAAATTATGAGTGTTTAGTTATTCACAATAATTCAAGAAGTAATAAGATTGAAGATCAAGTATTCTGGTACAAAGCAGAAGAGCAACCCGATTTCAAATTATGTCCTCCAGAACTTTGGCGATATAGTGAACAAAATTATATAGAAGATGATGACGAAGATGATATAAATATTAATACATATCACCGTAATAAAAAAGGAGTAAAATTAAATGTTAAAAAAATTTAAATTAACAATGCAAACCCCTTTAGGAATTCATCCTCAACTCAGAGGTAATATAGATTATGTTTTTATATTTAGAGAAAATATTATTTCCAATAGAAAAAGAATATATGATCATTATGCTGGTATGTTTAAAACGTTTGATATGTTTTGTTCAGTCATGGATCAATGTACAGAAAATTTTGAATGTTTAGTTATTGATAATAATATTCAAAGTAATCGCATAGAAGATCAAATCTATTGGTATAAAGCAGAATCTCATTCTAATTTTCGAATGGGACCTCCAGAAGTATGGGATTATAGTGATCAAAATTATGTAGAAGATGATATGGAAGAGGGAGAAATAAATATTAATACATTTCATAGAAAAGGTCCAAAATTAAATGTTAAAAAAATTTAAGTTTATATTTTACTATAAAAATATTTTATAAATATTATGATAAATATTATTACTGATATTTATAAAAATGATAATCTCTTTAATAACAATAAATTAGAAACTATTAGATTATCAAATATAAACTATCATCAAAATTATAATGATATACCCCAGACATTGTACATATCTAATCATATATTATTTTTAAAAATTCATCCACATTATTGCAATGAAGGTAATCATTACGATAAAATTTATCAATATCTTTATATAGAAAATAATATAATTAATAATGATATAGAAATTTATGTTTATGATGAAGGAGATATTTTTACTACTCACAATCTAGAATTTATTCTTAATAATCTTGTGTATGATATAAAACTAAAATACGAAGATATAATTATTAAATTATCAAATATAAATCCATCTAATTATAAAAATCAAATGAATAATGGACAAATTCCTGAAGAAGATTTAGGATTTATTAAATATAAAAATCAAATATACAAAATTTATAAATCAAATCAAGAATTAAATACCATTGTAATACCAAATAGAGAAGAAAATTATAATGAAATAGATGGATTACAAAATTATATTACCAATCAAACAGTGAGGGAACCATTCAATGGATTTATTGGTTATGTTCTCAGCAAAAATAGTATAATAGGATATACATATTCAACACATCAAAGAAAAATAATAATCTCATATCTTAAACAATAATAAAAATTATTTTCCATATATAATATATATGGAAAGATTAACAGATAATAGAGGTTCTATTACTTTAGGAGATCAATTACGTAAAAAAGAATCTAAGAAATCTAAATATAAACGTTTAAAAGATTATACTTGGGGTATGGGTTTAGAACACGAAATGCAAGTTTTTCATAAACCTTCACATAATCCTAATAAAAATATTATAGAATTTATTATGTTTAATACTAAACCATATATTGAAGAATTATTAAAAAGTGACAAAATTACTGTCCTAGATAAAGAATTCTTTAGCCAAATACCATTTGAACCAACTGGAAGAAAATGTGCTGGTAAAGTTGTTTTACAAAAAACTCCAATTCCTATGCCTGAATTTATAACTGAAAAACCTTTCAGTAGTCTTAAAACTGGAAAAAGACCTATTGAATCATATTGTGTTGAAATTAAAGAAAAAGAAAATAGATTCTTTGCATTACTTCATTTAAATGAAAAAGTTGTTAAAGTAGAAGAAAAATATGGCCAATTAAATCAATATCCTTTCGGAGTTTGTAACTATTTTAAATATCCTTTAAATAAAGGTACGGACTATAAATTTCAAAAAAATAAAAATGGTTCTGATAAACTACATACCGATTATTTAGGAAGTTATCACATTACTCTGACATTACCATTTACTACTAAACTTCCTCTTCAGAAATTTATCAAAATACATCAAAATTTTGCTAATCAAATACAATGGCTTGAACCATTATTGATAACAGCATTTTTTTCATCTGATCAAAAAGCTGTTGGAACAAGTGAGAAACGTATTAAAGGTTCTTATAGAATAGTTAGAGTTGGTTGGGGTAATTTGGCGGGAAGTGATGTTAGAAAATTCAGTAAAGGGATAGGAAGATATGCAGATATATTGCCTTATTGGAGAGATGGTTTAGATTTCTACAATATGCGAATAACAAATTATTGTAAAAAAATAGCTCCTGAATTAAAGAAAAAGGAACCAGGAGCAGTATCAGGATTTAGTAGTAATTTCAGAACCTTTGGTAGTACAGATCCAGAGAGACCATGGCATAGAGAATCAGGAATAGGTATGACTAAACCTAATGGAGTAGAATTGAGAATCTTTGATCATTTCGATTCATATTATTTGCAAGAATTATGTAAATTAGTTATTTATGTAGCTGAAAATAGTCGTACACATCAGACACAAAAATATGTATATCAAAATAAAAATTGGATAAAAGCATTACAAACTATTATGATGAATGGATGGAATGCAGAATTACCAAAAGAATATATAGATGAATTGAGAAAACAATTAAATTTAAAAATAAAAACTAAATCTAAAATAGCATATGATGTATTATATGAAATAAATCAAGAATTATTTAAATTACATAAGAAAGGAGATTGGACTTATTTAATGTTAGAAAAAGAATATAAATCAGCACCAAAATTACCACAAATTAATAGAAGAAGTTGGGAAACTGGTTTAATGCTCAAATTAAATAGAAATCAAAACTTAATGAATCAATTTAATAAATTTGTTAAAAACTTACCAAATAATAAAATATCTTTATCTAAATTTAAAGAAATATTTTTCAAACATTTTGATAAAAAATTGTGGTCACGTGATGTTATAGATTTTATATATTTTTTAGAAAATATTGGTTTCACAACATTAAATTATAATATAGATGGCACAATTAATGAAGTTAAGAAGCATTCTACGAGACACATTAAAAATTTTAATAATGAGATAATACAAGAATGGGATAGACCATTTTTAGAAGATTTTTATTATTATGTGACAAAGATAGCAAATAAAGAATTAAAAAAAAGACATTAATTATAAATAATACAATTCTGGTTAAAAGAATGTTTATAATTGTTAACAGCATCATTTGTAACTTTCGTTCCAATAAGATTTATATATTTTAAATTAGTAAGATTTGCAATATATTTTAAAGAATCATTACCTAAATCATGATTATATCTTAAATCTAAGTGCTCTAATTGAGATAAATTATTTAGAAAAGTTAGATTAGTATTTTGTAGATACGCATGAATACATAATTTATTTAAATTTAATAATTTTTCTATATTAGGTTGAATTAAATCGTTTGTTAAACTACTTATATTTAGATCTTCTAATGATACATATAAATGAATATTTGACATTACTATTTTGGAAAATTCTCTGCAAAGATTTAAAGATTTAAGATTTGGAAGTATTGGTAACGAGGTAACTTGAGTATAGTACTCATAATATAAATATTTATCACTAGGTCTTTCATTGGGAAATCCTATATAATTGCTCGGACATTCACTATGGTATAATGCTAATTTATGTAATGATGGACAATATACTAAAGAATGGTATTCAGTAATAGTTACATCTGTTAAATATAATTCTTTTAAGAAATTAAGATTATTACACAATTCTGTAAGACAATCATTATTAAATTCTGTATGCATACGACTATTATTACTAAAACCTGAACAATTACAGTAGCTACTACTACAATAATCAAAATGTTCTAAATTAGGAAATGAATGACATAACTCTTTAACACCTTGAAGATTAAGATATGTATTTATCATTGTTAAACTTTTTAATTTATTAAAATTTAGATTGGTAAAACCCGTTCCAGTAATTTGATTTTGTGTCAGTTCAAGAGAAATAAGATTAGTTAAAGGTACAAGAGCTATTAAATCTTCATCATTTAATTTTGAAAATGGGAGAGATAAGTATTGTAAATTTGTTAGATTCGATAAGAAATTTAATTTATCATGTAAAGAAACACAGTCATATAGTTCTAAATGAGTAAGATGTGTAAGTTTTGTAATTTTTTCTAAGTGACAGTCTTTAATATATTCTTGAGTTAATGATAATTTAATATCGCTAATTGATAATTCTATTTTATCTGATAATTCTTTATCATAATTTTCTTCATTATATTCGTAATTAAAATTTTGCAATTCTCCAGTAATTGATTTTTTTAAGGACATTTATAATATACTTAATATATAATAATTGTATTATAAATCCATTCCTCTTTAAAAATATAATTATAATACATTATATATTGATGTCTACTAAAAATTCTAAAATATTTCAGGCAAAAGATTATAATAATAAGTGGGAAGCGTTTGATAATATAAGTTGGAATTTATATAAACCTTTATCAACAGCTGGACGTTATGATTTTCAATTGGATAAATTGGTTAGTGCATCAGATATAATGAAATTACGAGTTCCAATTAAGAAGGGTGACAGAGTAGCAATTATTTTATTATACACCATGTTGTTGTAGTAGTAAAAAAGGAAATGAAACAATTACAGTTTTATCTGAACCAATTTTAGGTAAACCAACAGTTGGAAATGTTCTTAAGACACTTGAAAGAGGTCTTAGACGAACTATTAAACCAGCTGATCGACGACGTGAAGGAAAAGGTTTTAGAGAATATTATTTTGATAAAGATCGAAAATATCCGAAGAATAAGATTATTTATTCTAAAATTGCTGATTATGTTGACACAAATGCTCGGATTTCTTTGATCAAGAGATACGAGGAAGGTAGATTTTATCCATTTGAATTATTATACGATCATAGGTATTTTGAAGGTATGAAAAAAGAGGGTAATATAATTAAATTTTATACAGGCTCATAATTTTTTATGTAAAATATATTCATAAAATATTATTATTAATATTCACATTTATGTAATATCTGTTCATTGTTTCTAGAACAATTTTTACAAATATTAGTTATGTATTCTTTACACTCTAATGATGCATTACATTTCAATATGTGTTCTCCACAAAAAACATGACCCATATATTCCATTATATATTTTAGACAATTCATTCTATTATATTCAGCTGCAACTTGCGCTAAATCTGCATGCCAAGCAGCATCAATTTCTTTATGTAATTTTTTTAGACAATCTAAATGTCCATGTTGTACTGCATATGACATAACAGCATAATTTATATGTCCATAATCTCCATCTTTTATATCTTGGAAACATTTATACTTTTCTAATCGATCATAGTTATCATATATAACTTCCCATCTATCATCTTCACTATCAGCTATTATTTTTTCAACCATAATACAACCATCTTGACACTCCATTATATCTTTATATCTTTATATCTTTATATCTTAATATATATTAAAATACTTAAAATAATAATATATTACATATTGATATCTACTAAAAATTCTAATATATTTCGGGCAAAAGATTATAATAATAAGTGGGAAGTATTTAATCATATAAGTTGGAATTTATATAAGCCTTTATCAACAGCTGGGCGTTATGATTATCAATTAGATAAATTGGTTAGCTCATCAGATATAATGAAATTGCGAGTACCAGTTAAGAAGGGTGATAGAGTAGCAATTATTTATTATACACCATGTTGTTGTAGTGGTAAAAAAGGAAATGAAACAATTACAGTTTTATCTGAACCAATTTTAGGTAAACCAACAGTTGGAAATGTTCTTAAGACTCTTGAAAGAGGACTTAGACAAACTATTAAACCAGCTAGTCGACGACGTTTTGGAAAAGGTTTTACACAATATTTTGATAAAGATGGAAAATATCCAAAGGATAACATTATTTATTCTAAAATTGCTAATTATTTTGACACAAATGTTCGGATTTCTCTGATTAAGAGATATGAGGAGGGTAGACTTTATCCATTTGAATTGTTAGGTGATCATAGGTATTTTGAAGGTATGAAAAAATATGGTAATATAATTAAATTTTATACAGGCTCATAATTTTTTTATGTAAAATATATTCATAAAATAATATCATTAATATTCACATTTATGTAATATCTGTTCATTGTTTCTAGCACAATTTTTACAAATATTAGTTATATATTCTTTACATTCTAATGATACATTACATTTCAATATGTGTTCTCCACAAAAAACACGACCCATATTTTCCATTATATATTTTAGACAATTCATTCTATTATATTCAGCTGTAACTTGCGCTAAATCTGCATGCCAAGCAGCATCAATTTCTTTATGTAATTTTTTAGTCCATTATTTTATCATACCATTTAGCACTACCAGCTAGATAATGTTGTTTGTTTCCCCCTTTACAATTTTTACAAATATTAGTTATATATTCTTTACATTCCAATGATACACTACATTTCAAGATGTGTTCCCTACAATGAACACGGCCCATATTTTCCATTATATATTTTAGACAATCCATTCTATTATATTCAGCTGCTATTTCTGCTAAACCTGCATGCCAATCAGCATCAATTTCTTTATGTAATTTTTTTAGACAATCTAAATGTCCATGTTGTACTGCATATGACATGACAGCATAATTTGGATGTCCATGTTTATAATCTTTTATATCTTGGAAACATTTATACTTTTTTAATTTATCATTGTTATCTATTATCATCCATCTATTATGATCATGTTCTGTTACTTCATCTTTTATTATTTTTTCAACCATAACACAACCATCTTGACACTCCATTATATATTTATATATTTATATACATGTATATTTCTTTATATATTCAGTAAAATAATAACATTATGATTTACATATATTTATTAAATATATTCTTTAAATACTTGAGTACTTAAAGAACATAATAAAGTTATTCCAAAATATTAAGCCAATATTGCTTATATGTCAGCATAATAATAGCTTCAAGATTTGGATAATAATTATATATATTTATATTAAATATTTATTAAATATATTCTTTAAATAGTTGAATACTTAAAGAATATAACATCGTTATTCCAAAATATTAAGCCAAAATGGTCATACTGAATTGGAGAGGATCTCCAAAACAATTGGCCAGAGGCCAACTGAAGTTGTCAAATTATTACTTAAATGTGATAAGGTAGATACATCAGATCAAAATAATTATGCCATCAGATATGCAAGTCAAAATCGTCATACTGAATTGGAGAGGATCTCCAAAACAATTGGCCAGAGGCCAACTGAAGTTGTCAAATTATTATTAAAAGGTCAAATTATTATTAAAAGATGGTAAAGTAGATGCTTCAGATCAAAATAATTATGCCATCAGAAATACAAGTCAAAATGGTCATACTGAATTGGAGAGGATCTCCAAAACAATTGGCCAGAGGCCAACTGAAGTTGTAAAACTGAAGAACTTGATTGAATAATGAAATAATAAAAGATATAATAATTATTTTATTTATAAAAAAATTGATTATTTAATTTCTAATGAAGATATTAGAAATTAAATAATGACTCAAATTCCATCAAATATTATTAATTTTATATTAAGTTACAATAATGATATAAATTGTTTATTATTATCTAAAAACTGTTATACTCACCAATACACCTATTGGTTAAATATATCACACAAACAAGAATTATTTAAATTGGCATGCTGCCATAATAAATTAACTATTGTTAAATTATTATTACCATATGTAGATGCATCAGATCAAAATAATTATGCCATCATAGAGGCAAGTCTGTATGGTCATACTGAAGTTGTCAAATTATTATTAGAAAATGATAAGGTAGATGCATCAGATCAAAATAATTATGCCATCAGATCGGCAAGTGTGTATGGTCATACTGAAGTTGTCAAATTATTATTAGAAAATGATAAGGTAGATGCATCATATCAAAATAATTCTACCATCAGATGGGTAAGTCAATATTGCTTATATGTCAGCACAATAATAGCTTCAAGATTTGGATAATAATTATATATTTATATTAAATATATTCTTTAAATACTTGAGTACTTAAAGAACATAATAAAGTTATTCCAAAATATTAAGCCAACATCTCTTATATGTAAGCATAATAATAGCTTCAAGATTTGGAATAATAATTGTACATATTTAAATAAAGATTATAAAAAAATTGAAAAAAATATATATAAAAAAGTACGATATGGTATAAATAATGTCAGAACAAGAAAAAAATAATACTATATACATTGTTCTTATGGGAGAAGATCATGAAGGTTACCAAATCCGAGAAATCTACTATAATAGAAATGATGCCATTGAACATGCAAAAGGAATTTTAAAAGATACTTTAAGAAAAAATGAATATATTTATAGTGAAGATGACGAAGATATTGAATGGAAGAGAAAATGTACATATATAAGAGTTGAAAAACACGTTGTAGATTAGGTAAAAAATCTAAAAGTAAAAGAATAAATTATAACTAAAATAATAGTTGTCGTTACTATAGCATAAGCAGCTACATTTTTACGTAAATATGCAAATAATATTATGAGAGCTAAACCTAAAAATCTAAGATAAAAATATATTGAAGGTATACCATAAATACTTTTAGTTAAACTGATATAATATAACTGTAAAATATATGAAATAATAATAATGATAATGCCTATTATACCAACAATATCATATAAGAGATGATAATAATTTTTATCTGATTTACTGAAATCTTTTTTAAAATCAAAGAAAGAAGAATAAGAAGATTCTATAACATTCACATAGTCATCATACCAAGATGTCATATATATTAATATATAAATATTTTAAATATTTATATATTAATTACAATAGAAAAACTATTCATTATCAATCAACCAATCTTTTTAAATATAGTGAGGATATATATCAACTGTTAAAGAATTTAGATATAGAAATTGTAGTAATAAAAATATCTTTATGATATATTTGGAAGAGTAAATGTTACTCTTGTGGTATAATACATATATCTAATATTATCACTATCATTAAAAATAAAAATTGAATTGTGCCAATATTAAAAATATATTTTTTTTATGTCCTATTATTAAAATTATGAGACATAAAGTATTTAAAAAAATAGTGACAGTATGATGTACAATGCCTAAACTCTGTGAATTTGAAAACTGTAAAAAACGAGCATCTTATGGACTTTACTATGGTAAGCCTCTGCGATGCAAAGAACATAAAGAAGATTATAAACCACAATATCGTATCTGTATGTGTGGACAATCTCAACCACATTTTAATTTTGAAGGAGAAACAACTGCTGAATATTGTAGTCAATGTAAACTACATGACATGATAGATGTTATACATTCTAAATGTAGGTGCGGTAAAAAAAGACCATGTTTCAATTATAAAGGTGAAAGTAAAGCTATTTGTTGTAACGAATGTAGAGAGCCAGATATGGTAAATGTTAAAGATAAGATATGTCAATATTGTGATTCTCAAGCAAGTTTTAATTATGAAGGAGAAAAGACACCTATTTGTTGTAGTAAATGTAAACTTGATAAGATGGTCAATATTAAAAGTAAAAAATGTTTATGTAAAAAAGCTGTCCCTGTTTATAATTATGAAGGAGAAACAGTTGGTATTTGTTGTAAATCCTGTAAAAAAAATGGAATGATAGATGTAAGACATGATAAATGTGCGTGTTGCAAATCTAGAGCTAGTTATAATTATGAAGGAGAAACTAAAGCTATTTGTTGTAATTCTTGCAAAAAAAGTAAGATGGTAGACATTAAACATAAATTATGTTTATGTAAAAGAGCTATACCAAATTTTAATTATGAAGGGGAAACAGAAGCTATTTGTTGTAGCCAATGTAAGACAACTGATATGATTAATGTCAAGATAGATTTATGTAAGTGTAAAAAATATGAACCAAGTTTTAATTATGAAGGTGAAAAAAAACCTATTTGTTGTGCTTCATGTAAGGAACCTAACATGATCAATATAAAAGCACGAAAATGTGAATGTGGTACAACAACCTCACCATGTTTCAATTATAAAGGACAAAAAACAGGTATATGTTGTAGTAATTGTAAGAAAACTGGAATGATAAATGTACGTATCAACTTATGTTTATGTGGTTCGGGAACAGCGAAATTTAATTATGAAGGTGAAAAAAAAGCACTATATTGTAGTATTTGTAGAAAAGATAATATGATAAATCTATACACCAAAATATGTTTAGGTCCTAATTGTAGCACAATAGGAAATCCAAAATATAAAGGATATTGTACGCATTGTTTTTCGCATTTATTTCCAAATGATCCTTTGACATTTCAAATAAAATGTAAAACTAAAGAAATAGCAGTGAGAGATTTTATTAATGCTAATTATAATGGTTTTATTCATGACAAACCATTGTGGGTACAAGGTTGTAACTGCAGTCACAAAAGACGTATTGATCATCGCAAATTAATAGATAATACCCTATTGTGTATAGAAACTGATGAATTTCAACATATTTCTTATAATAAAGAAGATGAAGTAAATAGATATCATGATTGTTACATGGCACTGAGTGCAAAAATGATATTTATCCGATTTAATCCTGATAAATATATAGGTAAGGATGGTAACAGAAAGAATCCAAGAATTTCAACAAGATTGATAAGACTTAAAAAAGAAATAGATGAACAAATAAAGAGAATCGACTGTGAAGAAAATACAGATTTATTAGAAATTATTAAATTATATTATGATAAAGACAATTAATCTGAAATTGCATTTAGAACCGTTCTTTCTTGTTATAAAATATTGAAGGGTAGCCTAGGCTTTGTTCCCAGGGTGAAGCATGAGTAAAAAGTTTGCCATACAAACTAAGAATTGGAACTCTATCATATTCTTGTTGTGCCAAAGTTCTAGGGATATATCGATACTCAACGCGTGGAGGTGGGCAATCGTTACCTTTTTGACCTTTAATGATAAATATAACGCCCATTAATAAGAAGAATAATATCAAAGACTTCATATATATAATATATTAAATATTTTTTACTTTTTAGAATATTGAATTAACATTATATACATTTGTATCTAAATACTAAGGTTCTAGGAATCTAAAAATATTATGGATGTGATAAGACTTGATTATATAAAAAAAATTGAATATTTTTATATCAAAAATAAAAAAGTATTAATAAAATGAATAAAACAAATGAATTGATTAATTATTTACTAGATAACAAAGTAAATAAATTACATAAATTATATGAA
>SDBT01016843.1_pt1 | contig 11557 bp, 14 predicted proteins | sample 2277101 | NCBI WGS metagenome assembly SDBT01 (sample SAMN10404973, study PRJNA504765) | marine sediment metagenome | isolation source: marine sediment core GS10_PC15, 103 cmbsf | place: Arctic Ocean: Southern Knipovich Ridge | collected 2010
AGATAAAGCTGTAACTGACTATGTTGGTCCACCGGCCCTAACGCCTGAATAGGTGTTGTGCCCTTACCTTGTTTTCCAAGACTTTCGGCCCAAAGTTGTCGAAACCAAAGTGACAAAGGGTAAAGCTGATCTGCATATGGCATCAGTACGTGATTGACACATCCCTGCTGCAACAAAGAATGATGTAGCTCAGCACCAAGAACCGCAGGATGTGCGTTATCTTTCACAAGGTCTTCAATCGTGGCTTGCGCACCCTCAACCACTTTTTCAATATCGACTCCAGCCATCAAAGCTGGCAATAAGCCAACGACCGTAAAGACAGAAAACCGACCACCAATGTCCTCTGGGTATGCCAAGACTTTAAGATTAAGTTTTTGACTCAACTGCAAAAGTGGAGAATCCGGTTGTTTTTGTGTCACCACCAGCACCTGTTCGGTAACCTCTATACCTCCTTCGAGCTGCTGTAACACCAAAAGAAACTGACTCAATGTTTCGGCTGTCGTTCCCGATTTGGAGACAACCAGAAACCCAGTATTTTTAATGTCCAAGCCTGCTAGCAAATGGGAAAAAGTTGCTGCATCCAGATTGTCCAAAAAATGAATTCGAGGACATCCCTTCTCTTGCCAGGCATGACCTTGTTTTAGAGCCACTAATGCTTGCGCCCCCAAACTTGATCCTCCTGTACCCAGGACCACAACATCACTGAACCGTTGCTTCCATCGAGCTGCAAGTGATTGCCACCTAGAAAAATCTTCAGAAGCAATAGAAGGACGTAACATGGGAAGGTCCCCATTTCCCAGCTGTTTTTGAAGTTCTTGGCTTGCTGTTAGAGTAGCTTGAGTCGGAACTAGTCTCGATAAGCTATCAGGACCAATAAGATTTTGCGTATAGTGCATATTACTCTGCTCAAAATGTATTACCTCGAGGAGAATCTAGCACAGTTATATCCTCTTGCTGAATTAAAATATTGAGCTTTATGACAGTGAGAAGCACGCAATTTACATGTGGTAAATGATCACTTCGAGCACATTAAAAAACCAACAATTTGATTCAGATTCAGTATAAATCAAGCTGCTTTTAAAACCGGCTGACTAACTTTTAAATCTTTTTCAGCCACTGCAGTGATCACACCATCTGACCAAACGTTGACGGCCGTTTCCACCATATCCAACAGAGCATAAAGCGGAAGAATCAAACCCATAATATTTAAGGGCACATCAAGAGCCGTTAGAAATGCGGTTGCAAGAAAATAACATCCCATTGGAACCCCGGCATTACCAATTGCCGCCAAAGTCGCTAAAAATACCCACGCTATAAGTTCTACAGCAGAAAATGTCATGCCATTGCTGGTTGCTACAAACAAAACTGTAATTAGAATAAAAGCAGCACACGCGTTCATATTACAGGTCACACAAAGGGGAAGGCTAAAGTTGGAAACTCGCTTTGAGATTCCCAGATTCTGCTGTGCGCAACGTAACGTTGTTGGCAATGCCGCATTTGATGATTTCGAGAAGAATGCAATTGTCAGCGCCGGCATATATCCTCTTAGAACACTCAACGGTGAATATCCCTTAAACTTCAACAACAGCGGTAGAACTATGACTGCCTGGATTAAGTTAGCACCTAAAATTGTTATGAAATACCCACCCAAGGCACCAAGTTCTAGGCCTTCAACTTGATCTTTGACAAACAATGCGACAAAGGCAAAAACCGCTAACGGAATAAATTTCAGGATAAATTCCGTCATTTTAATCACAACATCAAACAAACTCGAAAAAAGATTCTTCAAAAAGGCTCTTTTCTCTTCCTCAAGCGACAGGGTGGCAAACCCAGTTAAAAATGCAATCAGCATAATCGCAATAACATTATTTTTAAGAAAAGCCTCCACAAAATTATCTGGGAAAATCCCCATCAAAAAATTCTTATAGCTTCCTTGTATGGGGTCGGCAAAATTCTCAGGGATATTTCCTATAGGCAGAACCGGGTGAATCAATAAATAGAGCCCCAAACCAATAGCAGCCGCCACCAATGTAGTTACAACTGTATACCCCATAACTCGTGTACCTAAAGTACGGACCTCCCTAAAACCTGAAATCCCACTTAAAGTCGAACAAATGGAGAGAAAAATTAGCGGTGTGCTAACCAACTTTAAAAAATTTATATAGATGGTTGAAATGTTCTGACAAACAGCATGAGTCATATCACCACCCAGTAGGCCTGCAAAGATACCCAGCCCCAAGGCCACAACAATCAAAAAATGTGCCGAAGTTAAAAAAGATTTTGAAAACATCACTGTCTAATCCTCTGTGATTGCAAAACCAACTCTATTCTTTCAGATATAGTCATTTAACTGAAAAATTGCCATATTCTACATCCGCGATAGTTACTTAATAATCTCTCCAGAATAAACTCCCCACAGGTGCTTCGATTCAATCCAAGCATCGATAGTTTCTACCTGGACCCGGCACCAGCTTGCCTGACATTTGCGCACCTTGGTAATGACTCCAGGCTCAAGTTGCGCAACCTTAAAAGAATCCAAAGAAGGTTTGCGATAAACGGCGTGGGTAGTACTTGAAACCATTGCGGTCCTATGACCTGAAAGAAGGCTCTGATGAATCCAGCCGAGTATTTCTCCTTCAGGATCTTTAATTTTCCGCCAGGCATCAAATTCAGCAATCACCTCAAGCGGTAGAAATTTCCGCACCAGAACCCACTGAATCGGATATTGTCTTCCAGGACCTACGCGAATATTTGCTTGATCTGAACGCAGGGAAACAAAGCGCGGCACAGGTAGCTTAGCTGATACAGGTGCAAATGAGCAGTTACCTATAAAAAGTAGCACCACACAGATGAACAATCTAAAGTGATGGACTGGCCAATAATTCATCATGGCTCGTCTTGTCGATCCTAAAAACTTTAATTGACACCCACATTATCAAATATTGACCTTGAATGCCACGAACATTCTCATTCAAATATACGTGCCACACATCTGGCTATCCATTAAGTCATAGCAGGTATAGTTTTAATATTTAACGTATTAACTGATTTTTTAATAGTATGTGGTAAGATAATTAATGATGAAATAAAAAAATAATTAGGGACCTCATGCGGACAATGGAAAAGATTACTTTCACTAACGAACAAGGACAGATTCTTTCTGGACGCCTAGAGCGTCCTGAAGAAGATCCTATTGCCTATGCAATTTTCGCCCATTGTTTTGCCTGTACCAAAGATGTATTGGCCACAGCAAGAATCTCTAAACGCTTAACGCGCTCAAAGATTGCCGTTTTACGATTTGATTTTACAGGACTTGGGGACAGTGCTGGACAATTTTCCGACACTTCATTTGCCTCAAATATTTGTGACCTTGTTTATGCCGCTAAATATTTACGTGAAAACTTTCAAGCCCCACTCTTACTAATCGGACACAGTTGGGGAGGAGCAGCAGTTATTCCAGCTGCAAAGTTAATCCCTGAAGTCAGAGCAATTGCCACCATCGGCGCCCCCAGCGACCCAGCGCATGTAAGCCATTTATTTGATAACCACATTGAACAAATCAAAGCGCACGGTGCGGCAGTCGTTGAAATTGCTGGTAGGCGTATCGAGATCTCAAAGAAATTAATCGATGATATGCATCAGCATGACCTGCTTGGAATTCTCAATCATCTCAACAAAGCATACATTATTTTTCACTCCCCATTAGATGATGTGGTTGGAATTGAACACGCCGTAGAGCTTTATAAAGCTGCAAAACATCCCAAAAGCTTTATCTCAATCGACAAAGCAGATCATTTGCTGACAAAAGAAAATGATACGACTTTCGTGGCTGATATATTAGGAACATGGGCCAAGCGCTATATAACTTAGCCACTAACCACTTTTCCCTTAGCATCGAACTCAACCGGAGGCCCTATCGCTTCGCCTGCTTTATAGTGTGTTATTTTTTTAACATCCCCATTTTCAAAACACTCAATGGCGCGACCCTCAAGCTTATTTTGCGCATAGAACTTCTTTTCCATTGCCACACCGTTTGGGTAATATAGCTCCCAAGGTCCATCAATAATATTATTTTTATAGGTTACCTTGGTAAGCAAATCTCCAGTTTCAGGATTATAGGTTAGGGATTCACCATCCATATTTCCCTGGCTGTAATTAATCTTACTGCTCATTTTACCATTGGCAGCATAGAAAATCGCTTCACCATCTTGCTTAGCAGCTTTGTAGAGAATCTTGGCACTCAACACACCTGCAACATAGTGCTGGCTAATCCCTTCCAACACACCTTGAGCAAAAGTTAAACGCTGCAACAGTTTACCCTGATCGTCATAAATTTCATATTCTCCCTGCAACTGATTATCATCAAAATACATTTTTTGAGATATAGACCCATCAGCATTAAAGAGTTCAGATTTTCCTTGTAAAACACCATCCTTAAAGGTGAGGCGTTGAATCACCTGACCATGTTCATCCTTCTGCTCAATCACACCATCAGGCTGTTTTACAATCGTCTCTTCAACAGGCTCCAAACTCTCAGGTAATTCTTGAAGGTTGCTATCTTGCTTGATTTCTTCTGCCGTCTCCATAAACAACTCCCTCTAGTTTACCTTAACCACAGCACCCGTAATGGTCGTTACTCCCGAAGCCGTATAGTTGGCTGCACCGCTAGAATTCATATCAATCATCGAAGCCTGGCCTTTTAGAGTTGCTGAAGCTTTCGAGCTAATGTTTACTCCCTCCATGCTAATGTCAGCACCCGCTTTGATTGTGGTTTCCGCTCCTGACTCTAAACTAGTAGTCGTTTGGGTTGTAACTGCCAACGACTTGCCGTTAACCACCACATCTCCTGCAACAGTAATCGAAAGATTACCGTCAATAGTAAGAGTATAATCACCTGCAACTGCATGGGTAAAATTTGCAGCATTGGTATGAGATTCATCCCCTGTGACAGTCACTGATCTGGTTTGATCAACAGTATGAGTCAAGTTCTGGTTGTTAGTATGTATTTGGTCACCTTGTATCGTGGTGGTGCTATTTTGCACAATAAGTCCCGTAAAGTTTTGCCTAACGGTGCGAAATTCATCACCTTTGACCTCAGTGACACGGTCTTTTCCAACAGTTAGAGTATCGAAGGCTAAAATATCGGTGGTACGTGAATCCTTCACCAATTCATTCTGGTCTTTTTCCGCTTGAATATATATCTCTTCTGAACCCTTTAAATCTTCAAAACGAATCTCATTGTAGCCACCTCCTCCAAGCGATGAATCGGTCTTAATCGTACTTTTTGTAGGCTCTCCAGGTAGATAAGGTGGCAAGCTATCTGCATTATAAACGCAACCTGTCACGAGTGGCCGGTCAGGATCGCCGTTAACATAGCTCACAACGACTTCTTGTCCAATGCGAGGGGTAAACAGGACTCCCCAATTATTGCTGGCCCAACTCTGAGCCACCCGAATCCAGCACGAACTTTTCTCATCCCGCTTGCCCTCACGATCCCAATGAAACTGAACTTTGATACGACCATATTTATCAGTCCAAATTTCTTCACCTGCTTTTCCGGTAACATAAGCCGTCTGTGTTCCAGAGATAAGAACTTTGCGAGTCTTACGCATCGGGCGAAAGATAATGCTTGAGTCAAATCCAGTAAACGTATTCTTGTAAAGTGTGTTCTTACTTCCCTTACCAACCTCTGCAAGGTGACTCACCTCATAAAAGGTATATTGTTTGTTGGCATCTTCGCGCAGTAACCCTGATATATTTGTGCTAAATCCGGGGGCAAAATAAGGAATAGTTGAAGCACCTTGTACATGTTTTTGTGGCCATTCACTTCCTTCCCTAAAGACCTTGACGTCACCTTCTCCCTCACCTTGAGATTGAAAAAGACCAGGATACTCATAAACCTTGCCCTCATTTTCTTTCCCTTTAACGGTTGAAAATAATACAGCTGGAAGCTCATAGTTAAAATCGGCACTGTCATGCTGTTTTGAAATCACAGACTGCTTTACAAAACAATGTGTAATACTATTCAAAAAATGCACATCGGTTTGTGACATTTCAAGCTCTGATTCTTCTGCATACTGACAAGGTTGGTAGGCACCTATATCGTCAGCCATGATAAGTTTATGCTCACCTGAGGTGTGCTCGAAGAAATAAAAAATTCCCTCTTCTTCCATCAACCGAGATACGAAATCAAAACAGCTTTCATTGAACTGAACACAATATATGCGAATCGCCTTACCACGACTTTTCGTTCGATCTTCAAAAGATGTAACACCATTTTCCTGCAAAACCTGGGTGATAATATCCATGGTCGAAAGATTCTGGAAATGTCGACAATCCATGGTAAATTTCAGCTGCCAGAGTTTTGGGTACAGTTTCGCTGTATAGGTTGTAACATCTGAATCCTGCACAAAGTCTGTATGCCCTTGGGTAAATTCCCCAATGATGCCATTGAAATGTCTCTTTTGACCATCAAAGTCAATTACTACTGTTGCTGCTTGCCCTACAACGGCATCGAAATCAAGATCGCTTTTTTCAGAAATCATTGAAAGATCAAACGCAAATGGCTCGGACAAATACTCACTGCCAGAAAACCGCTTAAGCACGAGCTCATCTTTGCCTAAAGGCGTTTCAATCGAAAGATAAATCTTGTCTTGTGTTACCTGCATTGCCCTCTAGAGTACCTTTTTCCTTATTGCCATAAGCTTAGCAGATCGTTTGCTTGTGTTCCATGCCCAAATGCGGTTATATAATCCTGAGGAGTAGGCACGAGCGAATTTCTCGTGAACCCGGTCAGATTCGGAAGAAAGCAGCCGTAGCGAACCTTATTCGGGTCGTGTTCTCACTCCTCACTTGAACAAGTTAATTATAGGTCACCTCTAAAAATTACTTTTTGGGTGACAGATACAAGGAAGCTTTGCTCGGAGAGCCGCAGTGTACTTAATGTACATGAGGATTCGAGAACGGAGCTGACGCTGTAGCTGGCCGCAAAAAGGTATTTATAGGGGTGTCCTACGTAACCACCTGGACGCATATCATGTTTACCGATATCTTCTCCATCTTGCTGTTTTTGGTTTTGATTGCCACATTTTTGACCTTGATCTTGGGAATTATTTCCATGTTTCGCACCACCCCATCGAAGGAGCAAAATGAGAAGAGCAATCGCTTGATGCGCTGGCGTGTGTTGCTGCAAGCACTGGCTCTAATACTTTTAGCCGCACTGTTGTTTTTAAAAAAGTAAGGATACGTAACCAATGGAGACCACCCTACAAAACTCAACACCCGTTACTGAGCTGAAATTTGAACAAGCCATGCAAGAACTTGAAACTTTAGTGCGCCGGCTCGAAGAAGGACAAATGACCCTAGAAGAAATGATTGCTGCTTGCGAGCGCGGTACGATTTTAAAAAAACATTGTGATGCAAAATTGCAACAGGTCCAGGCGCGAATTGATCAGATCATAGTTGGACCTGATGGAACAATTAGCACGCAGCCTATGGAGAATGTTTAGAGCACCTCTATAAAAGTTCCCTAACACCATCTTTCCTACCTGGTAAGTTTGTGCTATGCTGAATGCGTATATAAATAATAATGAGGCAAGATATGACTCAACAACTCATTAAGAAATTCTGCACTATGCCAGCTGTCATGTTGGTTTTGAGCCCTTTCATTGCCGCCTGCCAGGCTGCAGATAAAACTTTGATGAACCAGATAGCATCCTCTACGCACAATGGTGTTTATTCACTATTTGACTTGATTTTTTCCAGGAATGGAGCATGGGTATTGCTTGCCTTGGCAGCCTTAGTCGCTTACTTGTTTTGGCGTAAATCATAAATCAAAAGGAATACCAAATGGATGTTATTATCCCTCCCCTTTTCACTGTAATTGCGATTCTATTGAACCTCTATTTTTATGCTGTCATCATTAGTGTGATATTAAGCTGGCTGCTAGCCTTTGGGGTGGTTAATACTCACAACCCTTTTGTATCAAATTTCGGCCAATTTCTCTTTAAAGTCACGGAACCAGCATTAGCACCAATCCGCAAAGTGTTACCCAGTCTTGGCGGTATTGATATTTCGCCGATTTTTCTTATCGTTGCCATATGGTTTGTCCAAGATATACTGCAACGTTTTGAAAACAGACTGTTCCCTTCATAGAGAATTATTAAAGCATTCATGACTCAAATTATTGATGGACGCGCTAAAGCAAAGATTCTAAAGCAATGTGTTGCAAAACAAGTTGAACTCTTCAAATCTCAACACAACTTCACCCCCAAACTAGTCGCTCTTTGCATTGGTGATGATCCGGCAAGCCAAATATATTTGTCGGCAAAATCTAAGCAAGCACGCGAGATCGGAATGGACGCTGAAGTACTGAAATACTCATCCTCCATTTCAAACTTACAGCTTGAAAGCACCATAGACCAGCTCAACCAAGACCAGTCAGTTTCAGGTATCCTGCTACAACTTCCATTGCCGGATGCTTTTGAACCCACCGATTTTATAAACCGATTGGATCCTAAAAAGGACGTTGATGGCTTAACGTTTATTAATGCAGGAGCTCTTGCCAGCGGCCAACCTCAGTTGGTTCCCTGTACCCCTTTAGGATGTGTTTTACTGCTGCGCGGACTTGTGAAAGACCTAACGGGTAAGCATGCCGTTATCATTGGCCGGTCGCCCCTTGTTGGAAAGCCCATTGCGCAAATGCTGTTAGGGGAAAATTGCACAGTAACTATAGCGCACTCAAAGACACTGCATTTAGCCGAAGTTTGTAGGCAGGCCGATATTGTAGTTGCAGCCGTAGGGCGTGCCCACTTAATCAAAAAGGACTGGATCAAACCTGGTGCCATTGTACTTGACGTAGGCATCAACAGGCTCTCTGATGGCACATTAACCGGGGACGTTGACTTCGATACCATCAAGCCCATTGCACAAGCCATTACACCTGTTCCTGGAGGTGTGGGACCTATGACTGTAGCCTGCCTGATGCTAAACACTGTTTTGGCCGCTGCGAAGCAAAATGATCTACCACTCTCTATTTTACCAGCAAATCCACTAAAGGATAACTGGTGCCCATTCTAGAGATAAAAGATTTTAAGGAAAGACTATCATCGAACAAAGCAAAGCAGCGTGTGATAGGTTTGGATATAGGCACCAAAACCATTGGTTTGGCCCTATCGGACGCAGGTAGAAAGCTTGCCACTCCACTTGAAACTATCAAACGCAAGAATCTTCGACAAGATATTCAAACCCTGCTAAAATTCTTAGCACAACACGACATTGCAGCAATTGTAGTTGGCTATCCCATCAATATGAATGGAACCGAGGGGCCACAATGTCAATTCGTACTCCGGTTTGTCGATGCCCTGCTTGAAGTTAATGACATACCTCTATTCCTCTGGGATGAACGACTATCCACCATTGCTGTAACGCGCACACTGCTAGAGGCGGACATGTCACGCCGAAAACGCAGCCAAGTCGTTGACAAAATGGCCGCCAGTTATATCCTGCAAGGAGCATTGGATCGATTGCAATCAGGGTAATGTTTCACCAACACTGGTGAACATAGCAAAAATCAGGTTTATCATCTCAACGCAATTCTATAGAATAAGGTGTAAGGAGTAAGGAGAAAAACGATGCGACCCTCTCAGGCACTAGACACTCATAGAAAAGAAATTAAGCGCATAGTGCAACGTCACCATGCGCGAAATGCCAGGATTTTTGGATCTGTACTACATGGTAGCGATACAAATGACAGTGACCTTGACTTACTTATTGATCCAACCCACAAAACCACTCTAATGGACATTGGAGCTATTCGCTGTGAGTTACATGACTTGCTTGGGGTTCGCGTCGATGTCCTAACCCCAAATTCTCTTCCCAGAAGCTTTAGAGATGAAGTATTATCAGAGGCTCGTCCCATATGAATCATAAAGGGAAACAGCGACTATCAAGTTACCTAGACCATATTTTACAAGCCATCGGACGTATTGAAGACTATACCGGAGACTTAAGTGAGCTCATGTTCCTTGAAAATACTATGGTTCAGGATGCAGTAATTCGAAACTTTGAAATCATCGGTGAAGCTTGCAAGAACATCACACTCTACTACCCAGATATCACAGATGAACATCCAGAATTACCGCTACGTATCGCATATGAAATGAGGAATTCTCTTTCCCACGGCTATTTTAAGGTTGATTTGGAAATTGTTTGGCAAACCATTGAGAGAGACCTGCCGAACTTACAACAAAACGTCCAGAAAGCATATAATGAGATTACGAAATCTGACGATTACAGGATATAAAATGGAGTTGTCGCCTACAATCTTTCGAACATCCGTTGGTAACTCAGCTATCACGCAGTGCTGCTTTAACCACGAAAACACTTGCCAACAAACTCACGGGCACAGAAAATAAACTACAGGCCATCAATAACCATATTGGGGTTGCAGTGTTTAAACTCACAGGCGTTATAACTGCACAGGCAAAAATTAGTGTGGGAATCATCAATGGTAATACCAAAATGGACAGGACAAACCGATTGGATGCCGCAGCTAATCCAAACACGCCTGAAAATGTGGAAAGTGCACTGATGCTAGGAATTCCCAATAAGAATGAGGCCAGCAGCCTCAAAGCCACCCACTGTTTCACGTGAAACATAACCATATACATAACCAGTAAAACCATTGCCAGTACCAGCATACTTAGGCTGTGCCGGCATATTTTTGCAAGAAGCATCCACTCAAAGGGAATGTTAGCGGTATAGAGCTGTTCTAGGGTGCCATCCTTAAAATCATCATCAAATAAGAGTGGTACCATCATGGTAGCCGCAAACAATAAAATCACCCAAAGCATGGCCGGTCCAAAAGTTGCACCCTGCCCATTGGCAATAACAAACAATAACAAGGTCAGCATTGAAAAACTAAGCAAGGAAAAAAATGTGCTCTTCTGACACCAAAGGTGGTGCCATTCCTTGCTGAATAAAATCAAAAACGTTCTCATGCCGCATTCCTGACAAGTGAGTGCAGACTTAAATCAAGACAATGAGTTGGCTGCCATGCTTGCAAAACTGCTTGATGGCTTGCAATAATAATGCATCCTCCCTGTTCTTGGTGTTGATGCATAAGCTGACACAGAACTTTTTGCCCGTCCAAGTCCAGTCCCAAAAATGGCTCGTCCAATAACCAAAGCTCGGTAGAGAAAATCTGCAAACGACACAAACTCAAACGCTGCCGTTGGCCTTGCGACAATATTGATATTGGAAAATCCGCAAGTGGACTCAAGCCCCACAAATCCAAGATTTGTTTTGTATTCAAAGCCGTATTGTTTGAAAGCTGCAACCAATAATAAATTGACTCCTGAACGGTCATGTACGGCTTTAAACCCTGCTTATGATTTATCAATACGCACGGTGGCAGAGTATGCGCGGACTGGCTCCACTTTAGTTCTCCTGCACTAACTGGTAACAATCCTGCAATCATCCGCAATAGCGAAGATTTTCCAACACCGTTTGGACCAACAATATGCAAGCTTTCACCTTGATAAAGTTGAAGTCGTTC
>SDBT01016844.1_pt1 | contig 11557 bp, 7 predicted proteins | sample 2277101 | NCBI WGS metagenome assembly SDBT01 (sample SAMN10404973, study PRJNA504765) | marine sediment metagenome | isolation source: marine sediment core GS10_PC15, 103 cmbsf | place: Arctic Ocean: Southern Knipovich Ridge | collected 2010
TACAGAAATGGAAGGTCGACATAAAGGCCGCTGTCGACCAGGGACGGCTCCTGGAGAACGATCTTTTGTTGTTTACGCTTCGGGCCAATTCCTATCTGGCCAATACACGCACGGCGGCGTATCTGTGGATCCGAGAGCATCCAGAGAAGGCCGAGATTCTCTTGGATGACGAACAGTATTGCTCTGAATATTTGTCGCCGCTCCTGCGGAGGGAGTTTGAGACCATCGAGTCTTTAACGAAATACTTGTCAAACCAAGTTATCGCTGTACACAAAGCAGGCCAAGTTACACAAGAACTGGTTATTGCTCCGAAAGCGGGTGGCTGCAAGATGCAAGCGGCAGCGTTGGCCAAACAACTTTCGGGATATGTTTGTGCTCTGCTGGCAGAGAAAATGGAATAAAGATGGGCTTGTTGAGAAACCAAAAAGGAAGGCTCGTGCCAATATTTTTCGATCGTGGTCGCCGAGAAGCACTGCCACTAGTTCATAGGAATGCGCTGGTTCTTGGCATGGTCCTTTTCATGCCATGCGCCTCCGGGGTTGTCTTGGCTACAGGCTCTGCGGCAGTGCGATGCGAAGGTCGTGGGATCAGCGAAGCAGCAAAATGGTGGCTTACGATTACCCACTTCATTGCCTACATGCTTCACATGTTGAACACTCGATCTCCTCCCGCTGGTCGTTTGTGCAACACTTCGTAAGCCCCAATCTGTGAGACTGTATATTTCACTGAAGGAACTTTAAACAAGCTGCATCTCAGTATTTTTAATCTTGTCCCAAAAGGACAGAAAGGAATGATCGCCATGTTTAAGCATGCACTTTTCGGTTTTCTTCCAACTCTATTGGTTTTCTCTATACTTGGGATCGCCTCACCAAGTATCGCTGGCACTAATCCCGTGGAAGCTCAAGTGGCTGTGGACTATCGTGAGTGCCCAACTGGCCCGACCTATAGTACATATCGCTCCTTTCCTTGCGCTGGCTATATTGTTGGTTTCACAGGCTGGTGCGTGGAAAATCACCGTACTCCGGCTCCGTATAATCGTTGCTACACTCATGCACATACGTCGAACGGATTCTCCTTTGAGGATCCGAAGCGATCAGGAGTAAATGTAAGTATGACAATGGCCAATTATGCTTACGATGCCTCTCATCCCGGCTGGACACGATCCGGCACCCCGACCTGTCAGTACGTTTGCCATGGCTATGCGTTGAACTCGAATTACCCAGCCATAACATCTCATACTCACTCGGTCGGTATCTATCGTCCTGATGCCGGATGGACTTTGATCGAGGGACAAGAGCCAATACCTGACTGCATCAGTTCGACAACGACGCATAGTTTCAAGATTATCCAGATCTATGACAGTTGTCCTGACAAGATCAAGACCCGGGTTGAGAAGACCGATGCATCGGCCATATACAGAATAACCTACGATTCTCCCGGCCAATCAGGATCAAACTTGTACGAGAAGAACTAGCGCCTATATTGCCAATTGACGCACCGCATCAGGTTTGCTAGTATGCGGTAAGCCTTACTTCGGCGGACACGTCGGAGTAAGGCTACCGTCATCTTGCTTTTGTGCCGAGATCAGAATGGAAAACCGTTATGAATCGCAGACAAGCCTTAATCGCCTTCGGTATTGCTTCAGCAGTCGTGGGTGTTTTAGTCGCTGTTTTGCTTTTTCTTAAGGCGCGACCTTGGAATACGCAACTCGCAACGTCTCAGAATCCAGCCTCCGTTAATTCTAAAAATGAGAACGTGATTTCAATACCGGAGACAAAGTATCAGGAAGACGAAAAAGAAAAAACTGCCCCGAGTACTGCTACGAGGCCAACAGCCGAAAACATCCTTGGAGACGATTTTCTGGATGCGGTGTTGGACGAGGAATTGCGAGGTTTGATTCCCGCTAGCATCCCGTTGCGAATGCGACTCGGTGAGCAGGTTCGCCAACTCAAGGACGAGAGTGTTGAAGAAAGCCTCCAGATGCTTTCCCAAGTGGAGATGTTCTATTGGCCAGGCCACCCCATGGGCGTCCAATTCGTAGTACTTCCTCTAGACGCAAAAACTGAGCAAATCACCGTCGAGCGAATAATGAGTAACAGAAGATTCCTGAAAGTCTTCCAGGAACTGTCCGAGATGTCGAAAACCGCAGCAGGACACTTAGTCTCACAGGAGATTGAAAGGACTTTGCCGGCCTATAAAGCAATGTCTGAGGAATGTTGGAATTACCTGAGGGGGCAGGATCAAAGCCCTAGATCTAATCCCCCGTCGTTTAACCAGATCAGCAATAATGCTGACGGCTCACCCACGTTGTATGGGCTACGGCATAAACTCCTTTCCCTAGTCTTGATCGCGGGAAACCTTGAACTGGCAGATTCTACACCAGCAATCGAAGCTATTGTCAAAGAAGCATACCGTCAACGTGATCTTTCTTACGGAGCCGCGGCAGAGTTTCAATCTAAGGCGTGGATGATGATTCACGATGTAGCTTTGTACAACAGAACAATCCTGGCAACAGGGATTATTGGAACATCAGGTTTGGCAGACGGCCAACTGGCGCAAGGCGATGGTAAGCCGTCTGATGAATTCGAAGCCAGGCATTTGACGCATTATGATGCTGCCGCCACGCCCTATGATTTGCTGACAAGAGGCGACGGTCTGATTCCAGCAGATTTCACCAAGGGAGAAATATTCGTCAAGTTCCATAAAGGCCTCGATGACACGGCGTTCGATAAACTGGTATCGTCGTTTGTGGATGGAGGCTATTGAATGGTCTCCGTACAGCTTGGCTAGCTATCCCAACCTGGGATAGCCGATGTGTTTTCAAATCGTCTCGTTATCGTTGATGGAAGGAATCAAGTGTGGTGGGGCCTGAGCGAATGATTATTTGCGATGAGCGATTCTAATGGTGATTCTAACCTACGCGAAAATACTATAGGTGACTGAACTTCATGAATACTCATGCCAAATCCATGCGACATGATTGGGCATTTCGGCTGCGCGACAATCCTCACTAGGACCTCCATATCGACCCTTCTGTCTCTGTGGTTTAGCGAAGCGCCATTAACCTGCTGCGTGCGATAAACTGAAATGATTACAGAAAGTTTACTGTTCGGCACAGCGATTGTTTGGTTAATATTCATCCATATCGGGTAAACAGTTCCAAACACGTGAAGATAGGAACCCAATATGATACAAATGATTACACGCTTTCTTGCAATTGTCGGCATCCTTGGCTTTTCCTTTTGCACACTGTCTTGCCAAACAACAGTAGGCTCGATTTCCGTATGCGACTTGGATCTTCCGAAGCCATTCTCCGAGGCAGAAATGGTGCAAAGTCTCGTTGAGCTGTGGCGGATCAAAACATGGAAACATCAGGATGATACAAGGGACATTTGGCCAACTTATGCGCAGATCCGCGATAAGGTCTTGATAGGTGTGAATAAGACTATTGATCTTGACCATGCCCCTATAGACTCACTGATTAACGCAGCGCGAGATCACATGAACAGATTTTGGAACGAGGGAGGCCTTCAATCTAAAACATCGTACGAGAACGCTTATAAGGCGAGAGCTATTCTTGAAAGAGCATACGATCGTGCACCTGCTAGTATGGACCTAATTGATCTTTTGGCAGATACAATACAAGCATCTAATCCACTTTTCAGATATGACCTAGAGAAGAACACCGTTATCTGGAACGAAGAGGTGTGGGCTCATCTTTTTGAATTGAGAGCCAAACAATTTGATCTGATTCAGAAGGAATGTAACGCAGACCGCGGGCCACAACTGGAAGATCTTATCCGTGTAGTTGATTTTGTTACACTTGCAAGTCGTAAGGAGAAGGCAGCGGCTCGCGACGCGATCCAATGGTTACGTTCAACAGCCAAAGAAGGAGGATGGGAATACTACCTCGGGACACTTGACAAGCTGTCAGGAGGCGTGGATCAAGGTCGCCTTGTATATGAGGAACTCTACTCCGCTTGGGTTCCTCCTTCTGTTGATGACTTCCTTTATCAGCGTCGCCTGCCGTCATTTACAGGCCCAGAATCAGAAGCCAGACCAATCGTCAACTGGCCAAAGGAGTATTCCAAAATCAGCTCCTTATTGAGTTCTGATGAACAGAAAAACAAGATGGGCAGCGATAAATCCGAGAAGGAATCCCGACTGCCTGCAGTTAAAGGAGATACCCTCTTTACCTTTACATATGAAGGCTCAGGCAGTACATGCGGAGAGTCTTTCGGCATGGTGATGATATGTCCCGCCCATAAGCATGGTACTCCTGCAGACTCTATAGGAACACTCAAGAAGCTGGTTGACGAAAGAAACAAGAAGGGGTTGACCTCTTCGGTTTGGGTCTGTCGTTCGAATTTACTGCGATTTGCTAAATTGTGTTCATATATAGTTCCTAGAATCGTCATTAACCCCTTTGTCTATAAATGCTTTCATGGGCCCACAGATAATGATACAGTCTGGGCAAATGCAGACCACCCTCGCATAAACCACATCCGCGAGATTCGCAAGACTGCACAGAACAGCTCTTTGTTTGCATGCATAAACGTAGGGGGAGAGCCAACATTCTACAAGGATCGAAAAGCCTCATTTGAGGAGATAAAGTGGATGGTATATTCGATATTTGGAGCCAATTATCAAGGAATCATATGGAGAGGACCGAGGGACAATGTGGCGTTTAAGGCTCAGTTAGACAATCTCGAATCTCGCATAGCAATGTATAGTGACGAGCTCACGAACAGCGATCCTATTAAGTGGGTGTCGGCTGAGGACTCGCAGCCATATTCGGCCTTGGCTTCTGATAAAGTGGTCTTCGTTATACTGCTCAATCCCAAGTACTGTCTAGAAACACGCGCAGGGGCAGTTGGTCTTCCGAATCCCTTCTCGCTACAGACCGGATATCTGCAACTACATCCACCAGATGAGATCGCAATCGTATCTGGAGCTACCATTGATGGTAAGCCTATTCCTATAGAACGTAATGAGAATGGTATAAGAGTGCCCTACGTATATTCTGGAGCGGGAGAGGTATTGGTATTCAGGACAAGTTCCAGACGAACGCTCTCTGCGGTAGTAGAAGCACAAAGTAACGATGAGAATTTCGGCGCCCATAAACGCAAAAATGCGAGTATCCCATTGTGCCAACGAGACAATTGCAGATTTTGTCGGATCGTCTTGGATCATAAAGATGATCCAGGAATTCTCGCAAACCTTATGAGACTAAGAACGCTCGACGAGGTTGGAGAGCTAATCTTGTCGGTGATGGATAAGCTTGAGCCTCATAGCAGAAATGGTACAGCGACTAACAAATATTACGGTGTTGACAATGCGATGAGGTATTATGAGTTTGAGATTAGAGCTTCAGATATTCTAAAGTCGTACGTTCAGGTATTTACTACTAGACTACCTCGACCTAACGTCTCTGATGATGAGGTGAAGTTCTTACAGGACTTATATACCTCCAAGGTGGAATCGTGGATTGGTCGTATTGCAGAACGTGGCCAGCAGATTGCACAACGCAGTAAAGACAAGAGAGACAAAGTCGTGCAGTTGTCCACCGTTTTGTCTTGTCTTCATGTGGCAGATGAGGCCTGGAATCCCCAGGTTATCGATGACTTGCGTTTCAGGTTTACGGAAGAACACGATCTTAAGAATCTTGAACGTTTTGCTTTGCATATTTATCGCCCGAACATGGCGTACCAATTTGCACTCTACTCCGCAAAACGCCAAAGTAGTGAACCCGCTGGCATTGCTGAGTACCTTCTCGAAGCATCCCGATATCTTCTAGAATCATGTGACTACTACGCCTGTTTGCATTGCTTGACAGCGGGTATATCGGCAGCAGAGGAGTCGGTCGAGCAGAACGCAGTTGTCACCATGCGTTTCATGCGCGCTGACGTCTTATCGAGAATTGGGCATTAACCCGATGCTGCTGAAGACATGAAGGAACTGATGAATGCACATCCAGAAAGTAACAAATGGGATACAGCAGCGGTATTGAGGTTAAAGTATTTGTATGAATCGAATAGTGACGAAGATCTACTCAGAAATTGCGAGGTCTATCTTGATGATGACAGGTCACGTAAATCATATGCTGAACTTCTGTATATGTCTTGGCTGGCACAGGTAAGGCTTGGACAAACTGATGCAGCAAAAGAACTCGAGAAACGATTTCGCAATCTCTATCCTGGGCACTATCTGGGCGCAAACATCTGTTTCGAGGCCTTCAAGTCATCGTTGCTGCAAGGCGAGTATACGGAGGCAGAGCACTACCTACGAGTGATTGCCGACCAGTATGGCGAGACAGAGATAAAGCGAAGGATAGACGAACACTGTACCTCATTGGATGCGGGATCGGTGAATTGGCATGAAGCAATCTGGCAATCGAGCGAAGATTAACCGTAGGTAACGTAAGGGAATCGTCAGTATCTTGCTGGGGCAAAGGATATCATCAGTCACCTGGACGAGGTCATAGCACAGGAACTTGCAGCAGGATCGGTGACATGCTTAGCTCACAGCTTTGGGCAGCGGTGAATCCGGCGTAGGCAGCATTGCCTTAATGACTTCCTGCTCGATGCACAAGAGGTCATCGGTCATTTCTGCGGATACGCATCGACCACACACTGTGTATGTTTCGATGTGCCAGCAACCCAATTAGTGAAGCAATTCAATTAGTGAAGCAATAGAATGACAATCATTCAATCGACGACTTATGCATACTAGTGATACAGCTTTCGGAATACGCCGACAGAACATAATTAAATTAGTGAAAAATTTGCATTCAGAATGGATCAAAGATGGGGACAAGTTTAAAAGAAGTGAAACACGCGTCTAAGTCGGATTAAACTTGAGGACAGGTTCATTTTGGCAATACACGTTTGTTCCTTTAGAAAAATAAAAGTCAATAATCTTCTTCCTCTTTCTCGAAATTTCCAGATTTACTCGGTGTTTACTTCACCCTAAATTGAAACGAACGTATTCTACGCTAGTGTTGTAATGTTTGCGATTGCCGATGAGCAGTTCCGATTGAACACAGTTGGCGTATTCTCGACGCAATTCAAATCGGAAGAACTGACCACGGTTCACTTGGGCCTGTTTTGTGCAGGCCAGCCCTAATTTCATGCTGGCAGCAGACAACCTGAGGCAGGTAAGTAGGTTAGCGAAAGAAAGTAAGGAGATGATGAAGAAACATAGTCCTCTCATCATTGCAACAATGGCTGGCATTCTTGTATTTGCATACTTCGCCATAAAGTCAGAACAACTTGGTAACTTCCAGCGTCTGTAACTTGTGATTTTCAAGTTTGTCATAGCATTAATATTCATCGGTTTGGGTCTTCTAATAATAGTAGCCAGTGTGCTGGCGGCATGGTTTTCCGTTCATAGCTATAGTCTTACACGAGATTTTGTCTTTTCGAACCCGATGCCGGTTTGAGGCGAATACAGGTGGCGACAAAAGCACCAAAACTCACTGTCCTGAGCATCGACGGCTTATCACAAGGCCTCCTTGCCCACATGATGGAAGAGGGTTTTATGCCGACTTTCGCTCGTCTGTGCGAAGCCCACGGCTCACCCCGCATCATGAGATCGGAGCATCCCACTGTCTCGTGTGTTGCCTGGACATCATACGCCACGGGCATGAATCCGGGCAAGCATGGCATATACGGTTTTATTGATCGCAAGCCGCAGTCATACGACTTGGTATTTCCCAATGGCTCGAATGTCCGTGGGGATACCATCTGGGATATCTTATCACGGAACGGCAGGAAAGTCTTCGGGATGAACATCCCGTGTTCATATCCTTCGAGAAAAGTCAACGGAATATTGATCGGGGGATTCCTGGCCCCCTCGGTTGACAGGGTATCTTATCCGTCAATGTATGGACACATTCTGAAAAAGATGGGCTACTGGATCGATGTGGACGTTACTCTCGGACGCGTGTCAAAGAAGGACTTACTGAATGATTTGGAGTTTACCCTTCAGAAGCGAAGTGAAGCCATGTCCTATTTCCTCGACAAAAATCACTGGGATTTTTTTCACACACACATAATGGGCACTGACAGGATCAATCATTTCCTTCTACGCCACTATGAAAATGGTGATTCTTCGTTTCGAAAGGCATTCTGTGAATACTATCGAAGCGTCGACAGTGTTCTTGCAGGACTGATGGAACGGATTGGAAAAGACGCGCCCTTGCTCGTTATCTCCGATCATGGCTTCTGCACCATCAAGAGTGAAGTCCAATTGGCCAAGTATCTCGTTGATACCGGCTGGACTATTCCGAGAGATAAGGCCGACGGACCAATGGCCTTTGATCCCTCTCGCACAAGGGCGTTTTGCCTCACGCCCGGAAGGATCTATATCAACCTTGCCGGACGAGAGGCTCAAGGTTGTGTCTCAAAGGAGGAGTATGACGAAATCCGTAACGACCTGGCAGCCTGTCTCATGGAACTGCGAGATTGCGACAACCATCAGGTAATTAAAATGGTGCTGAAGAAGGAAGATGTATACTGGCCCATGGGACACGATGGGCCATGCAGCATAACCGCAGATGCAAGTGAGCCCCCGTATTCAATGGCCCCTGACCTACTGGCAATACCCAATGATGGGTATGATCTGAAAATGGGGATGGATGCGGATAGTCTTTTTCTCCAAACGGAGCTGGAGGGCATGCACACCTGTCATGACGCCATTTGCTTTTCACGAGGAGTGGGCTTGCCGGCTGGTGATTTGCAGATCCGTCAATTGGCTGGAGTAATACTCGAAGCCCTGCAGGTGCCACAACAAAGCGATATGGACTTGCGGCCGCATTTGCCCGGGACTGGTGCTTAGAATACGGGAGTAACGTCAGAAATGAACAAGCTGGATGAACTTGAAGGCCAAAGCATCTTCATCATTCGTGAAGCCTATTGCCATTATAGAAACCTCGCTCTGTTGTGGTCGATTGGAAAAGACTCTACCACGCTCCTCTGGCTTGTCCGAAAGGCCTTTTTCGGTCGAGTTTCTTTTCCTGTCTTGCACATAGACACGAGCTTCAAGTTCAAGGAAATCTATCGGTTCCGCGACGAATACGCAGCCAAATGGAATCTCAAACTCATCATTGCACGTAACGAAGAGGCCTTGGCCCGTGGGATTGACTGCCGATCGAAGCTTGAGTGCTGTTCGGAGTTGAAAACCAACGCCTTAAGGCAAGCAATTGCTAAAAATAGCTTTGATGCTCTTCTGCTTGGAATTCGGCGCGATGAGCACGGAATCCGTGCGAAGGAAAGGTATTTCTCCCCGCGAGACGAGCAATTCAGATGGCAATACGAAAACCAGCCGGCCGAGTTATGGGATCAGTACAAGTCTCAGGTTGAGGAAGATTCCCATATCCGTGTTCATCCCCTGCTTCACTGGACAGAAAAGGATATCTGGAGATATATCGCCAGAGAGCAAATTCCATTCATCGATCTCTACCTATCCAGAGGTGGAAAACGATATCGAAGCATCGGTTGTGAGACGTGTTGTGAACCGGTGGACTCCAAGGCAAGCAATATCCGCGACATCATAAGAGAACTGGAGACCACCAATATCGCGGAGAGGCAAGGCCGCGCACAGGACAAGGAGGATACCAATACGATGCAGAAGCTTCGTGCACTGGGCTATATGTAACCGATCAGTCAGTGATACTCGAAAACTCGTCCCAGCCTTTGCTGTGCATGTCGTCTCCAGGAAGCCTGCATGGTTTTCACGGTTATGAGGTATACAGAGAACTTATTTTTACGGAGCAATGATGAACAATTCGCCAGCAAATGATACAGACGCCAGTATGTTAGAAGAGCATGCGGAACGCCCCGTCCCTACGATTGACCTAAGCAAGAAATCTCTCAATTGCGTTGTGGTTGGTAGTGTAGATCATGGCAAGAGCACGCTGATTGGTCGTCTCCTATATGATACAGGTTCACTTGCAGAAACACAGCTAGAGGCTGTCAGAAAGGCCTGCGGATCAGAAAGTGCAGAGATAGAATTTGCGTTCCTTCTCGATCACCTGGAGGAAGAACGCACCGGGCGAATTACGATAGACACCAGTCAGATTTTTTTCAGCTTCAATGGACGTGAGTACGGAATTATCGATGCCCCTGGCCACCGGGAATTCCTCAGGAACATGATCACGGGTGCTTCGCGGGCATCAGCCGCCATTCTTGTTCTCGACGCCCAAGAGGGCATATGTGAACAAACGCGCCGGCATTCTCACATGCTCAGGCTTCTCGGTATCGAGCAAGTGATAGTCGCAGTAAATAAAATGGACACAGCCGCCTTTGATCGGGTCATCTTTGAGAATATGGCCTCGCAAATTAAGCGGCTCCTTCGTTCTCTCGGACTGGAACATTTGGCTATCGTCCCTGTATCAGCGCTGCAAGGCGACAACATCGTCAAGCCATCCCTCAATATGATCTGGTATGAAGGTCCTATCCTCATCCAGACACTTGAGATCCTGAGTTTCCCCACAGATAGCAGCGATCAGCCGCTCCGTTTGCCCGTACAGGACAGATACGAAATCGACAGCCGGGGTATTCTTGTCGGTAGAATTGTATCAGGTACACTCTGCCGAAGTGACAAGGTAGTAGTCAATCCTCGTGGCATTGAAACCCGAGTTAAGACACTGGACACAATGGAAGGGCAAATCGGTGTCGCAACAGCGGGGATGTCAATCGGCTTTACCCTGGAAGACAACCACAAGATTAAAAGAGGGGATATTCTCACCGCGCCCTATTTCCTTCCTGAAAACACCAGGTCTATTTGTGTCATCGTATTCTGGATGGACAAAGAAGCTCTCACTGTAGGAGAGAGCATCCTGCTTCGGTTGGCGACTCAGGAAGTCGTCTGTGAAGTCGTAGCAATACGCAATCGGACGGATTCAGGTACGCTTCAGGTAATCGATGAAAACACGACCAGGCTGTTGAATACTGAAGTCGGTTCCGTGGAATTCAGAAGTGACACACCTCTTGTCTATGATAGCTTTGCCAGCATACCGGAGATGGGGAGACTGGTGATTATTCGGTCGGGAGATATTGTCGGCGGAGGAATAGTGGAACAAGGATATTGTTGAATTTAAAATCTCCGTCTTTCCCCGGCAAATTGTATTAAATCATAAAATGACCAACCTTATTTTGCCGCTTTTTAACCCGCATTATTCACGTCTTTTCATGATCCAGCAATAGGAATGGCCTCCGAAGCCTTGTGAAACGCGTGTAATTTCCCTATATTATCACGACTTACGTATGGGAAATGTCAGCTTGATGCGCGTCGAAGCTAATTGAGCCCAATCAGGGCATCCAAATCCTCTTGCGAAGTGTCGGCGGGTTGGGCAATATTCCTCTTTTTTGTATTTCAGCCGGCTTTGAAGACAGACCTACGAGCAGCCCCTCCACCTTTGCGAAAAACACATTTTTTGGCCTGGTTCAAAAATGGCCATTTTGGGGTAACAGTTTCGACACCGGCGGGGTTCCATCGTAAGACAATGGATGTGGAGGGGAACTCGTGCTACGTAGCGAGCTACTACGCAGAGTAG
>SDBT01016845.1_pt1 | contig 11556 bp, 7 predicted proteins | sample 2277101 | NCBI WGS metagenome assembly SDBT01 (sample SAMN10404973, study PRJNA504765) | marine sediment metagenome | isolation source: marine sediment core GS10_PC15, 103 cmbsf | place: Arctic Ocean: Southern Knipovich Ridge | collected 2010
CAATCCGGTGCGGCCAGGCCGTGTGGAACCGCGCCGTCTAAAACGTGACGGCAAAAAGTACCCCTGGCTCAACGTCCCACGCGCCTTGGCAAGAGAGCGATGCTTATCCTAATGCCATTGGGTACCGGACCCCGCGCACAAATCATTCTAGCGCGGGGCACCGGCCCCGGTTCACCTCGTCCCGTTGAATCATTCCAGCCAATTTCGGCTGGACTCGCAGTTTGGATCTGGAACGAGATCGGTTCAGCACAACCAATCGCGCCGAACATAAGCATACTAAGGGCATTGCGAGTATTCGTCAAGAGCGAGCAAGATTAAGGCGGGTAAGCAGTAAGCGGTTCAGTCAAGAACCCCGCGTTTTGGCGATTTGTAAGCGGCGTTCTCAAACTGGCCTAAAATGCTACGCGGAGAGATACTTCGTAGATTCTGGCGCGAGGGCAGGTCAGGAACACTCATTTTGTCGTGGTAGTTCTTGCCTAACGGAATGCTGGATTAGTGTCCGCGACCAACCCAGCAGCTTTCAGTTCGCCCACCAACTTCTTCTTCCACGCCGAGCTTTGCTTGCGGCTTTGACGCTCCGGCTGACCACCTTCATCGAGTCGCTGCGTATTTAGCCGACGAGTTTGCGGACCTCCGGGTTTCGACCCCGACGACCGTAATGAACTTCGGGGCCTCAACCCGACGAGCTTCGGTGACTTCCGCGGCATGTAGCTCGAAGGTTGGAATCCCCCATCCTGACTCCGATGCTGGCCCCTCGGCGGGGCCTCAGAACCGCCTGCTTCTCGTCCCAGTCCGGCATGCTCCGCGCCCAACGCCGGGTTCGAACGGCGTTGGGTTATCTATGCCACAGATTGCCCGAAGCGATCGGATGCTGAGACGAATGCAATGATTAGGCGGTATCCAAGGATTGATGCCGAAGATCCGAGAATCGAAGCTGTTGCGTTGCACGAAGCTCTCTGGTATTGTTCCCGGTCACATCGGGAGAAGTTCCATGTGCGCTAGTGCCAACGAAGACCAACACGCAATACAGCGATCCGGCCCATCTGATGACTTGCTGCGCCGTTTGCTCCATGAGTGCATGGCGGCGACCAGTGCCGAAGAGGGCGGAGTCTTGGTCAGGAATGCGCGCTCGGGAGAGCTTCGGGTAGAATACTGCGAAGGACCGGGGGTCTTCATGAAGAAGCGATTGATCTCCTTCGACCCTAACAACAGTCTGTGCGCGCTTGCAGCCTCGCGTATGGAACCAGTCTATGTTCCAGATGTTGGGGGGGGAGAAGCACCTTATCTTCCTCTCAGCGACTCAACAATCCACTCGGAACTTGTTATTCCGTTGACGACCGAAGGCAAGTGTATTGGCCTCATCAACCTCGAAAGCCATCGGCAGGACGCGTTTTCCTCGGAGCAGCGCGAGCTCGCCGTGAGCCTCTGCAATAGTCACTCCCGAGCCCTTGATCAACATCTCCATGAACGCGAAGCCCATTTCCTACGCGCCCAGGTTGCTGCTGTAGGAGATATCCTGCGGGAGATGTGCACCTCCGAACCCGACCAAGACAAAGTCTTGTCTCTGATTCTGCAGAACAGCTTATGTCTGGCAGAAGCCCATACAGGCGGCCTTCTTACGGTCAGCCCTGATGGTATGCATCTTCAGCTTCGGTGCGCTACCAATATCAAGGAAGAACACCGACACGCCGTGATTGCCAAGGGAAGCGGTCTGGTGTGGGAGTGTCTTCAGCAATCAACAATGGACCCGCTGAACCTTGACAGTGAAGACCCGCTCTTTATATCTCGATTCATGGACTTGTCATCCGGCCCGCGCATCCGCTCAATATTGGTGGTCCCACTCGTGTTCAAGGGCAGACCGCTCGGCGTGCTTAACATCGAGAGTATTTCGCGCAATGCGTTTGGCTTTGAGCATGAAGAGATGCTGAGGTTATTTGCAGACCAAGCCGCCCTTTTTCTACGGTTGATTGACCTACGCGAGCGATGGCGTGGAGCATGGGCTTTGGCCAACTTCGGAGATCTGACTGATAATCTTGCGCATCGCATGAACAACCTCATCGGAGGCATTAGGGAGTTGGGACGCTTTATTGTCTCTTCTTCCGAAAATGAGACCGTACAAGAGCAATCCAGTTCCATAGTCCAGACCGCGCAAAAGGCACTTCAGGTCATACAAGATTACCGCGACCTCTTTCAGCAGGATAGGGACTCGGTCGATATCGCCCCCCAGATGCGACAGATCATCTCTTCGCTTCCGAAGGACCAGGCGCGCCGGATCAGTGTCTCAGCAACAACATCTGAGGCCACTGTGGTCGCACCAAAGGTACAAGTTCGGGAACTCCTAAGTGAGTTGGTTGCCAATGCAATGAAGCAATCCCCGGAGGGGGCTCCCGTTGAGGTGAGGGTCTCGAGCACCCTGGTCGCGGTAATCCTTGAGGTCGTTGACCAAGGACCGGGTTTCCCGGAAGACCGGATTGAGCGGGTCTTTGAGAGGGGCTTCCGTGGAAGTACATCCGCCCCCGGAAGTGGCTACGGGCTCTGGTGGGCCCGTCAGTTCCTGGCTGCGATTGGGGGACAAATCGAACTCAAGAACCGGGAAGGCGGAGGAGCTATCGTCAGAGTCATTTTCCCTAGGCACGGATCGGAGTAGAAATATGAAGCAAGCGAAAATCCTAGTTAGCGAGGACCAAGAACTCTGGCGCGAGGAGATTTTGGGCGTGCTCCTGCGCAAGGAAGGCTACCACGTCGCGACGGAGAAAACGATCGAAGGTACGCTATCCCGTCTGAACAGAGAGTTTTTTCATGTTGTTATCGCCGATATCTGCTTCTCGCTGGCGGACCACGACAACACCGATGGCGTTCAGACAGTGGCCAAGATATCTAATCTTGAGGAAGGCACTTGCGTCATTGTTGTCACAGGCTTCGGAACCGTCGAACTCGCGGTCAAGGCACTTCGTGAGTATAAGGTATTCCATTTCCTTGAGAAGGGCGACAGCTTTGACCAAGGCCGGTTTCTGCAGGTCGTCGCCGATGCCGCACGAGCTGCGGAGGTAGGGCACATTCACCGATACGGCCTTGTCGCCTTTGAGTCCGTTGTCGAGGGCCAGGACATCCAAGTTGCCACTTCACGCCTTCAGGTCAAAAAGGACTCCCTACGATGGTGCGCTATGAATCTCGTGAACCAGGCAGCACCGGTCACCCTAGGGTCAGTCATGGCAGAGCTGGTCAGCCTGGGAAGTGGGTCTGTGCTTCAGCGCCCCCTGTGGAGCAGAATGATGGCTCGACCCTTGCTGTTGCGAGTTGGGAAGAGGGAGATCATCCAGGAGTTATTGGGAGATGAGGCCAAGCCAGTTGCCGAGGCTGAAATGCGAGGTGCGATGGGAGTACTGCTCGCACACGATGAGCTAGATCATGCTGACTTTTAGGCGACATAGAAATGCCACCACATTTGTTCAGAGACTGCGTCACGGCAATACTCCGGAGGCTTCACCCCAGGTCGGTGGGATATAGCTGGCCCTGTGAAAGGGGGAACCGATAGTGACAAGTAAGATGTATAGGGTGCTCTTCCTCGGCCCGAAGGGATCCTTCTCGCATCCCGCCGCAGAGAAGGCAGTTGAAAGACTTCCTCGCATCGTGAAGGAAAGGTACGGCATAACATGCTCAGCAACGGATTTCGAGCGATTTCCGTTGGGAGGGCATGAGGAAATCGAGACACGATTGCGGGAAGGACATGCCTTTGCTGTCGTGCCTATGTCTAGCAGTAGGCGTGGAGATGTCTATGACTACCTCCCATTCTTCAGCTATGACCTTGTCGATGAATTCCGAGTACCTGTCAGCTTCTGCCTATGTTCACAATCACCGGCCGAGAAAGTACGGGGCTTGGCCACAAAGAGGATTGCCTACCTTCAGGTGAAGGATGAGGTCCACCAGATTCTGCCGCAGAAACTCGACCTATCGTTAGTGACAGATGATACTTCGACATCAGCTGGGGCTGAGATGGCGGCAGAGGATCCCGCACTGGCGGCAATCTGTTCCGAGGATGCTGCCAAGATCAACTCGCTATCCATCCTCGCTCGGGGACTTCGGGAAGAGCAGACGACGTTCGGCGTCTTCGACAACGATGAGCCGTTCTATGCTCCCCCCACAAAGATTGCTGCACAATACAACCATCTGACACGTGCATCACATGTCTACGCGGGGCACCATCGGAATGCAGGTCGGCATGCGTTAGCAAACCTCTTGGAGAGAGGCAAGAAATTGGTCGTTAAGTGGGGAGTCGATCCCCTCTATCCCTCGCTTCATCTTGGGCACCTCGGCAATCTTCTGAAGCTGCGAGATTTTCTTGAATATGGGCACGAAGTTGTGGTGGTGATGGGGAGTTTTACAGGCGTTATCGGGGATCCCTCAGGCAATCTGACAAGGCGACCACCGGTCGACGAGAAGGTGCTTCAGAAGAATGGCGAGCTGATGTTGGCTCAGATCAAGCAGGTATTGAGCCCCTACGAGTATGCCGTGGTGTGGAATGATGAATATGCTAGGGACTTTGATCTGCGGCACTTCCTGAAGTGGATGTATGGGATAGATGTTCGGAACATGCTCAGTCGTCCAGACTTCAGGAACCGCTTCGATTTCGGATATGGCCTGTCTGTTGCCGAATTCGTCTATCCTCTCTTTCAGGCGCTCGATACCGCACAGATATGTCCAGATATCGAGATCGGTGGCGTAGACCAGCTATGGAACTGTCTACTGATGCACGATCTGCTTTCTGGAGAAGGTATCCAGCTACCGATCATACTCCTGGTTGACGAGATCAAGGGTATTGATGGGGGAGCCAAGATGAGCTCGTATGAAGGGAATGCCATCCATTTTGCCGAAAGCGCAGAGGTTATCAAAGAGAAGCTCTGTGGTATTCCGGATGGGCTGCTGTATCATTACTTCTTGGCGCTTACCAGGATTGACATCGCTGAGCTTCACGGCATGGATATTACGCTGACAGGGGGACGCCTAGATGCTGATCTATGGCGACAGCGTCTGGCAGCGGAGATCATGACAAATCTCGGGGTGAACACAGGCTAGGACACTTGGCCTGAGGGGCGGCACGCCGCTCGCCGAGAGTTCGAGACTATGCCTTGGGATGACCAGATTGCCTGTCGCGACCGCGTGATGAAGCGGCACCCCCGACTGGATCGTGGCCGACCTCTAAGTTCACTCCCGAAGTCCACCAGATGCAAGCGACCGCGCACTTCAGGCAAGCCTCATGTAATTTGCTGGTTATCGGAGAATCGGTATGCCATCAGCCAAGCGGCATTGGAGGTTCCTGGCCTTGGAGGTCCGACGGGAGTGAAAGGCAATGAGCACGAGAACGGCAAACGCGGAGTTTCGCAAGGGGGAGCGGTTGGCGGTGGGCCTCAAGACGCTGGCCAACCAGCTTGATACGACCCGGACCTCGGTGAGGCGGTGACTGAGCGAGGCGGGGATCCAGCCGATCGCTCTCGGTCGCGGGCCAAACAGAACCACCCGCTACCGCTAGTCCGACGTGAAGGCTTGGCTCGAATCGCTGGAATACGTACAGTAGACGAAGCCGGAGGTATCAGCGATCCTCACAGGTTATGCCCGCTACATCCCCGCGGCTTGCTCCCTGTTCTTGGAATATGTACACTGCCGTCAGGTCTATCGAAGATCGGAGAGTGTGCTATGGACTATTGGATGACCACCCACTGGCCACACAGAACGGATCACCAGGACGGTGTCCACGAGAATATTTATCTTCCCGACGGCCGAGAGGACGCCGGTGCGGACTTGCAGCCGGGGGATATGGTCCTGATATTCGAGTCTAGGACGGGGCGCACGGAGATTCGTCGTCATCCCGACGGCAGGACAGAGGAGGTTCCGTGTCGGACAGGAAAGAAAGGCATAGTTGCGGTTGCAGAAGTGGCATCGGAGCTTGAGGAAATACCTGGCTCATCACTGGAGGAGTATACTGACGGTACAAAGATCTGGTGGCGTTGGGCCGCCAGGACGCGGAATTCTTTCACAAACGGATTCGTCCCCGCAGAGGAAGCCAACCGACTTCTTGGTTATGCGCAGAACTACACCTTTCGCGCTTTCGGGGATAGAAAGTCAGGGCTGAAGAAGTTGACCGCTCACCAGTATGAACAGCTTCTGGAAGCCTTCAATGGCAATCCTGTAAGGAAGCCGATAAGCAAAGGTGGAGAACCTCTCCGACCAGGGCACCCCTACGGCGCCGGCGGCGGCGAAGGAGACGAGCACCGAGTTCTTAAGGAGTACGTGGCTGTAAATCCGGACCTAGTCCTCACTGACAGCGGTGCTTCAACCATTCGCACAGAGTACTGCTTTCAGACAGGAGATCGTGCTGATGTGGTTCTCAGGGACAATATCGGCCGGATTATCGGTGTCGAGATAGAAGTCTCACAGCCTGATGGAGCTCGGGACGGTGTGTTGCAGGCAATCAAGTACCGCTTCATGCTTGCGTTGATGTTTGGGCAGAGATTCCCTGAAAGCCGATCGCTGTTAGTGGCTTACTCCATTGCAGACTCGGTGAAGTAGCTGTGCGATGAATACGAAGTGGAGCACCTGGAGGTAGATAGGTCGGCTGTAACTGAATGGGACCGTGCACGGCAGACAATCAAGTGACGGGAATGCCGCAACCAGCTAACACGTTCGATCTCACAGCATTTGCTGGGAGATGGTTCCACTGGTGCGAGTTGGGTGACTGGCGGCCGTCCTACCGTGCGAAAAATCACCAAGGGGCGGTTCTCCCGGATGAGTGACCGTGAACCGGGCATGGACCATTTCGAGACACGTGGCTGGCGAGCGATTCATCGACATCTGTATATAAGTCAGCTCAGCCTGTTGTTCTGCGCTCGTGTCCATCAGCGCCTCAGAGAAAAAAACGACGGGGGAGTTTTACCTAACGATCGAACAGGTGCCCATTTCTTCTGGCACCTCGTGGACGTTGATTGTGCCGGGCAGGGGTCCCAATGAATTGGCTGACGCTCGTATATCGCGTTGTTTGAAGTCTTGCCCATTCTTAGGCTTGTACTTGCTCAGTATCTTCGTCGTCCCGAGAGGGGGTCTTCTCGCATTCCAGAACAATGCCCAAAGCCCGAGCCAAGTCACGTGCCTTATCGGGGCAGATTGAGAGGGTGCCTTGTGGCTTAGGTTTGTCACCCTCATCACGGTTGTCACTGCCTGCAGTATCCGATGAGCTAATGGTGTTGAGCGCACCTTCTAGTCGGTTACCCAAGCGCGTGATAGTTGTCTTATTCATGCTTGAGACATCCAAACGGTCTGCCAGTAGGCACAGCAACCAGTTTCGGTGTTGTTGGTCCTTGTGGTCTGCTAGGCGAGTAAGAGTTAATTCGATTTCGTACCGATCTTTCTTGCCCGATTCCTCATAAATACGAGCCACCGCTTCAAGAAGTTCTTGGCCGTATGCCGGCAGTAACGGTGTCAGGCAAGTCCCACCGTCCCCAATCACATCATTGACCAAACGCCTGCGGAATAGCTCCCGTTCGTCGGTGTCTATACAGTTCAAGAGATTGAGCCATTCGCCAACAAGATAATCATTCTTTATCTTCGTCTTGCCATCCCTTATCTGAATCGCATGATCGATGAGGGCATTGGCGTATCGGTGGTCAAGTGACAGTCGATCCTACTTCTGTCGTAACAACAGCATCACGTCGAGGGTGCAAGACCCCTCTGACAGTTCTTTGAGCCACTGGTCTTGTTGAACGTCTCGGCTGAAATACTCGCGGAGTCTTTCCTCCAGCCGACCTGTGTCCAAATCCTCCGCGTTGATCGCCAAGTAGCATGGACGCATAAGGCCGGGGGCCATCTTGTTCGATTCGAGTGTGGTTAGCAGATTGTCCTCTCGTGCCCTCAACAGGCGATTAACCAACTCGTCGTAAGGGGATGGTGTATCTTCGTCACCCTTCTTATCCAGTGTGGCCAAGAAGAGGCGATGGTGTTTTATAAAAGTTGTCGTTGTGAGTGCTTTCTGCTCGTCATCAGGTGAAGCCAGTTCTGACAGCAAGATAGGAATGAATTGTTTGTCTTCAAGCCTATTGGTCTGGATGGTATCCAGCATTCTATCGACCAAATCATACTCAATGCAGACATGAGCCATCGCCTGAGCGATGTTCTGGTTGGTGCCCGCTAACACTTTCTCGTATTGCTGCTTGCCTTGGCAACCCGCATGTCCGGCCGGACAATCTGGGTTCGGGTTATGAAGCAGTAGGAGAGTCACACACAATGCTGCAGTTTCCGGGTGTGCTTGGTGCTGATGGAGCGCCATGCACACATGAGCGGACGCTCCGTACTTCTTGAGAACGTCCGTGAACGCTGGGTCGGTGCCCTTAACGGCCGCCTGTTCGAGCAAGAACTTCACCGCCCGACAGAGAACATCCTTATTCACGTTATCTTGCGATAAGCATTTCAGTACGGCCTGGGATACGGCACCGCCGACCTCCCTAGGGTTCCAGCAGGACATTTGCAGCATTCCCGTCAGGATGTGCGTGTCCTCTTTCCGAAATGCTCCGCCCTGAACCTGCGAGAAGATATGGTCCCCATACGCGTCTCTCATATCTGAAACGGGCTGGAAGAACCTGATGACCTTCTGGCCATCGGTGTCATTGGCGAGCAAGTCAAGAAGAGCTTGGTACCTGGCCGGATCAGGCATCTCGACGGTTATGCCACGGAAGTCATTGCCTTTGGCGAGTTCAGCCACGACAACAGATGCGCCGGCTGCCCATGCGGGCAGATTCGCCTCAAGAATGCTCGCCTTCGACGCGTCAGGCATGCGCACGCATAGGCAACCGGCGATGGCACTACCAATCTTAGGCTTGAATCGCAGTAACCGGACGATGTCCACGGCCGTAGCGCTGGTCAACTTGCCGTCGATGGCCCAGGCGTCTTCGTCAATCGATCCCAGTCGATGGGCGAGCCGTCCAATCGCACGCGCAAGGCCGGGTGAAGCGGACTGCGAGGTGAACTTGCCAAATGCGCGTGACGCCTCCAGCACCTCGCTGAAGTCCATCTCGATAGCCTTATCACGTAGGTATCGTTCGCAGCACTGTTGTGCCGGTACCGTAGCAAGGAGTTCTTGCATTGCGTCTGCATTGCCGTCCCGGAGTACGTCGCGAATCTTGGGTCCATACAAAACCTCGGCGGCATCCTGACGTGGAACACCGAAGTGTATTGCTGCCAGACCTTCCTGCCAATCTGGAGTAAGGAAATCGGTGAAGTACTTTTCCTTCTTGAAATCCGTCTCCGCGAGGTTTTCCAGCAACGTCCGCTCGGAAAGCTCCACTGCAGTATACAGGGCGATTTCCGGCAGGGGCACGTCCGGATGGTGCTGCTGGGCCAAGGCCACCATGCGGTTAATGAAGAGCTTCATTTCACGAGGCGTAGGCGTGCCCCGGTTGTAAGCAGGAAGTCCTTGGATGCGGAAAATGTGGTAAATCGCATGCTGAACGTTCTCTTTCTGACCGGGGAAAGCCTCCTCGACGCAGGCCTTGAAGTACTCTTCCCATCGAGATGCCAGAGGCGGTGCCACACGATATCGGATCTGGAAGGTTTTTTCTTTGAAAGCCCGCGCCAATTCTGCCTCCATAACCTCCTGATTCTGTTCAGGAACATTGTGGGGCTCATCCTGATTCTGTTTAGGAACATTACGCCTCTCATCGCCATCCGACCGAGACAATAGGTGCTCGATTGCTCCAGGATCGTATGGCACAATAAGCCATATGTTTTTCCGAAAGTCGCCGTCCACCGCATTGCCGGGTCGCAGAAATGTTCTCATTGTAGCCCAAGCCTTCAACGCTGCGTCCTCGCCCACGCGGTCCAGATTGTCCAGAACAATCACAAGCCTTCGGTTGTCTTCGTCAGTTAGACAAGCACTCAGTATCTCAGAGTAGTACTCCCCGAATTCGATGGATGACGGGTCTATTCCCCGATGTGTCGTATGTGTTGTGATGTCTTTGGTTTTTCCAACGATCACTGCAAGGTATCCATCTTGCCCTTGTTTGGTAACCCATCTATGCACAATAAAAACGAGTATCCATAGAAGCGGAGCTGCAGCTGCGAATGTGCCAAGGTAGAAGAACCAGTCGGTGAGATTCCTGGCACCCGACAACAGTGCGACCCCGATCGGCATCACCAATGTGGCTACGGCAAACCAAATACCCCATGGTGTGATCTTTGGCTCAGACTCGATCGTGCTGTCTTCCCGTCGGTGGCGCAGCGCCTCCCGAATGAGATCTGGCCTGCAAGTCGATCTGTCAGCACAATCACTACAGTCACTCCGTGGACGATCGCAGGATCTAATCATAGGTGATAGCCAGCGGTCTGAATCACCATCTACCCTTTGGAGAAAGGTGATCATCTCCTCCAAAAAACTCCTTCGCAGTGAATCACCCTCATGAGCCCAGGCGTCGAACGTGAATACCTTGATGTCCTTGCGGTCTTTCCATCGCTCCTCAAGCATGCGGATGACGGAGGACTTTCCGCTACCCCATGTGCCTTCTAGGCCAATGGACATGCCGGGCGTGTTTGATTCGACCTCGTCGGCGATGCTCTTCGCCACTTGCCCGTGACTGCCAAACTTGTCATCCGCTACCGGGAAATCCGGCAGGAATGTAAATGTCGGTTTGTCACCGTCTGCCATGATCGTATCCTCGTGCTGCAATAGTTGGCATTCACTCACTTCTTAAGCCCGTTAACGGGCTTAACCTGTCCCCAAGCTGCCTTGCCTGCGACGGGCGGGACGTGTCGGAGACGGCCGAAATTGTACGTGGTTCGGTGGGAATTCTCAATAGGATGGGGACGGTGCTCAGGGCGGGTGGGAGCCGCCTCGGCCCGACCGGATAGGGCTAGTGCAATTTAAGATTGTGTGTAGCGATTGCCGATATGGTTTGTATGAAACGATATCCAATTGAACTACGACAACGGGTGTTAGGTGCCGTCGATGCCGGCGGTGCAACACGGGAACAGACCGCAAAGACCTTTCAAGTTTCGACGGCTTGGATTCGTCGTCTCCTGCAGCGGCGCCGCACCGAGGGGGCCATTGCACCCCGAGGCCATGGCGGCGGACGCAGGCCTGCCTTCGACGGACCACTTTTGGCGGAATTGGACCGCGTTGTACAACGCAAGCCGGATGTTACTCTTGAAGCGATCCAAGCCCACTTTGCTGGCCGAGTGGACTGCTCGATTGTCGCCATCCACAATGCCCTCCGGCGACTGGACTATCGTTTTAAAAAAAGTCGCTACGAGCGAGTGAGCAAGACCGGCCCGATGTGAAAGCACGCCGCGAGGAATGGAAGGCTCGACAGACCACGCTCGACCCGGCTCGGTTCGCTTTCCTCGATGAATCGGGGGCAAAAACGAACAGGACACGCCTGCGAGGCCGGGCAAAGAAGGGCCGGCGTATAGTAGATCACACCCCGCATGGTCATTGGTGCACCACGACGATGATCTCGTCGATTCGGCTGGATGGCAGCACGGCCTGCATGGCCATCGACGGGGCAACCGACACTGACG
>SDBT01016846.1_pt1 | contig 11556 bp, 8 predicted proteins | sample 2277101 | NCBI WGS metagenome assembly SDBT01 (sample SAMN10404973, study PRJNA504765) | marine sediment metagenome | isolation source: marine sediment core GS10_PC15, 103 cmbsf | place: Arctic Ocean: Southern Knipovich Ridge | collected 2010
GGTGATGGCAACCAATTAGTTATAAATCCAGGAACAGCATCGATTGATTTTCTTAGTAATGCACTTAGAAATGCTGTATTCATGGAATCAAATGCAACAAACCCTGCTGATGCAGGAACAATCAGATTAGGCAATACACAAATTATCAATTGGCGTAATGCAGCAAATGGTGCCAATTTAGGAATACTAATTGATGCAAATGATGAATTAGTTTTTGGTTCTACATCTGAAATATTTGGTGCAAACATAATCACAAACCACGCAACAGTAACTGCAGTAACAGGTGACTTTGTTTTAATTTCAGATACATCTGATACTGGAAATATTAAGAAAGTAAATGCTAGTGATTTCCTTGGTGGTGGATCACAAACACCTTGGGTATCAACAATCGATGCAGCAGATTTCAGCCTACAAAATCTCGATATTATACAATTTAATACTGTTACAGACACCCCAGTTATTACAGAAGCAGAGATCTATTATGATGCAACAGTAACTGGAATCAATCTTAATGTTCCAACTGGTGATGAATTTACTTTTAGAATCAATGGTGCAATTGTTGCAGCACTAAATGTAACTGATTTAGATTTGCAAGGAAACCAATTAATTTTAGGATCTACTGCAAACGTAATTCTATTTGGTACTTTAGAATCAATTGGCATGGAAGCAAACGATATGGTGTTCGATGTTACTGGTAGTGATGTATTTAGGTTTGATATTGCCACTGCAGCAGAATTAACAATTAGCACTGGATTAATAGATCTGAATGGAAATATTTTACAATTCAACGATGCTAATACTACTATTCAACAATCAAGTACACAACTGCAATTAGATGTGATAACAGGTGCAGAAATACAACTTAGAGTTAATAATTTTACAGCCTTTTCTTTTGATAACGATAGGGCAGACTTTATGGGAAATAATCTTCTTGCTCTTGGATTCCTTGAAACAAATGTAGCAAACCCAGCAGATGCAGGTGTAATCAGATTAGGTTTTCAAGAATTAATCCAATGGCGTAACTCTGGTAATACTGCCAATCACACATTTGGTGCAGATAATTCTGATGATATGGAATTAAAAGTATCTCTAGGAAATAACTTTAGAATTTATGTTAATGGTACAGAAAAAGCAAATTTCTTTAACAATGGAATGAATATGCTTGAAGCCATTGAAATGAATGGTAATGAGATTATAGGTTGGAATTTTCTGGGATCTAATGCAGCATTCCCAGCAGCAGCAGGTGCAATACAACTTGGCAATACAGAATTAATTTCATGGAGAGATTCAGCCAACACAGCAGATTTTTATCTTGAAGTTGATGCTGCTGAAAGATTAATTTACAAATCTACTGGTGCAGCAATACAAAAAATAGGAATTTTTGGAAACAATCCTACACCAGCAAGTGGTACTGAAATTGGTTCATTCATATTTACAGATCAAGATGATACTGGAGCACTTAGAGAATATGCAGAAATTCAATCACTAGTACGTGATGATGCAGTTGCATCATTAGATGGTGAATTGAATTTACGTGTTGCAGAAAATAATACAATGACAAATTACATTTCTTTGAATAGATCATTAGGATTAGACATTACATTTTTCAAAGATTTAGACATGGATGGAAATGATATTCTAAATGCCACATTACTAACACCAACTATTGCTAGTTTTACCAATGCAACACATGATCATCAAGCAGCAGCAGGTGGGGGAACTTTGTTATCAACTTCTGCTTTATCTGATACTGCAGATATTGCTTATCTAAACCAGGCAAATACATTTGGTGCATTCCTAAATTCATTTGCAGGATCAACATTAAGAATTCCTGTATCTGCAACACCAACAATTGCAGTAAATGGTGATATTGGAATTGACACGACAATCACAGATTTCACTACACCATTAATCAGATACTTTGGAACAGAATCAATGGTGGTGATTGGTGTACCTACTGCAGAAATTGATACTGCACCAGGCGATGGTGATGTATTAGCATATAATGCAACTAATGATGAATTTGAATTTGTTGTAGCAGGTAGTGGCAGCCAGACACCCTGGATTGCAGATATTGATGCAGCAGATTTCTCTTTGAACAATTTAGATAAATTAGAATTCAACAACAATGTAGATACTCCTGTGATCACACAAGGCGAAATTTATTATAATGATACCATAACTGGCATGAACTTTAACGTAAAATCAAGTGATGAATTTACTTTCAGAGTTAATGGTGCAATAGTCATGCATTTAGATACTGCTGATTTAGCCATAAATAGTGGTAATATTCAACTTGCTAATTCTTCTGCAATCGAATGGAATAATGCAAACAGACGAATACAAAACACTGGTATAGGATTTCTTTTTGAAGTAGAAACAGGAGATGATTATATTTATGAAATTGGTAATGGTATAACAGAATTAGATTTTACTGCTGCAACATTTGATTTATCACAAAATACTGCAACTGATATTCAGTTAGGTGGTACAGCACAAATCTTGTGGGGAGCTGGTGAATCAATAGGCATAGAAAGTAACGAATTGACATTCGATGTTACAAGTGGTAATTCTTTTCAATGGGATATTGCTGGTGCACAACAAATGTTTCTCAATGAATCAGGTCTTATCTTAGGTGCTGGAAAGAAACTTCAAGTTGATTCAAATGCATCAGAGGCAGGTTTTAAAGATTTAGGACATACAGCAGATCCAAGCAGTCCAGCAAAAGGTGATATGTATATGAACACTACTGCAAACGAGTTTAGATTTTATAATGGCACAGTATGGAAATCAATGGATGCAACAACTGGCTCTCAAACACCTTGGGCAACTGATATAGATGCAGATGGAAATTCACTTCAAGATTTAGATACAATAGAGTTTCGTGATAATGTAACACCACCTGCTGGAACAGTTCCATACATACTATATGAAGCAACAACAGCAGGAATCGTAATCAACACAACAGCAAGTGATCAAATATCCTTAAAGGTTAATGGTACATCTGAATATGACTTTACTTCATCCACGTTATCGCTAAGAGGTAACATTTTAGCATTTGATGCTACTTCACAATACACTATTGACAACGTAGGTACATCGTTGGAATTTGACATCGTTACTGGTTCAGATTATGATTTCCAAATTAATTCTGTTCCACAAATGACATTAGATGAAACTTCACTAACACTTGCAACTAATGATATTGATTTAACAGATGGACATGTTTTCCTTGCAACAGGTAGAGAAATTAGGTGGGCTGGTGCAGCTAATAGAAGAATTTTCAATAATACTGCTGGATTCCTCTTTGAAGTAGAAACTTCTGATACTTTTGATTTCCAAATAAATAATATTAGTGAAATGGTATTATCTGATACAACGTTAGATCTACAAAATAATAATATAGCACTAGGGGATGGTAGAAAAATCGAATGGTCTGCAACTGTCAATCGACACATAACTAACGATACAACTGGATTTGCATTTGGAGTAGAAACAGGTGATGATTATGATTTCCAAATAAATGCTGTAAGTGAAATGACACTATCTGCAACAGATTTAACACTCGCAACTAATGACCTAAACTTAACAGCAGGTGCTCTTACATTTGCTGCTGCACCACTTACACAAAGAGTTGATTATGATGCACAAGGAATGATATTTGAAGCCTCTCTTGCAGATGATTTTACTTGGAAAATTAACAACACAGATGAAGTGACATTGTCTGCAACATTATTCGATCTATCACTAAATACTATAGCAACAATTCGATTGTCAGATGCAGCAGACATTGAATGGGAAGATGGCCAAACTAGAGTTGTAGGTACTGCTACTGGACTTGAATTAAGAGCAGATACAGGTGAGTTTGTCGATATTAACATATTTGGAACAGATGAATTAAGAGTTAGTGGTACTTTAGTAGAAATTACATCAAACGATCTAATTCTATCAGGTGTAGGTGCATTCGTACAAATGGAAGAAGAAGCAGCAGATCCAGCAGCAGGAACTAACAGTGGTAAATATTATGTAAAAGAAGTTGGTGGAATTTCCAGACCATTTTTCATTGGAGATGGCTTGGCTGCAACAGATCTAACTGCAGGTGGTGGATCTCAAACTCCCTGGGCTAGTACAATAGATGCTGCAGATTTCAGTTTGCAAAATCTCGATATTATTCAATTCAATACAGTAACTGATACACCTGTAATTACAGAAGCAGAAATTTACTATGATGCAACTGTAACAGGAATAAACATGAACGTGCCAACAGGTGATGAATTTACTTGGCGACTTAATGGTGTAATAATTATGACACTTGGTGACACAAGTGAAACAGTATTAGGTTTCCCATCTAATCTACGAATTGAAGATATTCAAGAATTACAATTTTCACCTGGTGTACAATTCAACATTAGAAATTCAACAAACTCTATGGAATTTAATGTTGGCAGTGGTGAAGATTTCTTTTTTGATATTAATGGTATTAGAGAATGGACACTATCCCCATCTTTAATAACATCAGGTGATGTTGTAACACCAAAATTTGATTTCGAGAGAACAACAGTCCAAGCAGATAATTATGATATTGGAGAAATTAGATTTAGACATCCAGACGATGGTGGTTCAACTCTTGTAAATTATGCACGTATTGTTGGAATAATGCACGATGATGCAGTTGCATTTGATGGTGGGTTACAAATTTATACAATGTTTAGTGGTGTAGAATCAATCGCTATTGAGATTGATCCAGACCTAAACCCAAATTCTGTTGATTTCTTTCGCCATCTAAATCTGGGTTCTAGTCAATTAAGATGGGGTGGTTCATCGTTTAGATCAATCTTTAACAATACAAGTGGATTTATCTTTGACGTACAAGTAGGCGATACATTCAGTTTCGATATTGCAACAGTACCAGAAATTGTAATGACTACAACTTCATTAGATTTAGTTGGAACTGCAAAAAATATCACGATGATTGGTTCTGGTGCAGTAGGATTTATTCAAATGGCAGAGATTACAGATCCAGCAGCAGGAACTAACAGTGGTAAATATTATGTTAAAGATGTTGGTGGAATTTCCAGACCATTTTTCATTGGAGATGGACTTGCTGCTACTGATTTATCAACAGGAACAGAAGTCACAACCTGGACTGCTGATCACGATACGGGTGGATTCGTTTTTACATTTACAGATGCAACTGCACCAGCAGGTACAGTATCTTCAATATACAAAGATGGTGCTGATATGAATTACAATACTCCAAGTGGAACAACTCACAATTTCAGAACTAATGGAAATCTTGCGATGATAATTAGCTCAACGGATATTGATATGCGTTCAAACGAAGTGATTTCAATTCAAAATGCAAAACTAAATGCAGATACACCACACCTATTAGACTTTGAAAGAGTAACACCACAAGCAGATGGTTATGTAATTGGTGATATTAGATTTAGACACGATGATTTTGGTGGCACACTAGAAAATTACGCAAGAATCACTGGTGTAATGGAAACAGATGTAAGTGCAGCAAATGAGGAGGGATCATTACAATTCTTTGTAACTGAAAACGGTGTACATGATGTTTTGAAAATGGCAATCAATGATGCAGGTGGAAATACTATAGATATGTTTGCCAATATCAACATGGCACAAAACTCAATCGAATTCAATACTGATGGTCATAGTATAACCCCTAGTGGCACATTTCTAACAATAGATACAGGTAACACAGGCGATCAAATTCGATTACTATCAGGTGGAGGTACTAGAATGACATTAGATGCCACATCTATCGAAATGTTAGAAAATGTGGATATGAATACAAATAGTTTATTCTGGCTCACTCTCGATGTTTCAATTAACAAAGTCACTGATGATTTAGAATACGATGTAGCAACAGGAAATTCTCACAGATGGAGAATTAATAATTTACCAGAAATGGAATTAACTGCTGCAACACTCGATCTATCACAAAATACTGCAACAAATATCAATCTAGCAGATACAGCACAACTTCAATGGGGAGCAGGAGAATCAATAGGAATTGAATCAAACGACATGATATTTGATGTAACAAGTGGTGATAATGTTCAAGTCCATATAGCAGGTGGTTTAGAATGGACATTTGCCCTAAACGCAATACTTGGTGAATCAGGAAATTTTGTTCAACTAACTGGCACAGGATATTTACAAATGGATGAACAAGCAGGCGATCCTAGCCCTGCTGCAACATCAGGAGTTTTCTACACTAAAGAAGTTGGTGGAATAGCACGACCATTTTTCATAGGAGATGGATTAGCAGCAACAGATCTTTCTACAGGTTCGCCTGGTGAATTCACTGCTGCATGGACAGCAAATCACAATCAAGGTGGTTCTACTTTTAGTTTAGAGGATGCGAGATTTGCAGATCCAACTGATGATACAAAAACAGTACAAATGGATTTATCTGGAAATGGTACTGGAATAGAATTAACAATTGCCACACTTCAATCAACTGCACAAATAGTTCAGATACCAAATACAACTGGAACAGACCAATTTGTACTTGAAGATTTTGCACAGACTTTAACTAATAAAACTTTAACCACACCAACTATTGGTGATTTCACTAATGCAACACATACACACCTGGATGCAGCAAATGGTGGAGTTATTGATAAACTCATTGAGGCAGATTCTTTTATTGAAGTAATTGATCTTGGCACAGGCCAGTTAGTTTTTCATGTTGATGGTACTACTGAAATGACAGTAGTTGCAAATCGAATTGATTTCTTAGCACCAGTATTTTTGTCTGATACATTTGATGCAGATGGAAATGATATTATCGATGTAGATACGTTTCAATTCAGGGATAGCACAGGATTGCCTGCTGGAACTGTTCGATACATCGCCTATGAAGATACAATTGATGGAATGACATTCAACGCTTTATCAGGTGACGGATTTACATTTACGCAAAACGGTACTACTGATTTACTTAGAATCCAAGCAGGTGGACTTGTTTTATCAGATGGGTTCGATGTTTTTTGGGATAGTGATGGACTTACTAGCATAGTAGGAATTGCTGCAACTGAACTGCAATTCAATGTACCAACAGGGGAACAGCATAATTTTAGAATTGCCACTGTTAATGAAATGATACTTGATGGAACTGCACTAACACTTGTAACAAACAATCTAATCTTAACTGCTGGCTTCTTACAATTTTCAGATGTAGATACTACAATTACAGATGTTGCAGGAATAATGCGATATGATGTTGCTAGCACTTTCAGCCATGAATTTAGAATTAATGATGTAATTGAAATGACACTAAATGATACTATAATGAATCTGCCAACTGCAGCATTCCAGGAAGCAGGTGTAAATATTTCACCTATTGGCCTGCATGACATGTACTTTGATGGAGGCTCATTCATTTCAGTAGATGCTGGAACTAAGGCAGAATTATTGTTAGGTACTACAACTAACAGAAAGGGAATACTAGTAATACCATTTGTTAATGCTGCAGATACATTTGCAACTGTTAAGATAATTCCACCAAGAAATTGGGATGGATTAACAATTACTGTTGTAGTACATTGGACTGCAGAAACAAATGGAACTGGAAATGTAATATGGGGAATTAGTGGAGTAGCAGTTGGTGATGCAGATGATCTTACTGCAGCAGGAACAGATTATGGTACTGAAATATTAACAACTGCACAAGCAACAACAAACATTGGTATTGAAGAAATAAGTGCAAGAACTGCAGCAATTACAATTGCAAATACTCCTGCAGATGGCGATGCTCTTTATCTTAAAGTTGGAAGAGATGGTGGTAACGCATCAGATACATTTAGCCAGGGCGTTCATTTACTTGGGGTTTCAGTTGAATTTGGCTTGGATGCAGCAGTTGCAGCATAATGGTGGATAGAGTTACTAATTCATTGGATGGTACAGAATTTGATTTTGATGCAGAAGAATCTGTTGCAATTGGTCATAATAGAAAACTAATTTATCTATTAAGAGCAGATTATGATCGAATAAAAGAAACACAGAGGTTCAAAGACTTTTGGTTATAACTGCAAGTATCAAGGCAACTACTGTTGTTGCAAGAAATGATGCAGCACCTACAATATCAATTACACCAGTTGTAGGAGATACACTTCTTGTTGTTAGTATTTACATTGATGATACGAGTGAGGCATCATTCAGTTCTATAACAGATGATTCAGGTGGGGCTAATACCTATCTGCTTGCCAAAACAACAATTGGTGGAAATAGGGAAGTAAGAACATATTATGTGATTAATCCAAATGTAGCAGCAACAGTCATTACTGTTAATGGTGCAAATGCAAGTTTTGATACAATTATTCATGCATCTACCTACCAACAAACAGCAACATCTAGTCTTGTTGTATCTACTGCAGAAAATACAGCAAGTGAAGATGTAACATTTTCAGCAACCAATTCTGATTCTCTTTTAATCTATATGGTGGGCCAAGATAACAACTCTGCAACTTGGACACCATATGGAACTGGGCAGACACAGATTGGAAATGGTGCAAATGGTGGTGCAGAAAAATTTGCAAGTGGTTCAAGTGAGGAAATAATTACAGCATCTGGATCCAATGATCAAACATCAACCCCAGCCAAGGCAGGTGCTGATACTGCACATGTTATAGAATTTGCAGCAGCAGTTGCTGGTGGCCCAGAATTTACACCATTGGTACAAAATTCATCTTTAACCATTTAAAAAAATATTAATATACCCCATATGGGGCCATTACTGTATGACAATGCATGATCTTAGAGTTTTTCTGATGGAAGAAGCAAAAGTGCAACTAGAAGATGATTTTGTTGATAAGGAAGATGATTTACGCCATTTCATCTATGAACAAATCAAGGGATTAGCAAAAGGTGCAAAAATGACCATGCTTAATGGCCAGTTTGTAGCAAACATTTTTGATGCAGATAAGCCACAACAAGTTGGCCAGGAAACAGTAAAACTTGATGAATACAATATTGATAAACATATTGTAAAATCAGATTCAGATTGGATTCCAGAAAACCTTGATGTAACTGATGCACTACATTACAAAATTCGTGTAGGGGATAAAACATGGGGCCTTTTGGAAACATGGTTTAAAATCTATCAAGCAAAAGTGGCTGTTTACAACAAATCTACTCCAAAAAATGTTAAGGAAGATGATAAAGCAAAATATGCAAAATGTTGGGAACAAATCATACATGAAGCACTAATTGGCCCAGTAATGCAAAAAATTGCTGCAGCAATAGATAAAGAATTAGAAGAGGAATTCACAGAAGTCTATAAATCAAAATCAGAAAAATCTAAAGAGAAAACTAAAAAACGTTCTGGCAAAAAAGAATAATCTAATTTTCTTATTTTTTTATCTTTCAGGTGGGTTAATCCCTGCTTTTTCTAATGCATCCATTACATCTCTATAATCATCCCAAGATACTTCCAAGTGCTCACCTTTTGAATTCCTCCAAAATAATCCCCTGGGCCTACAATCATAATCTTCAATGGAGCAGTAATCCAATCCTGCTTCATGTATCATTGGTTCAAAAATTTGTGTTGCTTTCCTGGCTGCTTTTTCCTTGTGTTTGTAATTTACTTCCACTACAATATCACGCTGGCCATCCCATCTTCTAACTACTAGATCAAATTTGTGCTGCATTATTTCTTGATCATAACCAAAAAATTTACCAACAAGTATTGTTGTAACAGGCACCTGCATTTCTACGCCTACACATGGAATTAATCTAAACAGAATATGTTTGGCCAGCATTTCACCACGCCCAATAAACTGGCTCATAATTTTCTTATCCAGACACCACTTACAGTTGATAATACTAATGGGCCAACACAAAACAGTACTCTAAAAATTGTTCGTGGGCTTTTATCTATTGATAGAAAAAATAAATCATAAGGTAGAAATATCATGTTCCTGCAGCCATTTCCATTAATGCCTGGTAGATTGCTGCTTGATGTTTTAGCACCTTTCCATCATAAGTTGCTAATGTAGGATCCAATTGTTTTGCTCTACGTTTTTCCCTGTTGACAGAATCTGCACTGGGTAATTTGTTAAATTCATCAGTAGTTAATGAAGTGCCCTTGGCCCTAATTTTAAATCCAAACCAAATTTCATTGTAAATTTTAGCAAAAGTTTTTTCACCTGCATTCCTGGTTTGTGGAATTTTTTCTAAAATGTATTTGGCTTTATCAAATTGATTCCACTTTTTTTGTTTAATTTCTGCTATCTCTGCAGCAAACTGCACCAGGTGCTGCTCTTCAAAATGTTCACATCTACAGTATAGATCACCAGTGCAGATGTGTGAAATATAGGAATCAGTCTGATCAAAATCCCCTACAGGCACTTCAACTTTTTTATGATTATCTTCTGGATGAAAACATTTAGCACAATCACCCAATTTGCTGCAGCCTCTTTGCTCCCCTGGCTCCAATCATCTGGCTTTGCCAAATTATCTTTTGGATCATTTCTTTATCATTACAGTCAAAATACCAGTTTCCCCAATCATCTGCAGCACGCATCACTGCAGGGATGGCCAGCATTGCATTCTTATCAAACCATTGATCAATGGTGTATGCTGGGTTTCCATCACCATATTCCAGGTTAAATTTCTTGATAAATTCGTTTAGTGCTTCACCAACATCTTTACCATCTTTTGTTAGTGTGGATTTGAATTTTCTATATTCCTCAATATCTGCTTCAAATGTTCTTAGTTTTTTTTCTACTGGTTTGTTGTTATCTTTATCTTCCATTCTATTATATCATATTTATTTTATTATTTATTTATTTAATTTATTTTATTATTTTTTTTATTAAAAAATTTTGACTAGCAGCATAGGTGTGTGGGTTAGATCTTAGAGATTTTTACTTTAAGAGTATCACCAGGTTCAAATCCATCCCTAACATTTACAGGTAATTCAAGAATTTTTCTTCCAGTACGATGATCTTTAGATTGAACATTACACACAAAACTAACAACTTTTTTTCCCATAATGCCAAATCTGTATTCGTAGTATATTAATATGCCCCAAATGGCCCCAAAAGGATAAATAGACAGGGCCCCAAAAGGGGCCATGAGTACAACAGCAAACTTTGATGGATCCATTTGTGGCCTATGTAAAGTTAAAATCAATAAAGGTGAAGAAATTGAAAATCATGGAAATGCCTGGTGCCATACAAAATGTGTAAAAGCCCAGGGATCAGCAAGCACACCAACAACAGAATATGTGGCTCCTAATACACCAAAAGATGATCCAGATAGAATTCAAGATCAACCAAAAAAATTAATCCTAGATCCAGCACCAGCATTAGTTGATTTTGTTTATCAAGAAAATAAGACACTTTTAGAAATTGAGGGTATTATAACAGAGCAACACAAACAACTAGGAATTCCATTTAATGGCCAACAAATAGGAATGCGCACCAGGGAAATCTACTTGCAGGCCAAGAAAACAAATTTACTGAAAGCAAGCCAAATAAAATGATGGTACTTGATTATGATGGTGCTATGGATCTATTC
>SDBT01016847.1_pt1 | contig 11556 bp, 15 predicted proteins | sample 2277101 | NCBI WGS metagenome assembly SDBT01 (sample SAMN10404973, study PRJNA504765) | marine sediment metagenome | isolation source: marine sediment core GS10_PC15, 103 cmbsf | place: Arctic Ocean: Southern Knipovich Ridge | collected 2010
ATGACCATCACTGCCACCTGCTACTACGACGGCGGACTAACCCCCGTCGTCGACGACGAGGGCAAGATATTCGTCTCGGCGAACTTCATGTGCGCCCCCGACGACGTTACCACCGGCGACACAACCGGCTTCATCATCAGCCTTGTGTCTAATGACGCCACGATTGCTTAAGTCGGATGGCTCGGCAGGCCGCTGGGGTGACGGTTGAGGTCACCAACCTCACCCAATACAAACAGGCGCTACGCAAACAGGGTGTAGATGGTGCGGCGAAGCTGGTACGTGACGCCAACAAACGCGTCGCCCTGGCTCTGTTGCCGCTGGTTACCTCCGCTGCGCGGGGGTTGTCGGCGGCAGCGGCCAAGGTGCTGGCCCCGTCCATCAAAGCCAAAGGTGACCGCGACGGCGCCTTCATCATCGAAGGCACCGGCAGCAAAAAGCCCGGCCATATACACGCCGCGGCGATCGGCTGGGAACTCGGCTCCAAATTCAAGAAACAGTTCCCGTTGCCGTGGGTCGGGAACCAATACAGCTCGACGCTGTTACCCGGTCACGCACTCGGCCGCACCGTCGAGTCGAACGTCGATCTGATCCTCGACGCTCACGAACGCGAGATGGAAAACCTGTGGGCCGAGGTGGCCCGCCGCACTAACCGCTAACCGCCTTAGGAGGCCACCCCCGATGAGTGATACCCCTACCCCCGATGACGACGACCAGCAGTCATTTATTTTGACGTTTCGCCACGGCGGCAAAGAAGCCGTCCTGGTAGTCGACGAACTCAACGCCAAAGCCCACCGCGAGTTTCGACTCGCCACCGGCCTGAAGGTGATGTCAGCGGTCGAAGGTATGACCGAGGCTGACCTCGAGGCTGTCGCTGCGCTTTGGTGGTTCGCCCGTGTCCGTTGCGGCGAAACCGGTTTGCGGTTCGACGACGTCCTCGAGGAAACCGACCTCGGCACGTTGCTGGCGATGGGTGAGGAAAACAAGACCGCCGAAGCAGAGGCCGCAACCGAGAGCCCTACCTCAGCCCCCGATTAACGCATCGGGGGCTGCTCCCGCGTCTGCTCATGGACTACCCCGGGCTGACCCTCGAGTCGATCGAGGACATGCCGGCCGGCGAGATGGCCGTGTTTGTCGCTGACATCAAGGCCCGTGACACGGCGGCCCATAAGCAGCAGCTCGCTAACGCTCGTCGCAGTAGCCGATAGGAGGCCCGCACCGTATGGCATCAAGTCGCCGTCAGCCGAAACTCGAAACCCAAATAACGGGCGACAGTTCCGGGCTACGACGCGCCTTTAAAAACGCCAACACAAGCGCGGGTAAGTTTGGTCGCGGCATAGCTGGCGCCGGGCGGATTGCAGCGGTCGGTGTCGGGGCGCTGGGCGCCGCTGCTGCTGGTATCGGCATCGCGTCACTCAAAGTCTTCGCCGACTTCGACCAGGCCATGACCGAATCCGTCGCGATCATGGGCGACGTCTCCGATGAGATGCGCGACAAGATGGAGACGGTGGCGCGGGACGTCGCCAAGACCACGACGTTCTCCGCGACCGAGGCGGCCGAGTCTTACTTCTTCCTGGCGTCGGCCGGCCTCGACGCGGCCGCCTCGATCGCGGCACTCCCGCAGGTCGCCGCCTTCGCCCAAGCCGGTAACTTCGATATGGCGACGGCGACCGACCTCGTCACCGACGCCCAGTCGGCGCTCGGCCTGTCGTCTGATGACGCCGCCGAGAACCTCGAGAACATGGCGCGTGTGTCCGACGTCCTGGTCGGCGCGAATACCCTCGCCAATGCATCGGTTGAACAGTTCGCCACTGCGCTTACGTCAAAGGCCGCTAATGCAGCGGCGAAGCTCGGCCTTGAGGTTGAGGATACGACGGCGATCTTGGCGGTATTCGCCGATCAGGGCATCAAGGGCGAACGCGCTGGCACGTTGTTGACGAACACGCTCCAAGGGCTCGCCCAGCAATCGATTACAAACGCCGACGCGTTCTCGGAGCTTGGGATCGGGGTGTTCAACATGGATGGATCCATGAGGGACATGCCGAAAATTGTTGAAGACATCGAAGATGCGTTCGCGGGTATGAGCGTTAAACAACAAACGGCAGCACTAGGTCAGCTCGGGTTCAACAAGCAGGCCAAAGAAGGTATCCTGGCGCTGACCGGCCAGCACAACGCCTTAGGCGGGTACGAGGACGCGCTACGCGAAATGGGCGGAGTGACTGACGAAGTCGCCGGTAAACAGCTCGAATCTTTCTCAGCTCAGATGGGGCTTTTGAAGTCTCGGCTTATTGATGTCGGTATCACGATAGGTAGCAAGCTGGCGCCGCTGATCCTCAAGGGCATCGCGGTAATGGATAAGTTCTGGGCGGATCACAAGAAAACCATCCTGCCTATTCTCAAGCGCATCGGCGAGATTGCGTCTAGCGTATTTAAGTCAGTGGCGAAGTGGATCGGCAAAACACTGCCGAAAGTTATCGCGTTCTTGCAGAAGAAATGGGAAGAATGGGGACCCACCATCATCGCTGTTGTCGAGCGTATCGGCGAGATAATCGGCAATGTGTTCGGGTTCATCCGCGACGCCATAGCGGAAGTGTCGAGCTGGTTTAGTAGCTCGGGTGATGATGTCGGTGAGTCCACCGGCAAGATGCAAGAGATAATCAAAACACTGGGCGAAGTGTTCACAGAAGTGTTCGCGCTGATACGGACCGTGGTTGATCGGGCGGTGCAGTTCTGGCGGGCGCACGGAGACAAGATAATGGCGATCGCCCGCCGCATCTGGACCATCGTTCAAGACGTAATCAAAAACGGCCTCAAGTTCATAAAGGGAATTATCAAGACCGTTACCGGGCTCATCGAGGGTGATTGGGGCAAGGTTTGGGAAGGCATCAAAGACCAACTATCTGCTATCTGGGGCGTGATAAAGGAAGTTATCTTCAAGGCGATCGGTGATATCGCTACGTGGTTGAAAGAGGAAGGCCCCGGACTGCTCCGCACCGCAGCCGAGAAAGCGTTTAACGCAGTCAAAAACGGCATCAAAGCGATCATCGGTGGCCTTAATCCGCGTAGCGGGATCGTCGGTTGGGTCGCTGACCGGTTCGACGACATTATCGGATTCTTTACCAGTCTTCCCGAGCATATTGTCGACATCGGTCGCAGCTTGTGGGACGCGCTCGGGTTGCAATGGGCATGGGACAAGATACAGGCGTTCATCGACTTCATCGGCGACGCTGTTGCCAAGGTTCCGAACTTCGGCGGCAGCGGCGCCGGGGTGTCACAGGCGGCCCAGGATAGGTACCTCGAGGGGCTAGGCATTCCGGTACCCGCACCAACGGCCCCGACTCCGACGCCTGTCCAGGTGGGGCCGGTCGACCGGCTCGCCCACGGCGGCACCCTCACATCGCGTGGCCTAGTACTGGTCGGCGAGGAAGGCCCCGAACTACTCAACCTCCCACGGGCCGCATCAGTCATCCCACTTGACCGCACCGGCGGCACGACCATCATCGTGAACATCGAAGGCACCGTTCTGTCAGAGCGTGATCTGGTGTTGGCAATTGAGGAAGCGATCGACAACGGCCAGCTAGCGCTCACGGCATGAGCGCCATCAGCACGTACTTTCCGAATATGCGGGTGCGGGCTGACCTCAACCAGCCGCCCACCTCGAGCGCCGCGGAGACGTGGACCGACTGGTCGTCGCTGGTCGTCGAACGCCTAACCACCTTCCGCGGTGGCCGGCACGAGCTCGACAAGCCCAAACCGGGCCGTCTGTCGATGACCCTGTCGACCCCTAACCGGGACTTCGATCCGGCGAACACGTCGTCGAGTTTCGTGTCGGCCGGCTGGAAGCCGACCCGCACATACATACAGGTCCAGGCCGAAGTCAACGCCGCGTTTCTGGACGTCTGGTATGGGTGGGTTGACGGCTGGCCCATCTCGTCCGGCAGCAACTACACCAAAGTCAAGATCACCGCATCCGACGCGCTCCGCTACCTAGCGAACGCCCGGCTGCCCCGCTCCGCCTGGGACTACGAAATCTTCACCCACGCTGACGCGGACAACTGGTACCGGTTCGACGAAACCCGCGGTAAAGAACTGATTGACCACCTGGACGACGCCGACGGCACCTACCAAATCAAAGACGTCGACACCTCATCGAACATCGACAGCGCGCAGCATCGCAAGTTCAAAGCCGAACCCATGATCCCCTACGCCCCCGACCATGAGGGCTATGACATCGGGGCGCATAACAAGCGGCTCGGCTTCGCCGGCGTCGCCCGCACCCGCGTCGGCTCAGCAACATCGGCGCCGGTCACGTCAGCGGACTGGTCGGTGTGTATCTGGGTCAGGTCGTACCCGTGGCCGGCTAGCCCGGAGGACCCGCCCGACGGCTTGCAGCAGCCGGTATGGGTACAGGACCCGGCCGGCAACGCCTACGAACTCAAACACGCCGGCCTCTACATTACGAACGCCGGCGACTTCGTCGCCACCTACAAACACACCGACGGCGGCCCACTCAAAACCAAGGGCTTCACTACGGGGCGGCTCGGGTGGAACGGCGAACCTCACTGCGTGTGGGTCATCAAACAGTCCGACGACCTGCGGCTACACATCAACGCCAACGTCGACGAAATCCTCGTCGCCGGCATCAGCACCGGGGCAACCGCGACCGGCAACATCCTGGTCGGCGGCTACTACGTCCCCGGCGGTTCCCCTGATCCGCCATGGTTCATCGGCTCAGTATCCGACATGGTCATCTTCGACGGCGTCGCACTCTCCACGACCCAGTGCCGCGACCTGTTCTTCGCCGGGCAACACGGCATCTTCGGCAAAGCATCCGAGATACAGGCCACCGACGTGGTCATCGGCTACGTACTCGACGTTGCCGGCTGGCCGTCAGGTCATCGTGACCTTGTCGCCGGCGCCTGGGACGCATCCGCCATTCCGTTTAACCGAACCAAGGTCCTCGACTATCTGACGCCGATCGTCGCGTCTGAGTACGGGGGGCGGCTGTTCGTCGCCAACGACGGCGACATCAGGTTCCGCCGAGTCAACCAATCCGTTACCCCTGATGAGACGGTGTCGAACGAGCCGACGGCTTCCGAGCTGCTGCTCGACGGCATTAGCTACGGCATCATCGACAAAGACGTCTACAACGACGTGCGGGTCCAGTTCCTGAACGGTGAAACCCACAAGGTTGACGGCACCAGCGTCAACGCCGACGGGCAACGTGAGCTCGGCGTACAGACTGGGCTGACCACTACGGCCGATGCGAGGGCTCGCCGGGATCTGCTGCTCACCAGGTATGCGACGACGCCGGCGATACGTGTGCAGTACGTGGACGTTATGCCCCGCGACGCTGATGACTTTGAGCGGGTGCTGGGCCTCGAAATAGGTGACCGGCTCGACGTCGAAGTCACCCACGCCACCGGCAGCGACCTCGACGAACTGACGGTCATCGAAGGTATCGAGCACCGTGTCGGTCCGGGGAAGGTGTGGCGGACCCGGTTTTATCTGTCGCCGCACTACGTCTACACCGTCCCCGCCTAACCCCACCCCTTAAGCGCCCCTGGAGGCTTGCCATGTCCATCATCAACCGCGTCCCCGCTGACGTCCTAGACGCTGCCGAGCGCACCGTCTGGACGTTCGTCGAAGCGTTCGTCGCCGTGTTCGTCGTCACCGACCTGGCATCATCTAAGGCCGCCGGCATAGCGGCCCTCGCCGCCGCAGTGGCCGTGGTCAAGAGCTTCGCCGCTAAGCGCCTGACGGGCTCCGTCGGCTATCAGCCGAAGCACGCCGCCGAGTAATGAGCGACCTCGAGCGGTGGGACGGCGCTATCTGGAGACCCCTCGTCGGCGACGAAGCCAACCAACCCAACCGCCGCCCAATCGGCTTCATCGTCCACACGTTCGTAGACCATCCGGGGCCGACCGATATGGCCGCATACTTCGATCGGGACGGCATCAAAGCCGAGTCAACATTTGTCGGCCCCCGGTTCGGTACAGCTATTCAAATCATGCCGACCACCAAACGAGTCGACACGCAGGTCGCCGGCAACCTCTGGTACCACGACGGCGAACCCGTCGGCTACGCGTCGGTCGAGATGGAAGACGACGGCGACCCCGAAGGCATCCCCTTCACCGACGATCAGCTCGACCAGCTCGTCGGCATGTTCGTCTACATGAACGACATACACGGCGTGCCGTTCAAGTGGTGCGCGTCGCCGACGTCGCCCGGATTCGGCTACCACTCAATGTGGGGCTTCGTCGACAACGTCAATCTTCGCGACGGCTACTTACAAAACCCCTGGACCACGTCGCGGGGCAAGACGTGTCCGGGGCGTACCCGGATTGCTCAGCTTAGAAACATTGTGATGCCTCGAGCGATCGAGGCGGCGCAACTACAGAAGGACACAGAACCGATGACCCCCGCCGACCTTAAGACGCTGGGCGCCTACTTCGACGCCGCCCACATCGAACGCGAATCGTTGCGCGCTGACATCGCGAGGGTAAACGCCAAGGTCGACGCCGCTGTGGCCGGTCAGAAGGGCCGCACGAAGCTGCTGCGGCGCATCCTCGACCGGTTGAAAGCCGGCGGGTAATGGTCGCGACACTGATCGTTTTCGCACAGGTTTTGGCGGCGCTCGCCGCGGTGTCGCTCAGTGTCATGACGCTGCTCCGCTTCCAACCGACCCGCTACCTGTTGGGCTGGTTGGGTCGGATTCTCGGCGCCGTGTTCTCGCCGCTAACCGACGCAGTCCACGCGTGGGTCCACGGCTGCGTCCAGTCGGCGCTCGACAACGGCAGCGAACGAATGGAACGAATCGAATCAGCCCTCGGCCGGCTAGAGGAAGGGCACGCCGAACTCGGCGCCCGCCTCGAACGGATCGAACCCCTACCCCCGACAGAAGGCTCTGATGCGTGACGACGCTTACCCCGAACCAAAAAACGGCAGCCGACACACTCCGGGCGAACCTCGGATTCGGTGACCGCCGCATCGCCGACGTGCTCGGCGTATCACTCCACACGGTGCGGGCTGATCGGGAACGCAACGGCGGCCCCGACCCCGTACAGATAGCGGACGAGCATCGGGCCGACGGGTTCGAGCACCTGATCGTCATACCGGATACGCAGTGGCCGTATGAGTTTAAGCCGGCCGAGGCCGCCCTGTATCAGTACATCGACGAGGCGCAGCCGGATCGCCTGGTGCATATCGGTGATGGTGTGGATTTCAAGTCGCTGGCTAGGTTCCGGTCGGGTGATCGGCCGTCGCAACGCATCCACCTCGAGGAAGAAATCGGCTACGGGCGAACCAAAATCGCTGAGCTGACAGCGCTGACGCCTGACGCCAAGTCGCGGCGCTACATCATGGGGAACCACGATCAGCGCCTCGCCCGCTACCTCGAGGACAACGCCGGCGAGCTCCACGACCTGGCCGGCGACATCCTCAACTTCGCCACACTCATGCGGCTGCCCGATGAGGGCTGGCAGACGATCGGGCCGTATGGCGAGGGCTGTTGGGCCGGCGAAGCCGGCGGCCTATGGATGACGCACGGCAACTGGACGAATCAACAGTCCGGCTACAGCGCCCGCAAGCACGTCGACGCTTACCTTTGCTCCGTCGTTCACGGGCACACCCACCGGCTCGGCCAGGTGTACCGCACCGCGTTCGGCGGCAGCGTCCTGGTGGGGCTCGAGGCCGGCACCCTCGCCGATCCGGCCACCACCCCATCCAACGGCAGCATCCTGAATTGGCAGCACGGGTTCGTTGACGTCTGGTTGTCGACGACGTCGCCGAGGTTCTCCGCGACGTGTGTGCCGATTACTGACGGCGGGTTCATTCACGCCGGCCGCCGCTACGGCGTTTGATAACTGAGTGTCCATCGGGGGATGGCGAACACAGCCGCCGGCCTACGGGTCGGCGGCTGCTTCGCGCCCCGCCTTACTCTGGGTCGACTCCGACCTGGCACTCACCGAACGCATCCATCGACAACTCGAGGTCACGAAATTCCGCCTCTATGTTCTCCGGCTCTGGCGGTCTCTCAGCGTCAGGGTCGGCGAGCCACATGGCATAGCCCTCGCTTGTTTCTTCGATCCAGTAGTCGACCATGCAGTTAGCGGCCGCGGGTGCGATGCCGTCTCCCGTCAACCAGGCGACCGCCTGAGCGCGGTCGAGGGTTCGGGCCTCGCCTACGTTTGACGAACCGCCGCATCCCGCCAACGCCAGAACCGCTACTACTGCTGTCGCTAGGTGTCGCATGCGGGTCACGATAAGCGTGATATCGTGTGCCGTCAAGTGTGCCGTCCCGCTGAGCGTACCGGACCGCAGACGCTCACCAGAACCTACCTATGGGCGACAGGGACTATATCGAACCGCTGATACCCGTAAATAACTCCCACGCCTGTCTCCGGCTACTAGGTGCTCGAAGCGTCAACAGTTCCCCGCTCCCGTAGCTTCACATACAACCGCAGGTCAGAGGCCACAAATCGCTGACCCGGGTTCGTCGTTTCCGGCGGCGTGTGCCGTCCGTGTGCCGTTTCGGCTAGTGTCCGGCACATGGCAACGATCAAACGCACCGGCCCCGACCGATGGCGCGTCTGGTTCTACCTCGGCACCGACGCCAACGGCCACGAACGCAAACGCACGAAGGTCGTACACGGCACACGTCGGGACGCCGAGCGGGTGGCGGCTGAGCTGCTGCTCGAGCACGGCGACGCCGGCAGCCTCGACCACGGCCGCATCACCGTCGCCCAGGCGGCCCGCCGATGGCTCGACGACACACAACGAGCGTCATATAACACGATGCGAAACCGTCGCTACATCATCGACCACTACCTCGACAGCCAGCTCGGCCAAATCCCGATCGGCGACGTGACAGTCGGCGACCTCGAACGGTTCTACCTAGACGCCGGCGTATCGACATCGACGCTCGTCAACATTCGGATCGTGCTACGGGGTACGTTCGCGACGGCGCAGCGGTGGGGGTGGATCAAAGCGAACCCGTACCCATCGGCGGCGACGCCGAAACCTGACGAACCCCGCGACGTCACCCCGCCGACACCCGAACAGGTCCGGGGGCTGATCTGCGCGGCGAGGGTGTCAGAGACGCCGTACATGGGCGACCTAATCGAACTGGCGGCGGCTACCGGCGCCCGCCGGGGTGAACTGTTGGGGTTGACGTGGCGGCATGTTGACCTCGAGGCGGCCGAGCTGCTGATAGAGCAGTCGGTCGCTGAGGCTGACGGCGGCGCCGTGGTGAAGGGCACTAAGACCGGGGGCCGGCGCCGCATCGCGTTGGCGGCCGGGTCAGTGACGATCCTCGGCCGGCTGCGGGCGGACGCGGTGACACGGTCCGAGTCGCTCGACGTGGAGCTCGGCGCGGGCGGGTTCGTGTTCTCTCCCGACGAGTTGGGTCGGCGCCCTTACTATCCGTCGACGGTCACGCATCGCTTCAGCCAGCTACGCGGCCAGGTACCTGGGGCGGGCGGTGTCCGCTTCCACGACCTGCGGCATTTCACGGCGTCGCGAATGCTGGCCGCCGGTGTTGATGTCCGCACCGTGGCGGGGCGGTTGGGGCATCGTGACGCGTCGGTGACGTTGAACACGTATGGACATTTCATTCCGGCGGCGGATCGGGCCGCCGCCGACGCCCTCGGCGAACTGTTGGACGGCCGCTAAGCGACGGTTTTGCGCTGGGCGGCGCGGCGTACGATGGTCGCGAACGTCACCGGATTTAGCGGCGCTTCAGGGTCGACTCGGGACATGGCCCGGCGTCGCCCCCGGCCGGCCACCGCGCCCCATTGGTCGAGCGTCGCGAAGGTAAACGACAGGTCAGGGTCTAGGGCTTGTTGCCTCATGTGCAACGCTTGTCGGATTACGTGGCAGGTTACGCCGAAGTGGGCAGCCGCCGCGGTTGGGTCGACGCTGTCGTGCCGCATCAGCCAGCGCGCTAAATCTGCTTGTGGTACGAGCCGGTCGACAGCGACCGCCGCGGCGTGGCAGTACAGGGTGCCGTTGTTGTTGGCTGACGCGTGTGCAAAGTCGTCGATAGCTAACGTGACAGCGATGGCGACCCGCGCCTTTTTGTGGCCTATGCCGGGGGTGATAGTGATGCAGCGCCGGCCGGGTTCGCCGGCCCAGGCGGCGCCGCCTACCGCCTTAGCGGCCGGGTCGGCGACTAGGGGCAGGTCGGCGCGGTCGGCGAGGTCAAACGCCGGTTCGTACTCGAGGCCGGGCGTCATGTGGCCGGGGCCGGGCTGATCGTAGTCGGGTGCGAACTTGGCGAACAGGTCGGCCATTTGGCGCACCCTTGGCGCATTCGGGTCAATCAGCATCGGTCGGGAAGTCCTTTTTCCGGTTCGCCGGTTTGACCCGGTCGACGATTCGGGGGTGCCCTGTTGGCGGGTTCTGTCAGATGGTAGGCGGCGGGTCGGTGCGTGTCGCGGACCCAGTCACGGGGTAAACGGAGGGCCAGGCGGTGAGTCGTCGCCGAACGCGGCGTCGAGGAACCGGCGGGCGAGGCGTAATGCTTCGGCGTCAGGCGGCCGCCCGTCGACGGTGTGGATTGATAGTTCCCATTGGTCGCCGTCGAGGTTGACGTCGGCTGGTTCGCCGCTGGCGGCGGCGATGTCGGCGGCGACCTGGTCAAGTCTCGCATTGATCTTTCTAGTAGCTGCCTCGAGGGTGGCCGGGTCGGCGCCGTCGAGGATGCGGCTGGCTGCGTCGAGTTTCCAGTCGAGCGCCCTAGCTAACCCGATGAGTGTCCGGTCGCGGTAGGTGTGGGGTTGGCCGCGTTCGACGTTCTGTACTGACGGCAGGGACACGGCGCCGCGTTCGGATACCTGCTGTTGCGTTAGGCCGAGCTGGTGGCGGCGTTGCCGCACCGCGTCGGCGAGGTCCTGCCACGCCGCATCGGTATGCGTCGGTTCGCTTGTCATCGTGTCCATATACATACCGCCCGCTAAGTCGTGTCGCAATGCCCGCACCCTACTTATATTTTGGGGGGTAGTCAACCCCATCGACGCTAGTGCTGGCGCCGATACCCGTAGGTAACTTTATAAGCGGTTGCTTAAGTAGTCCTTGTGAGTGTCGATACACTTATGTATGGTCACAGCAATGGGCTTCCCCGCCAAAACTTTCCACGGTCCCGCCGCGAAAGCGCTCCGCCAAGCCGCCGCCATCTCCCAAACGGCCGCCGCTGCCGCGCTCGGCGTGTCGCAACCGGCGCTGTCTCAATGGGAAGCGGGCCGCTGCGCCCCGACTTTCGCCCACGCCATCGCCTACGCCGGTTTGCTAGGCGTAGACGTTGACGCCCTGACGGTGCCGGCATGACCGCCCTGACGTATTCGGCGGCCGAAGCGGCGGCGCTAATCGGCTGCTCACGCCAAACCGTCCACCGACTCATCGCCTCCGGCGACCTCGACGTCGTCCCGCTGATGGACAGCTGCAAGCGGATCAAACGCGGCAGCCTCGCCGCTCTGCTCGGCGTCGCCGACCTCTCGCAAACAAAGGAAACGAACCATGGATGACATCACTTGGCAAACCCCGCCGACGCCGAAGAGGGGA
>SDBT01016848.1_pt1 | contig 11555 bp, 7 predicted proteins | sample 2277101 | NCBI WGS metagenome assembly SDBT01 (sample SAMN10404973, study PRJNA504765) | marine sediment metagenome | isolation source: marine sediment core GS10_PC15, 103 cmbsf | place: Arctic Ocean: Southern Knipovich Ridge | collected 2010
GAAGATGAAAATCTCTTCTTTTGAATTCCGCAACTCCATCATGCAATTCATTCCCGATCTGGATGTAATTCGCGCAGACCTAATCACAAAAACTCTGTTCTCAAGGAAGGAAAATGAATGTCCTATTAGATCATTTGACGCGATCAATAATATTCAGCTAAAGGAGAGAATCACATTCCAATTTGGGGAGAAAATAGAAGCTCTTAGAAATTGGTTGACAGATTATCTCGAGAATGAGCCCGAACCACTGGACATTTTCTTTCAAAATTTATATGGACAACTGCTTTCACAAAAAGGGTTTCAATTTCATGATGATTTTGATGCGGCACATTTAATTGCAAAGCTAATCCAATCAGTGCGGTCTTTCCGGTTATTTTCCCAAGAAGTATTTGGTTATGATTTTCCTCTTATCGGAAAAGAATATATCCAGAATGTTGAAAAAGGGCTTATTCCTTCCGCATTCAATAACCTGTCAACTGATAATAATGCAGTTCTAATTGCGCCTGCCTATACATTCTTAATGGAAAACCGACCGGTCGCTTTTCAGTTTTGGTTGGATATCGGCAGTCTCGGTTGGTGGGAAAGATTATATCAACCACTAACTAATCCCTATGTTTTTCGTAAGAACTGGGAAAAGGGGAAAATTTGGACTGAACAAGAAGAGTATGAAACTAATCAACAGGTAATGGGTCGGTTAGTGAATGGATTATTAAACCGTTGTACAGCAGGAGTGATCGTTGCGAGTGTTCAAATTAATGAATATGGATCTAAAAACCATGGACCCCTCCTGCAGGCGATACAAGTTTATAAAAAACGCAATCTTCGATCCAGGAGAGATAGCAGTGTTTAATCCACGACCCGGGCAACTGGAGGTTTCTGAATATGAACATGGGAAAATGGGCATTACGGCTGTTCCTGGAAGCGGAAAAACGCATACGCTTTCATTTTTAGCCGCAAAATTGATCGCCAGTGATTTACTTGATGAAGATCAGGAAGTATTGGTCGTTACTTTAGTAAATTCTGCGGTCAACAACTTTACAGCACGAATATCTGAGTTCCTTAAAGCATATGGATTAATTCCTGGCATTGGGTACCGAGTACGCACGCTGCATGGTCTGGCTTACGATATTGTCCGTGAACAACCGCACCTTGCCGGATTAGATAACCAATTTTCTATTGCCGATGAACGAGCGAGCAACGATATTCTTACTCTTACTGCTTCCAACTGGATGCGATTAAATAATGACATAATGACCAATTTTTCTCCAGATGGAATTCTTCCTATGGACATTAAGAAGAATTGGAGACAATTAATCCAAACCATTGCCAGCAGTTATATAAAATTTGCAAAAGATTTTCAAATGACTCCGATCATTTTACAGGAATTAATTGATAATTCAAATGAGAACTGTGATCTGCTGAATTTGGGGAACCACATCTATTCAGAATATCAGCGATCTCTGCAAGATCGGGGAGCTGTTGATTTTGATGATCTCATTCGGTTAGCATATACCATCCTCACCAACAATCCAGATTACCTATACCGCCTGCAATCACGTTGGCCAATTATTTTAGAAGATGAAGCACAGGACAGCAGCCGCATTCAGGAAAAAATGCTTGGTTTATTAACAAGCAACCAAAAGAATTGGGTGCGCGTCGGAGATCCTAACCAGGCAATCTTTGAAACTTTCACTACCGCTGATCCAGAATTATTAAGGGCATTCGTAAGAAAGGCAGATGTTCGCGCTGTTAACCTTCCACATTCTGGTCGATCGACTAAAAGCATCATAAATTTGGCAAACTTCCTCATTTCATGGACCAAAAATGAACACCTAGTTAAACAATTAAGGCATGCGCTTGATGAACCGCTAATTATCCCAACCCCCGAAGGCGATCCGCAGCCAAACCCAGAGGATAAGCCTAACCAAATTATTTTTTTTAACAGGGCGTTAAAACCAAGAGAGGAAATTGAGAAAGTGGCGCGCTCTGCAAAGAAGTGGATTCAGAACAACCCTGGCAAAACCGCGGCGATTCTAGTTCCTCGTAATTACCGCGGCTCGAAGATTGTCGAAGAACTAACTCGCCTAAATGTTCCCTGCGTGGAATTACTAAGTACCAGTAAAGCTACCAGAGACGCAGCTAGCGTTCTAAGAGATATTCTCAGATTTTTTACATCCCCAAATATTCGAAGAAATCTCCTAAATGCATTCAATTCCATTGCTGCTATTTTGTATGACAATGCTAAATATAAAGAAGAATTAAGCCATATTAGGCAGCAACTCAATAAAGTAACGAACCTTGAAAATATATTCACCTATCCAAATGGGGAAAGTTATTTGCTGAGCTTATCTGATTTTAATGAAGCTGAAAAATTAATCATTCACACAATCTTCGTAAGACTTACCGGATGGCAGCGATCCATTCTCTTGCCCATCGATGAAATGATCATAACAATCGGGGCAGAGATATTTCACAATCCTTCAGATCTGGCGTTATCCCATAAAATCGCAATGGTTCTCAAACGATCATTAGATTATTATCCAGAGTGGCAGTTACCTGATTTTTGTAACGAATTGGACGCAATAACTAAGAACCAATATCGAATGTATGGGTTTTCTGAAGAGGATATAGGATTTGACCCCGACCTTCATAAAGGAAAGATTGTAGTCTCGACCATGCATAAAGCGAAGGGGCTAGAGTGGGATCGTGTATATCTCATGTCTGTAAATAACTATAATTTCCCTTCAGCATCAGAATTCGATTCTTATTATTCCGAAAAATGGTTTGTGAGAGATCGAAGAAACCTTGAAGCTGAGGTATTAGAAAGGTTAAGCTCGCTGGTTGGCAGTGTAGCGGCTGATGGTCAATCATTAACCAGTAATGCGACACAAAATGCACGCATTGATTACTGTGCTGAAAGATTACGCCTATTATATGTTGGCATAACCCGCGCGCGAGAGGAATTAGTTTTTACGTGGAATACCGGCAGAAAAAATGACTGCGTGGAAGCGCTGCCATTGCAATACTTAAGGGAATATTGGGAAAATAATTATGTTGGACTCCAATAGATTTTCATTTAGCGCGAAGAAGATCCAGGATTTCATCGATTGTGAAAGACGATATGAATTGAGATATACCCTCAATCAGTCCTCGCCTGCAATAACTAGTGAACCAATTCTTGAGATTGAATCCAACATAAGAAAAGGAAATGAATTCCATTATCTAGTGCATCAGTATATTTCTGGTATTCCTGAAAAAACATTAATAAGGATAATCCATGATGAGAATACTAAGGAATGGTTTACCAATTTCCTTTCATTCTATAAAACGTTAAAAGCAAAAAATGTTTTTTCTGAATTTCGATTAACAGCTCACATTGGTAAAAAGAAGTTATCAGCAATCTATGATCTGATCTATTTAGATGCAAATGATGAGATTGGCATCGTTGATTGGAAAACATCCAAAAACATTCCCAAAAAAAATACTCTTGCATTAAAAGTTCAATCTATCCTATATCCCTTTATCTTGAATGAAATATCAACTGAATTCCTTCCGGGTCCTCACTATCCACCAGAAAAAATAACAATGCGTTATTGGTTTCCTTCTTCTCCCACAAAAGACTTAGTTTTTCCATATGGACATGCAGTGCATGATAGAAACCGTGTGTTCCTGGAAAATATCATCAGTGAAATCCAGGAAAAAAAGATTGGGGAATTTGAATTGACTAAAGATGAAAATAAATGTGGCTTTTGTCCTTACAGGTCACTATGCAACCGTGGCATCACAGCAAGCAATCTTCTGGAATCTGAGAGTTACCATATAGATGAAAATGATATATTTCTAGATTTCAACCAATTACCTGAGATCTCTTTTGACATATAAAAAAATGAATTGGATTGATCCCAAGCCATTTAACATCAGTAAAACAATCTCTTCGGCTTTTAGAAAAAGCCTTATTCTAAGCAGCGAATTGGCAAAAAGAGATCTGCAAACTACTTCAGCTCTTAAGGCATATCTTGAACCTACCGCCTATCAACAAACTTCACCATTTTCCTTCTCCGAGATGGAATTAGCGGTTAAGAGAATTATTAATGCGATTAACATTGGTGAAACAATAGGTATTTGGGGTGATTTTGATGTCGATGGACAAACTTCTACCTCAATTCTATTAGATGGGTTGAATAAAATGGGGGCAAAGACCACTTACTACATTCCAATTAGAGCAACAGATTCACACGGTATGGCGATGAAAGCTTTCAAATCTTTCCTTAAGCTTGCCCCATCACTCATTATCACCTGTGACACCGGAATTTCAGATCATGACGCAATCGAATACGCCCATTCAGTTGGGGTCGACGTTATCATAACTGACCATCACACCCTTCCAGAAGTTCTTCCTCCTGCATATGCAATCATCAATCCGCACCAGCTGCCTGCCAACCATCCATTATCCTACCTGGCAGGTGCGGGCACTGCCTTTCAGGTAATTCGGGCGTTAAATATTGCCGGGAAATATGGATTAGACGTTGAGAGTCTCTATGATTTGGTGGCTTTAGGGACAATTGCTGACATGGCAGTTCTAAAATTAGAGAATCGATTTTACGCTCAGATGGGTGTCAAGCAGATGAACCAAAACCTTCGGACCGCATTAATTTCCATGTTCACAGTTTCCCAAACTAAGATTCCACACATCACGGAAAACACGCTGGGGTTCAATATCGCACCTCGATTGAATGCGGCTGGACGCTTGAGTGATGCAAATGAAAATGTGGAATTTCTGCTCTCAAGTGACAAAGATTATTGCATAGACTTCGCGCAGGGGCTTGAACAACTCAATCATACACGTAAACTTTCGGTAGATGCAGTCTTTCAATCTGCTCAGGACATGATTAGACACAATCCATCACTTATAAATGAATCTGTAATAATTCTACAAAAACAAGGATGGGAAAGAGGTGTATTAGGGCTCGCCGCAGGTAAACTGGTTGATTTATATAATCGGCCTGTTATTTTAATTAGTATTGAAGATAAGAAAGCTGCTGGATCCGCCCGTTCTATTGTTGGAATTAATATCACCGCAGCTATTCGAGAAAACGATAAGTATCTTATTCGTTATGGCGGACATCCCATGGCAGCTGGGCTTTCAATCCCAACGGATAAACTTTCCGATTTTTCCATTGGTCTTAAAAAGAGTTTACGAACCCAGGCAAGTAAAATCCCGATTGATAAAAAGCTCAATATTGATCATTTTATTTCCTTCTCAAACATTGGAACCCGTTTGCTTGATGAACTTATGCAGCTTGCTCCATTTGGCCAGGGCAATCCACCCCCAGTATTTGCCAGCAGAAATTTAAAAATAATCAAGATGAAACCGTTAGGCAGCGCCACAAAACATATTCAAATCACACTTCGCGACATGAATGGAAATGAACACCAGGTAATAAAGTGGAATTCAGAAATCCAAACTATTCCCTTTGACCGCATTGATATCGCATATCATATTCAACCAGACGAGTATCGGGGGAAAAACACGTTTTTCTTGGAATATATTGATCACCGGGAATCTATTCCTGATACGATCCATCTCGATGCATTGACCTTTAAGATCAAATTTGAAGACTATCGGCATGATCCTGATGAATTCGGTTCATTAAAAGGACTGATTGAAGAATCAGACGATATCCAAATTTGGTTTGAGGGATTGAAAAAACCCAAGGGCGTCAAAGTTAAGGACCGAACACGATTGCAGGAAAAAGAGGAGCTCATCATTCTCACTGCCCCGCCAAGCTATTCGGTTCTAAATGAAATATTGGAAGCTGCGCAGGCAAAAATAGTGTATTTCTTCGGAGTCCAATTAAATCCCGATAAAGTGAATACTTTTATAACGAATTTGGGCGGATTAATTAAACACTGCCTCAATAACAAGATCACAGATATCAGTATTAATTCTTTCGCTGCACAACTTTGCCAAACAGAAGGCACAATACTTTTAGGGTTATCCTGGTTTAACGCTCATGGAAATATTTGTTTTTCATATGATCAAAAGGGGAATGTTAACATTATTAAAGCTTCCAGCCCCTCATTGGGTGATCTACCTTCTATCAAAAAAAATATTAATAATTCTCTAAAAGAAACATCATCTTTTCGGTCATATTATCTGAGAGTGAACCCTGAAATTTTGTTACTGAAAAAAGATAACTAACGATGCTTTATTTTTTCTAAATAATTGCTGTATAATCGCCGCAAATGGATAAAACAATGGATAGACGGAACTTCTTGAAATATCTCAGCCTTGGGCTGACCGTTTTCTCATTTCCATATCCAAGAAAAACCATTTCACAAACAATGAATATTATCCGCTTAGGGCGGGTAACATCGGAATCTCTGAGTATCTATCAAGAACCATCCGAGTACAGCCGGATTCTCTTTCAGAGATTCTTTGACGACATTCTGAATATTTATGATGAAGTCTTCTCCGATGATGGCCCTGGGTACAACCCGTTCTGGTATCGAGTGTGGGGTGGATATGTCCATAGCGCATTTATACAAACTGTTCGTAATCAGTTAAATCCAATCGTCAGGTCATTCCCGAGTACTGGTTCATTGATGGAACTTACCGTCCCATATTCGCAATCTTATCGAATTAAGAGCAGAAATGTATGGGAAACTTTTTACACCCTTTATTATGCTTCAACACATTGGGTTTTCGATCTTATAGAAAGACCAGACGGGCAGTTATTCTATGAAATCCGTAATGCTCTTTTAACCCTTTCATATTATGTGCCAGCCGAGCATTTGCGGTTGATCGGCGAGTCAGAACTCACGCCTATTCACCCAGATATTCTGCCGCAGGATAAACGCATTGAGATTTCCATTGGTTCTCAAGTACTGCGTGCATATGAGGGAAATCAATTAATAAAAGAATTCCAGGTTTCCACGGGCCTGCCTAATACAAGCATTGACCCGGACATCATCCCAACCGACACTCCCAAAGGGAACCATAGCATCCGGAATAAGCGCCCATCCGTTCACATGGGAGATGGCACTCTACGGTCAGATGCTGAAGCGTATGAATTACCCGGGGTTCCTTGGGTTTCGTATTTTGAACCCACAACCGGTGTCGCCATCCATGGAACTTATTGGCACAATAACTTTGGAGTAACTATGAGCCATGGATGCGTAAACATGAAACCTGATGATGCCAAATGGATATATCGTTGGACAACAGATGGTACTATTTCTGGATATCAAACATCTGTCCGTGTTGTTTAATATGAGTCACCTATATAAATTCTAAAAATACTTGATTTCCGACCATCCGTCCTCTTTTTGTTAATCGGAGAATTTTAGACTCATTTAATATTATATATTCGATTAGGTCCAAAGCGATAAGTTTTTCTATTTGATTAAAATAAACATCTTCAATTTTCAATGAAAATCTTTTTGTAAATTGCTCAGTATCAATCCCCTCTTCCGTCAACCTCAATCCCATCATTAAAGTCTCTTTAATGATGTCCATTTTACTTAATTGTTTATTTTCGGCGATCGCCGCATGGCCAAATTCAAACGATGGTTTATCCTTAGTTATAGATCCAATATAATCCTGTATTAATTTGGTATTCCTCCACCGGCGGTTTACCATAAAGCTATGCGCACCAGCCCCGATTCCTAAATAATCTCTATTTTTCCAATATTGAAGATTGTGAAAAGAGCGGAAATCAAACTCATTATTCTCGAGCGCCCAGTTTGAAATTTCATATTGCTGGTACCCTATGGTAGGCATTTTATCCATCACCCATGCATACATATCCCCCGCTATATCCTCATTCACCTCAGGAATATAACCTCCTTGTATCTTTTGAGCCAATGGGGTTGACGGTTCTAATGACAGCCCATAAATTGAGAGATGTTGAGGTCTAAATGAGACAGCAGATTTTACTGATAACTCAAATGACCTTAATGTTTGTGTAGGAATACCATAGATCAAATCTAAACTTATATTTTCAAAACCCGCGTTCTTTGCGTTCAATACAGCTTGAGAAACATCTTCCAGATTCTGCGACCGTCCCAGAATCTCAAGGTCATTTTTATCCGCTGACTGCATGCCAATACTCAAGCGATTGATACCCGCATCATACAATCCGGATAAGTAGTCTAAATCAAGCCCAATTGGGTTTCCCTCAGAGGATATTTCCAAAATCTCACTCGTTGAAAAATGATTTGAAATTGTGTCTATTATCTTTGCAAAAAATGAAACAGGCATAATGGTTGGCGTACCACCCCCAAAGTAAATCGTTTGTACAAAATGATCGGAATTATACGATTTTGAGAAAATACCGATTTCTTTTAAAATACAGCCCACATATTTTTCAAGCAAATGGTCCAATCCTGCGTATGTATTAAAATCACAATACCCACAGCGTTTCCTACAAAATGGGATATGTATATATACACTTAAAGATATTTTCTCGCTCATAATTTTACTTTTTCTCGATGAGTCTTTATTGTAGTAGCTTCGATGGTATAATTTCTCGACTTTTTCAGCATTAATTCGATTAGAATAATCATAATATGAGTCCTGAAAATAATACACCCTCCAAGATTTGCCCAACATGTGGTACGCGTTTAAGCGAAAACGCCAACCGCTGTTTAGTCTGTGGGAGAACCTTCACTATATCGGCTGCCACAAAGAAATCAAAAACAGTACGTTCGCAGCGGCTGCCAGACATCACGCTAAGCCTCCCGCTTGCACTTGGATTAGTATTCATCGTTCTTGCAGTGGGCGGTGGAATTATTTACTTAATCCTCCGAGGGATTGGCCAAGTTGCTCCTCCAGAACCTACAGCGACCGCTAGTCCCTCACCAACATTCGAGCAAAGTCCGACACCTACAGTTACCCTAACACCAGAACCCACTTATACTCCACTCCCTCCGATAGAATATCAGGTTCGCGAAAATGATACATGCAGCTTGATCGCTGTAATTTCCGGGGTGACAATTAACAGCATCGCTGACCTTAATAATCTTCCACCAAACTGCGGAGTATTGAGTGTCGGTCAGACAATTCTAATCCCTCAACCAACTCCTACCGCATCTCCAATGCCAACCAGTACCCTCAGCGTGGGTGAAGCAACAGAATCTGCTTGTCAAAAAATTGAATATCGAGTGGGAGAAAATGATACTCTTAGCGGTATCGCGGCGAATTATTCGGTTTCTGTGGAAACCCTTAAAACTTATAACGGGCTTACTTCAAACAACATATTTTCAGGCCAAATTATCGTTATCCCTCTCTGCGAACGCCTGCCAACAGCCGGTCCAACCCCAACCCCTACCTTACCACCACCTTATCCGCCAGCCAACCTGCTCCTACCAGCTGACGGCGCGGTATTCGCAGGAAATAATGAATCCGTAACACTGCAATGGGCCGCAATTGGTGGATTGTTAGAGAATGAAGTTTACGCGGTCACGATTGAGGACCTGACTGAAGGACAAGGGAAAAAGTTAGTAGATTACACGAGTGATACAACTTACAACATTCCCACAAACTTCCGGCCAGCAGAAAACGTGCCTCATTTGATACGGTGGTGGGTGCAGCCGGTTCGACAATCCGGTACAACAGACGAAGGTGATACTATCTGGGTGCCCGCTGGTTCTCAAAGTGTCCCCAGGGTATTTTCCTGGTCAGGCATAGGCGCAGCAGTTACCCAAGTGCCATAGAATATATCTCAAAAATAGAACGAGGTAAATATTTACCTCGTTTTTTTCTTATTCAGATTCACTTTCCAATAAACGTGTCGTTTCTATAGCAGCCGCAGCGCCCATTCCTGCCGATGTGATCACCTGACGATAGAGAGAATCACAAACCTCTCCCGCAGCAAAAACTCCGTGAATATTAGTGCGCATTCTTTTATCAACAATGATATATCCTTTCTTATCCAGCTCTAACTGGGATTTAAAAAGGTCTGTGGTCGGTTTATGGCCTATAAAAACAAAGAAGCCATCTGTTGATAATTCACTCCGCTTTCCAGTTTTTACATTTTCTAATTCGATCTTTTCAACGGCATCGCTGCCTTTTACTTCTTTAACGATTGAATCCCAAATGAATTCAATTTTAGGGTTGCCAAAAGCGCGCTTCTGTAAAATTGCGCCTCCCCTTAATTCATCTCTCCGGTGGATGATTTTCACCGAAGAAGCATATCGTGTTAGGAAAATTCCTTCTTCAAGAGCGCTATCCCCTCCGCCAACAACTACAACTTCTTTATCTTTAAAAAACCATCCGTCGCATGTCGCACAGTACGATACACCTTTTCCGCGAAACTCATCTTCTCCAGGAATATTTAATTTATTGGGATTAGCACCGGTAGCAATAATTAGGGTTTGAGTTCTGAATGAATTGCCATATGTTTTCACTAAAAAAGGTTTTAAGGAAAGATCCACCTCTGTCACTGTATCATATTCAATCCGCGCGCCAAATCGCTCTGCATTTTTCTGAAATAGATCAGCCAATTCCGCACCGCCTACTCCTTCAGGAAACCCGGGATAGTTTTCAATCCGATCAGTCAATGCGGCCTGTCCACCAATCTGAGTACCTGTAAATATTAAAGGATTGAGATCGGCTCTCGCCGCATATAAGCCGGCTGATAAACCGGCAGGTCCGGCTCCCAATACAATTAATTTTTCTATTTGTTTTGGATCTTTCAAATCCATAATACGCTCCATAAAATGATCAGTATTTATCTTTAAAAGTATAACAAATCAAGTAAAAAGTAACCCTATATTATTTATTAATATTTTTTTTCGTAAGGAATCAGAAATATTCATTGGGTTTTTAGTACGGCTTAATAAAATATTGTAAATATAGGAGAAGTATTATGGGCGAAAATATTATTTTTAAGAATAAAATTGTTCTTGTCACAGGGTTCAGGTAGAGGCACTGGAAAGGTAATTGCTTTGAAATTCTCACAAGATGGAGCGGTCATCACCCTTTATGACATTCACAACAAGAACACAGCCGAAGAGACAGCTGATGAGATCTGTAAATTTGATAGAAAAATATTATTGATCCGGGTTAATATAAGGTAGATTGATACAGTAAAGTAATTATTTTCAGCTATTGAAGAATCATCCGGACACCAACGATCATTCTGAAATTAACACAGCCCTAACCGGCGCGCCATCTGTTTCAATGATCTTCATCGGCAGGCAGATTAATTTATAAATTCCTGGCACTACCTGCCTGAGATCAATATTTTCAAGTAAAACAATCCCGTGATTCAGTAAGATCAGATGAGGTTGCTTTAGATCGTCGAAAGAGGAAACTGAAAAATAATCCACACCTACCAGCCTCAAATCCATATCTGTTAGGTATTTGGCCCCTTCTGAATTTACAGCCACATAATCCCTATTAAATGAAAATGGATCTGTCTCCCAATAAAGTGACCTGCCCCCCAAAATCTGATCCAAGTAGAATGTTACAGATCAGGCAAAAGGAGGCAGAAAATGCCAAGGAAGCGACGATATTCCACTGAACAAATAATAACAAAGTTACGAGAAGC
>SDBT01016849.1_pt1 | contig 11555 bp, 12 predicted proteins | sample 2277101 | NCBI WGS metagenome assembly SDBT01 (sample SAMN10404973, study PRJNA504765) | marine sediment metagenome | isolation source: marine sediment core GS10_PC15, 103 cmbsf | place: Arctic Ocean: Southern Knipovich Ridge | collected 2010
GATGTTCTCAAATCAGGCTTAAACAAAGAAGTTGAGATCGAACACGACAACAAAACATTCTCGTTTGTGTTTGCTCCAGTAACTGAAGCAGGGTATGTCAACGTTTATGGACGCGATATTACTGAACGCAAGAAGGCAGAAGAAGAGGTTCGCTTTTACTCTGATCAAATGGAGGAGCTGGTTAAGGAGAGGACTAGGCAGATTGAGAGCATATTTGCTTCATCTCCAGACTCCATCATAGTCTTGGACTTGAATGGAAACATAGTAGATTGTAACCGATCAACATTAGAATTGATTGGTTTTTCGTCGAAGGAAGAGTTGATTGGTAAATCTATGTTTGAGTTGACTGCAGAAAAAGACCATGAAAAAGCCAAGATCGAGCAAAAGAAAATAATTCAACAAAAATTGAGTAGAGACGTTGAATACACATTAATAACTAGAGACGGGCATGAATTCCCGGCGGAAGTCTCATCAAGCGTGTTATCAGATGCTTCCGGCAACCCATCAGGTTTTGTGACTGTAGTAAATGACATCACTGAACGTAAGAGATTGGATGAGATGAAGAACCGCTTCATGTCCCGGGCCACTCACGAGTTGAAGACACCACTAATCTCGATCAAAGGTTATGTGGATTACATCCGTACAGGAAATCTTGGACCAGTACCCGAAAAAATCGAGTCGAGCCTGAAGGTGGTGAAGCGGAACACTGATCGGCTTATCTCTCTAATCGAAGACCTGTTGGACATCCGGCGCCTCCAATCGGGAAAACTCCACCTAAACCTCGAAACCCTGAACTTCCGGAAGCTTATAGACAACTGCGTTATAGAAGTTCAACCCTTCCTAAAGGAGAAGAAACAAAACTTCCACCTAGAGGTTCCGGAGGATCGTTTGCTGATCAGGGGAGACCGTGTCAGGCTCAGCCAAGTATTAATTAACCTCCTTAACAACGCCATCAAGTCCACGCCCGAAGGAGGCAACATAACCCTTCGCGTGGGAGATGATGAAGGCGCCATCCAAGTTCAGGTCTCCGACACAGGTATAGGCTTCACAAAAGAGGAAATGGAAATGGCCTTCCAGCCCTTCGCCGAAGGGGTTACCAGATATACCAGGGGCACAGGTCTAAGCTTAAGCCTCACTAAGGGTCTGGTGGAGGCCCACGGAGGCAAAATCTTCGTTCACTCAGAAGGAGAAGGCAAGGGCACTACCTTCACATTTACTTTGCCTAAACAGGGAAAGAAGGAGGCTGAAACAGAATGAGCAAAGAAACAGAACTTGTGGAAGTAACTATCAAAGTTCCTAAAGGAATCCTACAGTTTCTCGAAGACATAAAGAAGGCTACATGGTTCAGTACAGCAGATGAATACTTAGAATCCGCAATCGTTAGCAGAGTGATGGCAGACATAGACAGCGACGTTTTCAATCCAACTTTGAAGGCAGTAGCCGAAAAATATGATTTCAAAAAAGAATTTGAAGTCAAAGACTGACCTTAACTTCCCTCTCTTTTTTGAAGTGTAACCGATGCCGGACCCTTACAAACAGTTTTTCTTTAAGAGATTGCAAAAGCTTGATATGCTGAACCTATTTCTCACAAGAGAATAGAATGCAGAAGACAGCTCAAAACTCTACTTTCCAGATAGAAACACCCCGTTAACCAGAAAAAACAACAGAAGAACACAAAAAGACGCCAACCACAACACCACAAACTAATTTCTAAACAGCTAGCGCGCATTCGCGTGTATCAGTGACGGTGCTATGATACATTTAGGCGTTTTACCCACCATTTTGCTGAATAAAGCTTTAAAGAGGTTAAGAGAAAGATAGAACTTAGTGATATGGTATGAAAAAGGTTTCAACAGGCATTTCTGGTTTGGATGAGATGCTTGAAGGAGGATTTCCTCGAAACCGGATCATTTTGGTTCGTGGTGGACCAGGCTCGGGCAAAACGACCGTATCCATGCAATTTGTGGTGGATGGTATAATGAAAAGTGAGAGGGGAATATACGTGACATTAGAGGAACCACTGCATCTGATTAAAAAGAACATGACAGCCTTCGGATGGAATCTGGAGGATTTTGAGAAGAAGGGGATGCTTAAGATGATAGATGCAAGTATACTAGCTTTCAAACCTTTCGGCAGCGCGAGGTATGACCACACCTCAAAGCTTGTGATGACACCGATAGTCAACCTCATTAAAAAGTCTGTAGAAGATTTCAGGGCCAAACGTTTGGTTGTGGATCCCATTACGAGTGTGGTCATTCAACAGCGATTCCCCACTGACAAGAGATTTGAGATACGTGAGTTGGTCAAATCTTTGAGGGAAATGGAATGTACATCAATAATTACCTCGGAGGTCTCCTCGTCCTCTGACAAAAGCGATTTTTATGTTGAGGAGTACCTAGCGGACGGCGCGGTAATCCTCTCTAAAACCTTGAAAGATTTCATGCTAATTAAAACGGTTCGTATTGAGAAGATGCGGGGGATTAAACATGACGATCAGCCTCGCAAATACGAAATCACTAGAGATGGCTTCACAATATTTCACACCGAACCAGTCAGTTTTGAATAACCTCATCGGCTATGCTCTTAAAGAGAGAAACAGTAGACGCTTCGCTATGAGTTTCAGGGTGGATGAGGGCAAAGAGTTCAACTTTGTTCTCCCTTATAGAACCCAGTTTGTTCAGAATCATCTCATAAACTCGATTTATTCCGAAATAGTGAGTGAGAATGGATATGTCAAGAAAGATTATGGTGCATCCTTTATCTGAGTTTGTGTATTTCTTGACCACCTCAGATGTTACAGCTCCAATCTGAGCCAATCCCATGGGAAAGATCACGAACTCCGTCTTCACCCTTTCGGCACTTGAGGAAAAGAGATATATGAAGATGTTCTTTGGGTCAAACCATTTTATTCGCCACAATTCTTTGTGGGGAATCACATCCTGAAAGGAGAAAATGTAAGTGCTAATACCTTTTTTGATGTTTTCGTGGGCCTTTGCTGTTATCCAATCAATTTTCCGTTTCTGGGAAGGCGCATGGTTAGAAATGACTAGTTTCAAACCGCCCTCCCGTTCAAAACTTGTGTGCGATGGGGTGAAAGTGGAGGATTGTCTCCTGCGAATCTTATCGGTTATTATGATGAAATCATAATCCATTATCCCTAGGAGAATTATAAACTTGAAGAATATTGCAAAAACATCGAGGATCCACCCTGTTTCGAACAATAACATATTTGAGAGATAGAGAGAGAACCATCCTAGGACAAGTTTGTCAACGGTTCTTCCGAAAATAGCCCTATGATATAACATGGCAATGGCAACTGGAACGAAGTTGACTGTTAAGCCAACGGTTATGCTGTGAGTGAATTGGATAGTCCCCCGAAAAAAGAACAGTGCAATTATAATTGACAGAAAATATATCGAGAAGGTTGAGTACATTAATAGTTTGCTTCGGCTTAGACTCCATATACCCCCAAGAAAGAGGGCGAAGGCGGTGATTACCCAGATGGTTCCGAGAAGAGTATTACCAAAGAAGGCTCTAAAGGCTATTTGGACACCATACAGGATGAAGCCTAGCGACCAAGCGTAATAGAATGGGTGTCTGTCCAGTTTCCTTATGACAAGATTATATAATATTACACCTCCAACGGCCCCAGTCACTAAGGCATTTAACAGCCAAACCATGATATTGGCATTCAAGTTTACTGCCGTCCCCAAATGCACAAAATTCTAATGATGCTCCAGCATTAGTTTTGAGAGCCTAGCAAATTCTTCGTTCCTCATGTTTATTCTATCTAACTTTGCCATCGAACCCGTCTTCTCTTCAAGGTATCTTGCGAAGACTCCTTTCGGAACAAGATACACTCTTAAGGGAACGTAATCAAAGAAGTCGGCAAGATTTTGATAGTCTACGTCCATCTTGCAGAGTTGCTTATGGAGTGCTCCTTCGATTTCTTCTGGCTTCTCACAATCAGCTGATTCAATAAACGTTGCTAGATACTCGTGGCCTCCCTCACTTTCAACTCTTGCAGTGAAGTCTACGAACGGGATTTCAGCTTCTCTCAAAGCCGTTAGAATCTCCACTTCATCTATTCGAGTGAAGGTGTGAAGGGATATTATTTTGTCTGATCGGGCATGGAACTTGAAGATGGGATAATCCGTATTGAGTATGTCGTCCCCTAGGGCTAGGCATTTGAAGGTGTCTTTGGTGTCAAACCGAGTGATCTCACTTTCAAGGTCGGTGTAAATAAGCCGGTAGGTTTGTCCAACAGACACTTCATTGAGGGATAGATATTCAGGATCGCTCTCACTCGCTTCTTTTATCGGAAGAAACTCGAATATCCCTCTTCTCAGGTCGAAAAGAAAGCCCAAAGAATGTTGAACTGAAGGAATTGAGCAGGCTATAGTCTCTGTGGACGCGTAGGCAGTTCTGGGAGTAACCCCAGTGAAACGTTGGATGTCCTCCATATACGTCTCTAGCTCGGGGGTGTCAGGCATCAAGAGACCTTTGAGTTTGATGGGTTTCTTTATTGCTGGAATTATCTGACACATCAGAGTAGAGGCTAACATAATTGCTCCATCAATCTTTTCATGGTTCAAGATGAAGAATTGGACTTTGTCTTTGTAAGGCAAGTTAACGTTAGGTAGTATGTTGAAGAAAGGAACTTTCTTTTCTTTTGAAACCAAAGAGAATGTTGAACCTCCTGCGTAGGGCGCAGGTCCCATGTTGACATAAAAGCTGTCTCCGTATTCAAGGGTGATTTTATCTCCATCATGAAATGCTGCGAAAATCGCAGGAACTCCTGTCTCAAGAAAAGATCTCAAAATCTTATTCCGAGGTCTCAAGTAAATCTTCTCTTTCCCGGAAGTACCACTAGTCTTTACTCTGACATATTCCTTTAATGGAAACATGAAAGCTTGTGGAGAAGGATTATTGTAAAAAGCTTCATAGAAACTGTAATCCGTGACAGGAAGATCTTTGAGTTTTACCCCTTTGTGGACACCCATCTTTTTACCTATTTCGATTTCCTCCATCCTCCTTAGCTTGGTGTTCAACATTTTATCCTGTTTTTCGAGTGCTTTTTCAAGCGGGATCCTAAACGGTTCAAAAGCTCTTTTCTTGAAGGTTTTCAGAGCCACTCTAGCAATGAAAGGCACACGCAATATTTCAGAGAAGAATCCCATATTCTTTCCACCACTATCTTATTTCTCATTTAATTCCATTGAAAACTCTTTCGGTATTCAGATTTTGAATTAGATTAACCTTATATATTCAAGAGACAATATCTTCGTTTTGAGTGTGTGAGGGTGAAATGGTATGAAATGTGTAGATGTAAGTAGAGTGTGCGCGTGCATTTTCTCATCCATGAAGTTCTATAACGTTTTTGAAAAGGGCACGTTGATTTTGATTAATAAGTTACCCCCGAGACCCGTATTTGGTCTGAAGAAGAACTACTTGGTCAGTTAAAGGGAACTTTGATGTCCAGTCAATAGATATAGTGCCCTGTTTTTGTGATGTGCTTCAAGCCGGAAGGGAATGCATATTGGTGCTTGAAAATCCGGGTCATCAGTTTGTTGTTGTTTTTCCTCAAGCTTTGCTATTAGCAATGGCGGATAAGGCAAGATGGAAAAAACCGATAAAAAAAGGAATACGAAGACAAAAATATTGGGTATCTTTGACTTCCACGGAGGGAGGATTTGGGTTGAGTCCGACGGAAAAGATAAGGGCGCAGCCTTCACCTTCACCGTACCCAAAAAGGGGGAGACTGAGTGATAGGTAAGGCCAAGATTCTAGTGGTGGACGATGAACCCGACAGCCTTAACCTGACCAAGATGATCCTAGAGGGGGAAAGATATCAGCTGGTCTTTGGCTCTAATGGAGAGGAGGCCCTCCAGAAGGCGGATTCCGAAGCGCCGGACCTCATATTACTCGATGTGGTCATGCTGGGAAAGAGCGGTTTTGAGGTCTGTAAAATCCTGAAGGCACAGTCCAAAACTAAATTGACGCCTGTGGTATTGTTCAGTGCCCTCGGAAGAGATGTGGACAGGAAGATGGGCAGGGATGTGGGGGCCCAAGGCTACCTCACCAAGCCCTTCACTAAAGAGAGCTTAGTCGCCGAGGTGAAGAAACAGCTGGAGAGGGCACGACCTGAAAAGTTTTCCAAGGCCCTAGACCTAGACCACATCCAGCTGAGGGGCCGGAAACTTCTCTTCGAGTTTGATCCCGCAACTCCCTACGAGAGAGCTATAAGGGACTTCGCGTTGGAGGCCCAAGCCAATGGAGAGTCAGTGGTCATACTAGCGCCCAAAACGAGCAGTGTCCAGCAGATTCTTCAGGGAGAGGAGACGTTGGAGTTCGTTCCTTTAAGTCCTAAGACGATTCTTTCGCCAGTCCTAGAGTCTCACGCTGGGAAACCCTTAGCCATAGTCTTCGACAGCTTGTCGGACCTGATTTTCTCCATGGGCTTCAATTCTGCCTACGGCTTCACAAGAAACGCGTTGGAAATGCTTGCCGGGCCCAGAATAACCGCCATTTTCCTCTTGAATCCAAAGGCTCACCCGCCAAATGAAGTCTACGGCATAAGAAGCCTCTTCAGCGAACAAGCAGCCTACGCATGGGAGGGGCTGACCAAAATCAAGCTGACCTAGTTCAAAAGTTGAGGAAACAATTTGAAAGAAAGAGGCTAAAACGGAAAGGGGTTATAGATGAAAGAACTTAGAAAGTGGAACAACATACCGTTTATCCTGTTTACTGGGAATGGCAAGAAGAAATTGTGATTGAAGCGTTGAACTTGGGCGCTGACCGGTATTTCAACAAGTTTGGCAAGACAGAAACAGTGTATAATGAATTTCACTTGGCACAGACTTTCATATCAGAAAACAATGTCGAGCTATGTAATAGGAGCGATGCCAGCGTAGAGAAGTTCACAGAACTGTCAACAATAAAAACGGTTTTCATGCATGCACAGGGAGTAGAAACAGATGGATAATATTAAGACTGGTAAATATTTGGAGGTCGTAATCTTTGTATTCGTCTTATTCGGGCTATATTTAGTAACCTTATATAATTATCTCCTTTTCCACGGTCTCGTTGAGATATTCACTATCGTCATAGGATTCAGTATTTTTATGATTACTTGGACATCACGTAGGATGATAGATAATAATTATCTTCGTTTCATTGGCATCGCGTTTCTGTTCATCTCATTTATAGATCTGGTCCACACCTTTGGTTACAAAGGTATGGGGGTTTTCCAAGGATCTGGAGGCAATTTGTCTACTGCGTTATGGATTGTTGCCCGGTACCTTCAAGCGATATCACTTCTAATTGCCCCTTTAATGATTCGCAGGAAAATGCGTGCCCATGTTTGGTTTATAGGCTACAGTATAGTAATTAGCCTTTTACTGGGATCAATATTCGTTTGGAACGTGTTTCCTGTTACTTACATCGAAGGAGTGGGGTTGACTCCATTTAAAGTAAATAGCGAATATATTATCTCCCTGATGCTTTTAGGGTCCATCTTCCTATTAGTTCGAAAGCGTAAGGTATTCAGTTCGAATGTGTATCGATTATTGATCGCGTCCATAATAGTGACCATTTTGTCTGAATTAGCATTCACTTTTTACATTAGCGTTTATGGCTTATCCAATACCCTCGGTCATTTTTTCAAGTTGATCGAATTTTATCTCATCTATAAAGCCATTATCCAAACAGGCATTGTTAAGCCCTATGATCTAATATTTAGAGATTTGAAGCATAATGAGGCAGAACTTATCAAGTCTAACAAAATAATGAACGAGCAGAACATCCGGTTGAAGAGGCTGGATAAGATGAAATCCCGCTTCATCTCCACTGCCACCCACGAGTTGAGAACACCCCTCACCTCCATCAAAGGTTATACAGAGCTCATCCGCAGTGGTAGGATAGGTAAGGTGCCCAAGAAAATCGATGAATTGTTTAAGGTGGTGGAGCGGAACGCAGACCGCCTATCAAAGCTGACAGATGACCTCCTAGATCAGCAACGCATCGAATCAGGCCGGCTAGAAATCACCTCTGAACCGCTCCAACTTCAAGAGCTCATAGAAGAGGTTGTTCAGGAGTTTCAGCCCTTCATATCAAAGAAGAATCAGGTTCTAAACGTGCAGATATCAGCCGACCTTTCAGAGGTGATGGTGGACAGGACTCGAGTAGGTCAGGTGATCATTAACCTTCTAAGCAACGCTTCCAAGTTCACTTCATCCAGCGGAAAGATCAGCATTAAAGCCCGAGAAAGCGACGGAATGGTTGAGGTGCAGGTTTCCGACAACGGCATCGGCATCGCAAAAGAAGACATATCCAAACTTTTCGAGCCCTTCCCAGACATACCAAAACCTAGCATTACCGAGTCTTCTGTGGGTCTTGGTTTAAGCATCTGTAAGGGCATCATTCGCCTCCACGGAGGGAAGATTTGGGCAGAGTCCGAGGGAAAAGATGAAGGTGCAACCTTCACGTTTACCATACCCAAAAAGGAGAAAACTAGGGATAGGTAAGGCCAAGATCCTAGTGGTGGACGATGAAATTGACACCCTCAATCTTGTAAAGATGATTCTTGAAACTGAAAGCTACAAAGTTCAGATCGCTCAAGACGGTCAGGAAGCATTCTCGAGGATAAGCCAAGAAAAGCCTGACCTGATCCTCCTCGACATAAAAATGCCAGGAATGAATGGGTATGAAATATGCCGGAAACTAAAGCGAAGCCCAGAAACCGCAACAGTCCCCATCATAATGTTTAGTGCTTCCGACAGCAACACCAAAACTCGAGTGCGTGAGGCTGGGGCAGACGGGTTCATGCTTAAACCATTCACAATAGAACAGCTTCTTGATGTCGTTAAGAAACATCTCAATCAACCAGAAAACGTTACAGAAAATTAGTCGAAGCATTATCTCATTGCCCTTTAGTTGTTCTAAAATAATCCAAAGTAGCAACAAATAATACAACTTTATATCTCATCGGAAAACAGAAACATTGGATTATCTCTTGTACAAATAAAAATCTAGAAAACATCTCCATATCAATTTATATTCCCAAGAGAACATACCACGTGTGGAAGATATCAGACATTAGATGTCGCACATCGGGAGATGTCTCCACAGTTTCAGTAATTTCTTACTTACCGCTAGCGTTCAACGATTACTTATAGTTGTAGAAGAGTTTTCCACCATCATTGTATTCACCTGTTTCATATTTGAATCCGGGTTCCTTGTGCTTTTTTGCCTCTTGAATGTTTAATGCTATTTCACAGATAATCTCTCGTGGTCTGGGGTCATTACTTATGGTCTGGATAGTAATTAACACAGATTACTTTGGGTAATCCGTGCTTCCCTTGCCGATATTAACCGAGTTCGAAGGATGTAATGCCATAAATTTTATCCAACGGCAAAGAAGGCTCCAATTTAGTATACATTCTTACTGTGCTGAAAACTGGGTGCATCCCATTTCGCTCAGCAAGTTGAACAGCTGACTTGTTTGGCTCAGGTACATCCAAAAATATCTCTTCGTTGGAAACCGTTGATGCAAGACTTTTAAGGAGTAACTCTGCAGTGTTTTTATCGTTAGCGAATAATGGTCCTATCTTGTGACCCGTCACGCATTTACGGATTACACCATAACCGCAGATTTCATTCGCTCTGTTTCCTTGAACCATGAATGCTGTGGCATCTTTTTGAAACAGGAAGCATTCCAAAAACGTGGGTCTTGTTGCAGGGAAAAACTGTGCATCAAAAGAAACAATCTGACTAAAATCCTCCTTGCAGATTGGCAAGCAGTGGCTTGACCGTTCTCCGCTAATTATGCCGGTGTATCGGGTGTTGTTATGGGCGAATGCGAACCCCACTCTTTCATACTTTTCCTTCATCGGCAACACACCATCAAGACCCAGATTAACATCCCTGCAGATGTTGTTTACGAACTCTTGGATGATTAAGCCAATTCCTTTCCCTCTAAAATCAGGCCTTACTATTAGTAACCCTTCGAAAGCAAAATCTTTTGAATACTTCACTATGGATACGGTTGCAACAACTTCACCTGCAACTCTTGCACAGTAGAAACCTTTAGGATCAGTATTGAAAAAATGTTCTGCATCGTGGACGCCTGGATTCCCCCCTTCTTTTTTAGCCCATTCTATAGCTATTTCAACTTCAGCCCTAGTCATCCGTTCGATTGAAATCTGCTGCTTTCCAAAACTGGTCCAGTTCATATTATAACCAAACATTTGAACGCATAAAAATATACGCCTCAAAATTTGAATTTAAAAATGATAAAATGTTTTAGTGCTGAAAATCAGAAAATAATTGAAAATAAGATCAAAAGGGTAAATGACTCTGAAGAAACATTAGGGTAAATATCTCCAAAAATATTATATTAATTCTTCAACAGTGTGATAGCAGTCTTGGTTGAATCTGGGAGTACAGATGCAATAGAAGAGCAAATCAATTTTTCCAACATTTTCTATACGCTGATTTTTACCCGCTGGAATTACAACAAGGTCTCCCGTTTCAACTTCGGTTGGTTTAAGATCATCGACCTCAACTCGACCTTTCCCTGCAATTATTAGATACCGCTCAGCTATACCTTCTAAATAATGTGTTCGTGTTCTGATTCCTGTTTTTACTCTAGCAAGAGCAATAGATACACTGTTGTCTTCGGATTGATTCCAAAGTTCAGAAATAGAACACAACTCAGGAGTATCGAACTCCATTAGTGATTCAGCTTTCACAATTTTTGATTTCATGACATATCACCCTCTATATTTTTTTGTATAATAGACTTTTTCTTTTTTGGGTTTGGGGCTAAAATTTAACCCTTGAAAAAGGCGGAAAAAGTTAAAGCAAGTTCAAAGAACTCGTCTTGATTTTCCATGAAATACAAAGTTTCTTAAACCAAAAAAAACTGTTGATACACTGGGATATCAAATGGTAGAATCAAAAAACATAATCGAGACACTTTCAAACACGAAATTTGTCGGCTACTTTCTGGCGCTAATGGGTGTTGCCTTATTTTTCATACCTCTAGCCTGGCGAACCCTCTACATTTTAACTGTCAGCTCAGAACCCCTCCTAGTAACAGCGTTTTACACCATAGGCGACATAGCGCAAATGGCCGCTGCAGTAGTGCTTTGGGTAATCAGCATAAAAATCCTGCAAGCCAAAAGCTAATCAGCTGCTTGAAAAACCGCCAGCTAAAGCAAAATCCCCCTCTCTTCTTTTTCTAATACCAAGTTGTTGTAGTAACTCTGTCAAGGGCTTTCACTTCCAGAAAATTCGGAGTGTTGAAACCCAGCCGTTTTGAGCGTCTCTGGCTGGAGGTAATTAGCCGAAAAACGTGATACAGTTTCATGAACCCGTGTAGGTAGAACAGTTTCTACTGAAAAAAGGGGTATAGTGATTATGTCTCTAGCATTCATTTGAGATAGATTGAATTTGGTCATGACGAAAACATTGAACTAAATGGTCGTTCACTATTCCCACCGCTTGCATAAACGCATAACATATTTTTGGACCGACAAATTTGAATCCTTGAT
>SDBT01016850.1_pt1 | contig 11555 bp, 5 predicted proteins | sample 2277101 | NCBI WGS metagenome assembly SDBT01 (sample SAMN10404973, study PRJNA504765) | marine sediment metagenome | isolation source: marine sediment core GS10_PC15, 103 cmbsf | place: Arctic Ocean: Southern Knipovich Ridge | collected 2010
CCACACCGGAACTGGACTGGAAGAGTCCTTAGGAGTCCGCATTTCGGCAATCAGGTACGAGTCCTCCGCCGGTCTAGACGCAACGTACCACCGATTCGTTAACCAGTAAGGTTCTCCGTACGCAACACCTCTCTTATGCTCAGAGAAGTGGTGTTCCGGATAGGGAAACGGTGATACAAGGAATAGCTGCGGACCCCGCAGCCACGTCAGACGGAGCCAGAACCCACCCCGCATGGGACCGGTTCGAACGGCCAGCTCGCTGTCGAATCCGGTGTCGCTTGAGGAACCATACACTTTGTATTGTCTCGTACGTAGTGATACGATCAACTCTTTGCTGCCGCGTTGCATCTGCGGCTGAACACCGAACTGGGCAAACATGCGTTTCAACGCTTTTTGGGCGTCCTCGATGTTGTCTACCTCTTCCTGTAACACTTCCTCCTTTCTCTTCCCGTAGAACTTGATGCGTTCTCCGGCTTCAATCGTTCCGCTTCCATCCATGGCGACGGTTACCACCTTCTCCGTACCGTCCTGCGAGCAATACGACAGTCGCCAGCAGCCCGCCTTGCGGCCATCTTTCGGGTCTCCGTAAAGTCGAAACTTCATGCAATAGCGGGACTCGCGCTCTTTGCCCAACAGCTTCCCTGCTATTCGTAGAGCGTCTGACAACGATACGGGTGGTTGATTCCTCCAATTCCACCCGAGGGTGCAGTATCCCCACCCGGGTGGCCTGACGCCCGCCACCTCTCTGGCCTTGGCAGCGAGTCGAACCGTCGGATCAGGGTGCGCCGCCGTGATCGTGAGAGATCGGGACGCGAAGCCGGCATATGACATCAAGTCAATCCGCTTCGCGCCTTCCGTGCGTTCTTCGTAAGCCATGTAGCGGTCCGGTCCGCTCGCCAAGCACGGAGCCCGATGTGAATACCAATAGGGTCGTGCTCCTGACGAAGTGCTCCACGAGACACTGGAGCCCCAATCGACCAGATCCGTGTCCGCGATTCGGATCCAAAGCCCCCCATGCGCCGGGCCGACGTCTTCCACTAGTTCACGCGCATACTCCCCAGGTCGCCAAAACGCGTGATACTTGAAATTCTGCGTCGTGCGAGAAACAGTTAGTGCCTTCGAGTCCAACTCGATGCTTGCCGCAATTGACTCGTCGGCAACGAATTCATCCAGGAGACGCTTCATCTCCGACAGGCTTCTGCGCGGAGTGTCGCGACTGAGACTCTTGAGCCATTCTTTGGGTGCAGTCGCCACATGCGATTTTGTCTTTCCCGACGAGAACACGTCCATCAAGACGACTCGATCGTCAAGAGTAAGGAACTTAAATGACCAATAGCAGCGACTGCTTGCCGGACTACCGTCTGGGTCGAGATACGCCAATACATCGTAACAGAATCTGCTCTCGATCTTCCTCCGTTTGAGCTCTGCTTCGGCTGCAATCAGTGCCTCGTCCATCGAGGGCGAAGGGCGTTTCCACTTCTGCCAAAACAAGATTTCCGCAGCCGCGGGGCTCACACATAGAAGCATGACGACGACCAAGATCAGTGGCTGGCAGAACGCCATTGTGTTTCGATACGCCATGAGTTCGCTCCTCCTGTTAGTGTATCCTTGCATTGCCTTGCTGTCTACCCGGAATGAACTGACCGAAGGGACTCCAGATAGTGTTATTTTCCTGTTGGCCTATTCCTCCGCCGATGCCCAGCAACGCGTCGGGCCAACTCAGTTCGCCCCTATACGATTCCGCACTTGGCGTATACCATTCCCGGGACGGCAGGTTTGGAATATGCCAAGTTCCAGGGAAGGGCGGATACTGCGGGAGGCCGACCTGCATGTCCTGGTGTGTTAGGGAAGTACACGGATTCAAGCCGCTTTTCGCGCCACATCGAGCAAGCTCAGATGCTCGGATCGTCTCCCGTAGCGTCCCGCGTGCTGCAACTGCGTCCACCACGGAACTCGCTGGACCCACTCACCGCCCGTTTCTTCCCCGTTTCTTCCGTCGCCCCGAGTTGAAACACGACCATGCGATAAGGTATAATGGATCGGTTTTGACGGACATCGCGACGGCAAGCATACTCACGAGGTGGTTTCCATGATAATTCGGTTCCCTTGGACGACACTAGCCGTGCTCGTTGCATGGGTCGGGCTGCCGGCTATCGCGCAGGGTCAACAGGCTGCCGAGGATTCTTGGCCACGGACCCGTGCGGAGCGAACGGACTATCGAGAGACGTCCAGTTATCGGGACGTGCTCGACTTCCTTGGCGCTTTGCGGTCCAAGGGGGCGCCGCTTTCAGTACGGTTCATCGGCACCAGCACGTCGGGACATCGGATTCCGATGGTCGTCGCCGGCCGTCCGCTGCCGGGCGATCCGGCTACGGCACGTCGATCCGGCAAGCCGATTGTCTGTATTCAGGCCAACATCCACGCCGGGGAGGTCGAGGGGAAAGAAGCCGCCTTGATGCTGCTGCGGGATCTCGTGCAACCCGGGAAAGACAGCCGCCTGCTGGATGAACTTGTCTTGATCGTCTTGCCGATCTACAACATCGACGGGAACGAAGAACTCGGCCCACGGAGCCGGAACCGCCCTCATCAGTTGGGCCCCGAGTCCGTCGGCGTTCGCCACAATGGGCAAAAGTTGGATCTGAATCGGGACTACATGAAGCTCGATGCACCCGAGACGCGGGCTGCCGTTGCCCATGTTTTCAGGACCTGGGATCCGGACGTATTCATCGACCTCCATGCGACCAACGGAACGCTCCACGGCTATCAATTGACCTACTCCCCGCCCTTGCATCCTGACACACCCGAGGAGATCCTGGCCTATACGCGGGATGAATTGCTTCTCGATGTGCGCGGGACAATCCACACACGCTACGGCCTGCGGATATTTGATTACGGCAACACGCCTCGCTGGGACTTTCGAGACAAGCCGTTTGCATGGTATACAAATCGACCGGAGCCGAGGTACAGCACAAACTATATGGGATTGCGAGGCCGCATCAGCGTCTTGTCCGAAGCGATGAGCCACCTTCCCTTCGAGGATCGCGTGGAGGCGACCTATCGATTCGTGCAGCTTATCCTGGAGAAGATCGCCGCGGATGCGCCGCGCGTAATCGACCTGACCCGCCGTGCCGATCGACAGGTAACGCAGCGGGGCCTTCGTCCGGATCGTGCGCCGGAATTGGGCGTGCGGTTCGGCTTTGCGTCGCGCGGCCGCGAGAAGGTCCTCTTGGACAAGAGCGAGACGCCCGCGCTTCGAGCCAAACAGCCGAAAGACCGCCCGCCCGGTCCGCCGAAAGATGTAATCGAAGTCGAGATGGATGTTTGGGATCGTTTTGTAGCGACTCGAACGCGGCGTCTGCCGGTCGCCTATCTGTTGGGTCGCGACATGCCGCGGATCGTCTCCTTGCTGAAGATGCACGGCATCGTGGTCGAGAAGACCGGCGGTCCGTGGCAGGGCCAAGTGGAATCGTTCCGAATGGATGCCGTCGAGGTCAACGAGAAGCCCTACCAGGGACATCGGCTTCAGACCATCGAAGGGACCTTTGTCAAGGAGCAGGCCACCATGCCGGCCGGCAGCTATCTGGTCCGGACCGCTCAGCCGCTAGGGTTACTCGTCTTTCAGCTTCTGGAGCCGGAAAGCCTCGACGGGGTCGTGGCCTGGAACCTGCTCGGTGAGAAACTCGAGGTCGGCGCGATGGTCCCGATCCGGAAATGCCATACACAGATCAACACTCCCACGAAGAGGCTGCGGTGATGCGCGATCTCAGTTCGGTTCAATCGCGCAAGGAATCCGAGTCGGCGAGGAAGCGGGCCAGGACGAATACCCCCGTGTCGTTACCGTTTGCCCATCTGAATCTGCGGCGCAACCCGTTCGGCGAGGTCGAGCCGGCGGAACAGGGTGAATTGGCGGTCGTCGACGTTGATCGCCATGTCGAGCGGCTTCGGCGGCCGGGCTACGCCGTACAATTTCTCGGCGACCAAGGGCGCGGCAAGACGACACACTTGCTGGCTATCCTGCGGCACTTTCCCAATTCGCCTTACGTGCATATCGGCGAGGGCCAGCGGCCGCGGATTCCCCAGGGCCATCCCGTCTTCGTCGACGAAGTCAATCGGTTGCCGCGACGGCGCCGCCGCCGATTGTTTCACAGACGCGTCTCGCTCGCATTGGGAACGCATGAGGATTTTCACGCCGAGTTGACCTCCGCCGGATTCGACGTCGAGACGGTTTCCGCCGGGGGATTGGAAGTCGCCGAGCTATGTCGCATCGCCAACCGCCGCATCGAGTCGGCGCGCCGGGATCCGGGCCCCTTGCCACAATTGAGCCTTCGAACGGCCCGGGCCATGATCGACCGGTTCGACGACGACCTGCGATCCATCCATGCCCGGCTGTACGATATATTCCAGAACCTCCCGAGGATTGAAGATGTCTAAGTGCGATTTGCAAATTGTGTTTGACCGATCTGACCGAACTTATCGTGGCGGCGAGCAGGTCACCGGAGAAATCTGCGTGACCGTGAATCGCGACGTCAACTGCGACGGCCTGATCATCGAGCGGTTCTGGCGAACGCACGGGCGAGGAAATCGTGACTCGGGCGGCCGCCAGAAGTATTCGCCGTTTCTCGGCCAGTGGTGCGCGGGCGAGAGTTATCGTTACCCGTTCTGCTTCGACGCTCCCGACGGCCCGCCCACGTACCATGGGAGGTATCTCAATATCGACCACTACATCGGCGTGCGTGTCGACATCCCCTGGGCACGAGATCCCAAGGCGGAGGAAGAGTATATCCTACTGCCCGGTCCGAAGCCATACGGCTGTCGCCCGGTTGCCCGACATGGGCGGAAAGTCGTGGCGGGGCTGGGGCAATTCAGCCCGATGATCGGCGCTGCGATGATCGGTGCTGGAATATTCCTGGGCATACCGTTCGGCATCGTATTGATCCCGGCCGGTCTGTTGGTGCTGTTCATTGGCCTGTGGCGAACCTTGGCCGAGCAGAAGCTTGGCAAGGTCCAAGTGACCTTGGGTCCCCACGCAGCACCGGGTGGGCGAATGCCGATCTGCGTGACGTTCATGCCGAAGCGATCTTCCAGCCTCAACGGCATTACGGCCCGACTCCTGGGCCAGGAGCGATGTACTTCCGGCAGCGGCACGAACCGAACGACCCACACGCACAAGCTCCACACTTCCTCGGTCACACTGGCATCGCAGGGCGAGGTAACGGCCGGCCAGCCGATTCGCGTTGACGGCTACGTCGAGATTCCAAAGATCAACGCCTACAGCTTTTCGGCATCGAACAACAAGATCGTCTGGGAGGTCGAGCTCCGTGTTGACATTCCGATGTGGCCCGATTGGCTCGAAAAACGGCCGATCACTGTTCGACCTGTCCTATTGGCCGAACTGATAGAGGCCGAGGTGACAGAGGCCGAGGTGACAGAGGCCGAAGTGGTCAAGGACAAAGTGATAGAGGCCGAAGCGATGGAGGCGGAGGTCGAACCCCGGGCGGCCGAGGAGCCGTCTCTCATGCCACGGCCGGTTATGGAGGACCCCTCTCCGCCTTGGGAACCCGAGTCCGTGCCGGAGCCGCCGGAGGTCGTGTCCCCGATGACGCCCTTTCCCGAAACGTCCTTTCCCGAAACGCCGGCCCCGGTCGAACAACCCGAGGCCCGGGCGGCGCCGTCCGAGGACGAGACGGGGAGTTCCGAGCGTCTCACTCTGACGGAGGTTATTGAACAGATCTCGGCCGCCGACCGCTACGGTCGCGAGCGTGAAGAGATCGTCGCGCGGCAGTCGGGCCGAGCGTTCGATTGCCACCTCGAGGTCACGCAAGTGGATCGGACCTATACGACGGCAACGGACGACCGTTTTCTTGGCGGTCGAACTCTAACCGGCTACGTCTCCGGCCACAAAGTGTCCGTGCAACTGATCGAGGCCCGAAACGAAGAGGTCGACGCCGCTCGCCCCGGCGACACATTCAGCGTCGCCTGCACGCCGTTGCAGTGGAACTCGATCTATGACCGGTTGGATATGCAAGAAGTCTGACGCACTATCCCTAACGTAATCCCCCCCAATGACTTACGTCCCTTCTTGAGAATCGACGGAACCAATTCTCGATCCAAGTCGTCTCTAGTATGGGTTTTGCCATTGACTTCTATGGGTAAACCCATATAATGAGACCGTTATCCATTTCGACACCGCACCAGTCCTGCAAGGAGCGCGACGATGCCCCGACCACGATCCGAACATCCCACGCCGGGTGAATTGGACGTTCTGAACATTCTCTGGGACCGCGGCCCGTCCACGGCACGAGAGGTCTGGAACGTGTTGAACGAGCAGCGCGAGCGGCATTATACGTCGGTCAACAGCCTCTTGAATACGATGGCCGAGAAGGGCCTGCTGACGCGTCACTCCGACCAACGGGCATTCCTCTACGAAGCGGCCATTGCACGGGAGAAGACGCAAGGCCAATTGGTGCAAGATCTGGTAGGCCGGGCCTTCGAGGGATCGCCCAGCGGGCTGGTCCTACAGGTCCTCGACCAATGCGACCCCTCGCCGGAAGAAATGGACCAGATTGCCAAAATGATTCGACAGTATCGCAAGCAACGGGGGGAGAAGTGATGTCCGCACTCGATTTACTGCGCGAGCCCGTCTGGCAATCTCTGACCTGGACGCTGCTGCACTTCCTCTGGCAAGGACTGGCCTTGGCGGTTGCGGTGGCGACGTTGCTCTACGTGTGGCCCGTGCGTCGGGCACAGAACCGCTACTTGATCTACCTGTCGGCGCTGATTGCCATGGCGGCATGTCCGCTGGTGACGTTCATGGTCATCGGCGTGCCCGAATCGCCCGTGGTTGCCAGCCGCGAAGTGGAGATGGAGGCGTCCCTATCGCCGGCGCCGTCGGCGGAGCCCGAGCTTGAGTATGTCGCGAGCGAAATCGAAATTGAACCCACCATCTCGGCGGTCCAGGAGAGTCAACCGTCGGTTGAATTTTCAGAGCCGGCGGCGCCCGAGACGGGAGATTCCGCGAGCCTTCCCATGCCCGAAACCGGGGAAGCACAACCTCCGCCGACCATCGATGCGATTCAGCCATACGCCGTGGTTGTCTGGATCGGCGGCGTGTTGCTGCTGGCCGTGCGACTGTCGATGAGTTGGCTGCACGTGCGGTGGCTGACTTGGGGTCGCCAAGTGATTCCGGCCGATCTGGCTGCCCGGGCGGCGATGCTCGGCCGCCGACTCGGTCTGCGGTTTCCGCCGCGTGTGTGTATCTCGGAGAAGATCCGCGAGGCGATCGTCGTGGGGCTCTGGCGGCCTTTGGTCCTGTTGCCCGCTTCATGGCTAACGGAGATGACGCCCGAGGTGCTCGAAGCGGTGATTGCCCACGAGTTGGCGCACGTACGGCGTTTGGACCTCTGGGTAAACCTGTTGCAGCGGCTCATGGAGACGCTCTTGTTTTACCACCCGGCCGTTTGGTGGCTATCGCGTCGGGTGAGTTTGCAGCGGGAAATGTGTGCCGACGAATTGGCCGTCGGCGCCACCAGTGAGCGACTTCAGTATGCAACGGCGTTGGAACAGTTGGGCCGCATGCGTCTCGGCCAAACGACGCCCCAGTTCGGGGCCGGAATAGGAGGAAAGAAGATGGTGCTACTCAGTCGCGTCGGAAACATCCTGGGCACGTCTCCCTCGAACAAACAGGCCCGCTGGTGGCCGGTCGCTCTGCTGGCGATGGCCGTGCCACTGGCGATCTGGGCGGCGTCGACGAGCCTCGTTTCATCCACGGCGAACGAAATCCGAGCCGGGGAGGTTGTTGACGGTGCATCCGGCTCGCCAATCTCGGAGGAAGATAAGTCCAAGCTTCGCGCGCCAATCCCGGAGTCGGATTTCGTGTCCCAGGTATGGAATAGGTTGAACGCTTGGGACGCATATATCGAGTCTGTCAGGGACCCGTTGAGCGACGATCCGGGCTATCCCACCTCGCAACGGGCCCGCACGGCGGAAGAGTGGAAGGCGCTAGAACGCACCGAACATTTCAAGGCGAGGGCACAATTTGCAGTCTGGTTGGCGGATGAACTGCTGCCGGCTTGCAGGCGGCATGGCCAGACAATACGGCAACGCCTGGGCGAACGGGAGTTTGAGAAGCGTACTTTTGCCGAAAAGTCCGAATTACACCTGCTCGTCACGAACCATGTCGGCCTACACGGTCGGGCCATCAACTTAACTCGCACGCATCTGACAGGCTTCTCGCGTTACATCGAGTTAACAGACTATGCTTCAGAGGAAGTGCTTTGGGACCTGTTTGATTCGCAGGAACGGGGCCAGGAACTCTTTCGAGCGGTCGGCGACACAAAGATGGCGGCCAGTTCTATCAAGGCGAGCCGCGCCAGACGGACATGGCTGACGAAGGTGTATCGTGGCCGCAGCCCAATGAGACTGGCGAACCGCTGGAAGGATCTTTCGCGGTACGTTGGGCGCGTAGTGGATGTCAGCGGCAAGCCGGTGGCGGGAGCGGCTCTGACGTTCATGGAGCAGGGGCCAGAAAGAGTATTGCTCAGCCGCGTAGTAAGCGATGACGAGGGGCGCTTTTTCTTCCCCGCCGTGACGCCGCTCCAAGTCTTCGTCGGTCGTGTCGAGGCCGAGGGCTATCGGTCTCGCAAAACGGTGGATGTTCTCCGGCGCGACGACGAAACCTTCCATCCGTCGGAAATCGAATTAAACCGCGTCGAAGAGGGCTTCGACGCGGCGGCCGACACGTCGACGACTGATTCCACGACAGAGACGGATATTCAGGATAGGCGATCGGACCTTCTCCAGGAGGATGCCGACCAGTTTGTGTTTTCGTTGGAATATCGTGGTGCGCAGGACAAGCCGTATCACAGTCTCCTGCTCGAAGGACCGGCAACTCCGCCACGAGGGCCGCTGGCAGTTGGCTGGATAGGCACCAGGTTGAACAAGGAGCAGGTCCTGAAGCTTATCGAGCACTTGAAGATGGAAGGGTTTCTGAAAAATGCCCACAATATCGCCCTCAAAGATCTTGCATTTCCGAAAGGTCCCACATACACGTTGATTGTACGAGGCCCCAAGAAGTTGGAGCTTTATGAAGTTCTCGGCTGGGATCTCAAGATGGTTCAGCGTCTCGATGGAATTGCCGCGGTCCTTGACGGCAATGCGGCAAGCGAGATGAAGGCGCTTCTCGGCCGCTTGGCGTGGAATCGCAAAGAATGGGAAACCCCGGAAGTCGACCTCGCAACGCTCCGCGAACGATCGACCGATGCCGGCGGCGGAACGGGCAGCCAGGACGCCTTCTGGGAAATCCTCAAGCTTCGCAAGACCGGCACCGCCGATGCCGTGCCCGTATTGGCCGACATATTGAGCGATCATGTGGATAGCGGTCGCATCCACGCCCATGCCGCCGAACAGGCTCTTTACTGTATCGGTACGCCCGAGGCTTTGAGGACGCTGGACCGGCAGTTGCTTGGGGATAACTACGATATTCTTCGCGGGTTCAAGTACACGCATCACTGGAAGATGGCCGAGCCGCAGCGCAGTCGTTTTATCAATCGATATCTTCTGCCTAATCTGTCCAACAACTTGGCCATTGAGGTCAAGGCCTTGCCCGCTGCCGACGAAAAGGGGCGGATTGATTTCACCGTAACCGTGAAAAACATATCCCGTAAAGCGTTCCAGTTCCGCGACCGACAGTTTTACCAGGGGAGGATGCTCTTCCTGCGGTCCGCGGACGGCCGGTTCGTCGAGAGCATAGAGTACGTCTCCTATGACCCGCTCATGCCCAAGTGGATTCAACTAAAGCCCGGGCAGACGCACAGCTACAAGTTCACCGCCAGATTGCTCGAGACGCCATCGAATCTTGGCCACTTCACCGACAGCCCGCATGTCCTGGACACGGGAGACATCCTCTTCCTCATAGACGAGCCGGGCACGTTCGAGGTTATCGCCGCCCTTCAGGACCAGCCGATGACCGACGAGTGGGCCGCGGAGAACGATCTCTCGAATCCCTGGTCGGGTCGGGCCGTTTCCAAGCCGATCCGAATCGAGCTGGATTCGAGGAATGCCGTTGGGCAACCTCCGACAACCGCGGCCGATGAGGTCAAGCCTTCCGAGGAGGAAGTTGCCCGCACTGCTGAAATCGCCTCGTTACGCAAGCAGCAAATCCTGCTAATAACACAGCTTGCGAAAGTGCAGACGGAACACAACCACACACAGCAGCAACTGGCCGTCGCACAACAAACAAAAACCGACGACCATCCGGAAGTGAAATCCCTGAAGGATCTTCTGGACGCGAGGAACGAACAGTTGAATCACCTCAAACAGCAGAGTGAGCAGCTTCGCGAGCGATTGGAGCAACTCGAATTGCGCACCCAGGACAAAGGCCGGGCCGAGGAGGCCGCCGCCGTTCCCGCCGCGAAACGGTACCACGAGATCGCCGAGTTCCAACTCGAGGCCGGGTTTAAGCCCGACAAGACGGAAATCATGCTCGGCGAGGATATGGACTTCACCTTCTACGTCAAGAACGTCGGCGAGAAAGTCTTCTACCTCGAAACGGGCGGCGACGGCCGCGGTATACGCTCGACTCGATTTTCCATCACGGCCGTCGACGCCGAGGGCAACAAGGCTTTCGATCCCAATGAAAACAGCCAAAACTTCGGCGGCCTGATGGGTGGGCCTCCCGCCGTTGAGCCCGGCCAATCCTACACCAGGAAGATGACGCTCTCGAAATGGTGCCGGTTCGACAAACCGGGCACCTACACGGTGACCGGCAAGCGAACGCTGAACCTGAGCAGGGAAAAAGGCCTAAGCACGAGTCGCGGCGACGGCCCGTTGGACAAACCGATCTCCGACTCGTTCACCATTACCGTGCTCGAGCCGACGCCCGAACAGGCGCGCGACAAAGTCGAACAGATGATGAAGAATCGCGAGGGCGCGAATTTCGGCGTACTCAATCATCCCGTCTATCTGCCCATTCTGCTCGAATACGCCCGGAAAGGCGATCTCGACGCGGTCGGCGGCATCGGCGGCATCCTAACCCCCGAGGCGACCCGGGCGCGGATCGAACTGGCCGAGCAATGGCTCGACGACGGCAAACTCGGGCCGGCCCTGGCCACGCTGAACACGCTGATGCTACCCGATCCGCGTTTCAAGCGAGACAAGGAATATAGCTCGCCGCAGCTCCACGTCCTCGATCGAGCCTGGCGGCCTGAGTTCGCCGAACCGCTACGACGCATGGCCAAGATTCTCGTGCGCAACACGGATCAGGGTAGTTTGGAAAAGGCCGGCTATATTCTCGAGTGCGTTGGTAAGGCCGAAGATCTACCGGCGATGATGGTCGGCTACACCAACGCGATCGAGGCGACGAAAAGGCTACCCTTCGAGACGCACCAATACTTCCGCCCTCGCGGCGCGAGCTATCGTTATCGATTCACGACGCGTCGCCTGCTCGAACGGGGCGGCAAGGCGCCCGAGAACCCGGCCACGCTCGGCGAGATGGCCACCTATCTCATCGCCATGCAAAGGGACGAGACCTTTCGCCCGACCGGCTGGCCCGAGCAAGT